>JFJP01027030.1_pt1 | contig 33279 bp, 38 predicted proteins | sample 431651 | NCBI WGS metagenome assembly JFJP01 (sample SAMN02602958, study PRJNA72255) | Microbial mat metagenome, whole genome shotgun sequencing project. | biome: fresh water; feature: sink hole; material: water; isolation source: purple microbial (photo- and chemosynthetic) mats found in... | reverse complement strand
ATTATTCAGTTTTTATGCAGATGTTCAAGAATATCGAGATTCTTTCAGACAATCAGTTATTAAAGAAGAAAATATTGGAGGAAAAAATTCCGAAATTGAATTCGTTTCACATTGTGAAAGGCTCGAATAAAATTCTGGAGGTCGCTATTTTGTCAATAGGAGAACATTTCGGAGAAGAAGAGCTTTTGAAGCATTCAAAGCGAAGATTCTCTATTATTTGCGTAAAACAAGGCATTTTAATCATTGTGAAGAAAAAAGTAAGAAATTTTGATAAAATAATAAAAAAATTTGAAATATTTAAAATTTTAGGAATTTTACAGGAAAATATGTGCAGATTTGAAAACAAAGGACATTTTATTGAATCAGATAAAAGCGAAACAAACTTGGCGAAACAAGAAGATAAAGGACTTTTTATTCTCGAATAGTTCTGGGAACACGTTTTTGCTGGATTTGCAACCTTATAAAAATGTGATGGATTTTGAAATAAATGAACTTAATGGGATCCTTAAAGGGGATTCTGAACTTAAATTAAAAGAAAAATTCTCGAAATTAATGGAGAAAAATGTGAATTATGATAGAACTTCGGAATGCATCAATAATTTCAGAGCGTTTCTCAATAAAAGAAAAGGGTGTGATCGAGAAAATTCTAGTTTATTTGATTATTTTTCGAAAAATAACAAAAATGCTTTGAATTTGAAATATATGTTAAAAAGCAAATTGAATATGAAAAATGATAATTTTTTAAAGGATTTCTCAGAAGCTCGATCATTTCGAGAAATTCTAAAGAAAAAAACTTTATTTCGTGATTTTGCCATTGAAAAAACCAGAAATTTAGCAGAAAACAATGATTTAATTGAAAAAACAGGCAAAAATTTGCCAGAAAAAAAAAGCGATTCTATTGAAAATTCTTTGAAAAAAAGATGTGTTAGTTTGCATGCTTTGAATCTCAGCAAAATCTTGCAAATAACTGATTCTTTTCTTCCAATTTCTGAGAGGAAAACCCTCAATAGTTATCGAATTCAAGAAAAACGCATTAAAAAGTCTCAATCAGTTGAACCAAAAAAAAAGCAACTTCCGAGAGCTAATTTGCCTTTGAAATATCGAAGCGAGAAAATTTTCTTAGAAAGTCGGCTAAAAGATGGGAAAAAAAGGAGCATTTCGCTTCATTTTTTCAAAAACGAAAAAGAATTAGATAAAAAATGTCTTCATTGAACAAAAATTTATAAGAAAAAAAAACTGCTTAGGAAAAATTTAAAAAATAAAAGAAATTTTTAAGATAGACATTTCTGAAAACTGTATTGAAAATTGATTTTTTCTATTTAAAATTGAGAAATTTTAAAGATATTAAAATTTTTTTCTAATATTTAGAAATTCTTCAAAGCACGAGAAATTTTTAAATTTAAGCAAAAATAAAAATTCAAAAGACAAAAAAAAATTATTTAAAAAAAAATATTTCAAAAAATATTTGAAAAAAAATGAAAAATTATGATGACCATAGTGTCGAGGATCTCTTGCAGGATTTAGAAATAGCGATCCAAAAGCGAGGAGAATCCTCGCATTTGCTCCACGAAATCGATGATAATTTTCAGTTGAACCATTCTTTCGACCAAGAGAAAAATAAAGAAAAAATTCAGGATGATGATAATGAAGATGAATTCGATGAGGACTTCATATTAAAAGAGATTGAATTCTGTGAATCTGAAGAAGAAATGAAAGAATTATCAGAGATTGAAGAGTCAAAGCTTTTATTTAGCAATGAAAATTCATATAAATTTCTTTATCGAAAAAGTGTGAGAAAAAGTTTCATAATGATGAAAATAATAAAGAAGTTCTTAATTATTACAAATTCTGAAGATCATAAGAAATTAAAAGAGAATTATAGAGAAATTACCAAAAAATTAGAAGCACAAATTAAGGAAAATTTATTATTGAGAAAAGAAAAGAACGAATTGATCACACAAAACACTGAACAAAACAATAAAATCAAAAAGAATTCACATAAATATGAAGAACTATATTCAGAACTGAATTTATATAAAGGAGATACAAAGGCTTTAAAAAATCTCGATTTTGAGACTATTGCCAATATAGAGAGAAAATTCAATGAAAGCATACGAAATATCAATGAATTTAAAACAAATGTAAACAAAATAAATAAAAATTTCATTGAATTTTCGCAAATTTTGCAATAAAAATTTAGTTGATAAATGAGTTAAAACAAGATGTTCAAGAAGCAAAAGAAAAAATTAAAGATAATAAGAATTGTTTGGTTTGCAGATCAGAAGAGATAAATTGTGTGATAAAACCTTGCAATCATGCATGTGTCTGTATGAATTGTGTTGAGAAATTGGAGGATTGTCCTTTAGATAGACAGAAAATAGTGGGGTTTAAAAAAATATTTCTTAGTTAATTTTTTATAAAAATTTAATAATATTTATATACAAATGCTTATTTTTTTTCATTAAAATTTAATAAATAATTTCTTTTCAAGTTCTTTCACAGATTTCTAAAGGATTATTTGATTTTTTCTTTTAGATCCTAGTAATTTTCTGAATTTTTTAATTAAAATTTAAATATCCAAAACAATGAAAGAAATCTTACTTTTTTCTTTAGTTCTCCTCTCCTTTTCTGCGGAGATATCGCTCAATCCTTTACGAGTTCTTTATGCAATAGATGCTGGATCCGATAAAGAATCAAACAGCCATTCTGGTTTTATCTATCAAATAGTGATTTTATTTTCCTTTAATTCCCATTAATATTTCTTCATTATTTTAGGATGAAGCCTTCTCTGAAAGCACTCCAGTAAACTATTCTGAATATAAAGATTGGGACAATATCAGAATGTGTATTTCTGATCAGAACGTCTATATGACAGAAAGGCATCACAATGACTCCTTTTCATATGAGATTCCCATCCCAATAGACCATAAATATACATTGATTCTACAATTTGCAGAGGTTTTTCTTTTTAAAAAAAGAAAAATCAAGAGAAATTTTTTTTTAGATGTTATACGGAAAACAGGGAAAAAGAGCTTTTAACATAAAATTTGGTGAAAAAGTAATAATTGAAAAACTGGATGTTGCTGCTAAAGTTGGCCCTTATGTACCTTATGATGAATACATTGAATTTGAATTGAAAGATGGTCAAATCCTATATGAAGACGAGCCATGTGCTAATGCTTTTCAACTGAATTCTCAGAAATTAGTGATAAATTTCGAAAAAATTGATAAATTTTTTCCTATGGTTTCAGGGATTATTCTCTATGGGGATTCCTTAAAAGGTATTTCTTTTGAAAAACTAAAGAAATTTTACTTATTTTTTTTCAAAAAGAATTCAATTTTCAAGATGTTGTGAATTTTTTTTTTTTGAATAAGGAGATGGCTTTTATAATACTTATAATTACTTCTTGCTTCGTAATATCTGTCAACATGTTACTAAAAAACTTGGAGACCAAAACCCAAAGGCTTGATGAAGAAATATTTCTAAACAGATCAATTGATTTAGAAAGAAATATTTTTTTACAAGAAAACGAAGATCTCAATTATAAAATTTTCATGCTTTCCAAAGAAAACGAACACATGAGTTCAGAATTACATTTATTGAAAGGAGATCTCAAAGAACTGACAAATCTTGATTTTGTAACTATCATAAATCTCGAGAAACAATTTGCACAATGCTTAATAAACATCAAAAATTGCAAAATCAAAGTACTATAAAATTAATTTTATCTAAATTTAAACTAAAAAAAATAAAATTAGTTAATTAATGAAACACAAGAAATTAGTAACCCTAATAAAGTTTGTTTGATATGTCGAGAAGAAGTAATAAATTGCTTTCTGAAGCCTTGCAATCATGCATGTGTTTGTATGAAATGTGCTTCAAAAATGAACAAATGTCCCATTGATCGTGAACTAATCACAAGTTTCGAATTTGAATAGATCTTTTTCCATAATGCTTTTTTGTTTTTTAACAACAGATATTAAATATTTTCTTTAATAAATTTCATATTATTTATTAAATTTATTTCAAATGAATGTGTTTTACTTTTATTTTAACAATTTTTTTTTCTTTTTTTTTCTTGAATTCTATTAAATTCAAATCTTTTCCTTCCAATCTGAATATTTTGTCACTCGTACGAATTAAAGAAAAAATAATATTTTCATAATTTTCCTAGATAAATTTAAAATTAGAAACCAAATTCAAATTTTTATCGAAATTATTCTTAAATTATAATTTCATTAAAAAAAAATCATAATTCATGAAAAATCTATTTTTATTTTTTTTAATATTAATTTAAATTTTTGCTGATACACAACTCAATCCTTTTAGAGTCCTTTACGCAGTAGATTGTGAGGTTAAACACAATTAGAAAGTAATTTGGGTTTTATCTATAGAAAGGTATTTTGCCCTCGTATTTTTCTTTTAACTATGTTTAACATTTGGATCAAGGCTATTCAAAAGCGAAGAGAAAAAAAAGTTAAAACTTCAATTAATAAATAAATTTAAATAGTTCTTTTATTAAAAACGTCTTCCTAATTTATGTAAAAAATAAAATATTTTTGTTTATAATTTGAAATCAATTTCTCAAAAAAATCAATTTTTCATCTTTAACCATAATAAAATGAAAAACCGATTTTCCCATCAAATTTCCGAATCCCTCTTCTCCAACGTTTTACTTCATCCTAAGCTTTTTACCCAAGCAGAAAAACTCATTGAAATTTCCCAATGCCCTGACTTCTCAACATTCAAAATCCTTGCATCTTTCACAAAGTCGACTCAATATTCCTCAACCCCTTCTCTTCAATTTATTTTCACTTCCTATTTGAAAATTCTTTTACAAAACCCCACCGAAAACCCTTCAAAAGCCAAGCAAAAAGAGCTAGAAAAACTACATAAAATCCTCTTGAACTTGATAATCGATCTCGAAAGTTCAGACTTCTTCGCAATGGCTTTACCTATAAAGAAGAAATATGAAGAGATCCTTTTAAAAGTGTTGAACACTAATGAAGAAATTGAACTAAATCGCTATGAAAGAATCTTCTTAAAAGCCTTGATTTCAATCAAAGAATCCGAATTCTTTACGATTTTCAACCCACAAGCCTTCCAAGAGAAAATCGTGATGAAATTAACGAATTTAACCTCGAATTTCAAGAATTTCAAGATTCTCGACAAAACTAAAGAAACTAAACTGATAAGTTCCTTGATGCTTTTAGGAAAACTCCTGCATTTTTTCGAAGAATTCCCTTCTACCCTCGAAATCCTTCATCAAATGAATAACCTGGGCTTAAGACTTCTAAAAAAGCTCCTTAAAGCGAATAAATTCGGCTTCAAAACCATAGGACTTTTGAACTTGATTTTCGCAACAGGGAATTTCTTGAATTTTAAGCCTACAAATTTCGAAAAAATTGATATTCCTTCATTGATAAAGCTTTTGCTCGAAACGGCACTCGAAAACATCGAAAAACAGGCCTTGGGGAAATTCAAAAAACTGTTCCTTTTTCTCACAGATTTCGTGAGAAAAAGGAAGAATGATCAGACGAAACTCGATTTAATCGACGTTTTTCTGAGTTTTTACTTTAATTTCCTCGCTTTTTCAGAGAAAGCGATAAATTCGAAGGATTTCTTTGAAAAACGAGACTCTTTTTCAAAGGTGGGTTCAATGACGAAATTTGGTGAAAGTTTTAAAGGAATTTTTCCTGATGATACGAAAAAAAACCATTTGAAAATTTTCGCAGAGTTCAAAGAACTGATTCTAATGCTAATTCAAAACGGATTTCAATTAGATATAATCCAATACAAAGAAAATAAAGAAGAAAGTAATAATAGTGTAAATAACAATAAAAACGCGAGTCCTGCTGTGAATTTCCTGATGGTTTTCGCGAAGAATTACCTCAGTAAATTGTCAATTTCGGAATTCAGCTCAATGGAAATCGCAGGGAATTCTGAAATTTTGGGAGGTTTTAATAATAAAACTGAGAATTTCGTGGTAACTGAAGAAAAAAACGTATTTTTATTGATTAGAGAACTGTTGAAAAGGAATGAAAGTGATGAATTTCGCACTTTTCTCTTCGAAATGATCAATTCTAAACTGAAGCTGAAAATCAAAGGAAACCACTCAAAACAACAGAATTTGACTTTTAAACTACTTATTCGATTCAATGTGAAGGCTGCGATGTTTATCAGGGATATTGATACCTTTAGGAAAGTTATTTTCGATTTGTTCAATAAGTATGAGGAGGTCGAGGAGGAAGATATGAAGAGCTTTATTCTAGGGGTGGCGAGGAAAGCTGCAATTAAATTGAAGGATAAGGGAAAAATAGCATTTCTACTCAATCAGGAGAGCATGAGGTTCTGCAAGGTTTTTTTCTTTTTTTTCTTAGTAAACATTTTCCTTTAATTTTTTGTTTATATTTCATAAAAAAGTCCGTTTATGAACTTGACATTACAATAGATAAATCTTCAAATAAAACCATAAAAGACTTCTTACCATTGTTCGAAATCATTAGCACTTCCGCTCAGCGTTTCATCGAACTCAAAGGCAATTACTCTTCAGATCAAACCCTCCTAAAACAATTCTTCAATGTCTGGTTTCATTTAATTCTTTATGAGAAAGATTTCGAAGCGCATGCCAAACATCAGCTAAAAAACTTTGCTTTTTTCTCTCCAAATCTCGTTGAATTTTCAAATAAAGGTTTTTCTAATCAAATAACTGTGAGTGATTTGTCATCGAACCCGAAACTTATTGAGAAATATCAAAGGAAATTCAAGCATATCCTCAGAGAACAATATCTTGAACAAAGACCGTAATTTTTTTATATTAATCTGGATTTATTTTATTTTTTTCCTTTCTCAATAGCAAAATAAAGAACTTAACTCTTGGAGAAATGGTTTATTGTTTATCAATAATCACGATCCTGAACTATAAAATCCAAGTATTTCTAGAAGACCCACAAAAATTCTACACAAATTTCCCAGAAAAAAGCTTCATTGAAAATATCCTCTGCTATATTAGTGATATTAATCTCACACAAACTTTAAACCTGAAATTTGTGATAGAAAGCATAATAATAGACAAAATGAAAAAATACTTAGAGTTTTTATTAATAATTTTCTTTATATCTCATTCATTTCTTCATTAAAATTCCTATTGTAGAGTTCTTAAAAACTCACCTAAAACCTCAGAAATTATTCAATTAATTTCAAAGGACTTTCGGTATTTGATACAAGGAGCTTGCAGCATTAACAAACTATTTTTGAGAAGATGTGAAGGGGGTTTAAAGGAATTTGTGCTGAATTTCCCAGAACTCGTCTTTCAGCTTGAAAATTTGATTGCGATGACGGAGACACTGAATATATTGTACAAAAAAGTCAAAAGCGAGTTTGAGTCGATTTCAAGCATTTTGAAGGCAGAATTTCTCAATGAAAAAATCGTTTTGCCGAATAATCATGTATTTATTTTTTTTTTGATTTTCTTCAAAAAAAATCCAATTTTGATTAAAATATAGAAAGATCTTGGTAATACGCTCATTTTCCTCATGAGCATCCATCTACACCTTATCCTTCGTGGACATTTTATCGCCCACAAGCAACTTATCCGTTCGGTAATGTTCATCATAAACTACAAGAATAAAGGCTCCAATTCCTTAGAATTTGGTTATAAATACCTTCGTTTCCTTACAATAAACTTCAAATCCCACAATATTTCTTCATATGATTCTTCCAATACACTCCTTTACAGTCTAAACTGGTTGATTGACAAACCTTTTTTCAATAAAAGGCTCGAATCTCTCGATCTAAAGGAATACCTTGATGAATCGTTGAAATCTCTAATGAATTTACCAGCTTCTTCATTAGATTTCCCAATAGATTTCAAGTTCAAATCGATTCTTTTAACGATAGACAATTTAACGAACAATGAATTAGAAGGAATTTATGAAGATAAACCCATAAAACATAAACAAATGAAAAACCTGGAAATGACCAATGAAATTTATGATGAAATTTCTCTGATACAATTGAATCTTTTTCTGATCCATTTATTCGCCAATTCTCGAACTATTATACAAGATATTCTTTCAAATAAAATCCTTTTGTCTTTCATATCGCCAAAACTGCAGAATCTTCTTTTATTCTTCGAAAAACCGCGAATTCTCTTTAAAAAGCTCGAAGATATCAAAGAAACTCTATATAATGATCTTTTCGACCTTTTATTACATGTAAAGTCTATGATAAAGAAAAACCCTAATGAAGCTTTAGTTATCTTTGCGAATCTTCTTGAGATTTCGAAGGTTTTTTGTCTGCCTAAAGTCTTTAAATTTATTGTTCAGCACATTCTCCCAAGCTGCTATCTATCAAAAGCGAACAATTTCGATGATCGTTTCCTCTTTCTTTTATTTGAGCAAATGAATTATATCATTTTACAGATAAATCGCTTTGTGAATATAAAACTAGAAGAAAAAACTACAGATTCAGACATTTTCGCGATCCATGCAGATTTCTTCAAAAATATCACAAAATCTGAACTACTTGAAGTATCACAAAAGCAAATATCCAGGTTTTCAAACCTTTTTCTCACGAAAAATTCCATGTATAATCCTTTTAAAAACGGGCTTTTTGCGTTTTCGAGGTTAAATTATCGTATTACAAGGGTTCAAAAGCTAGAGTTCTTCGGAAAAGTGACAAAGATTCTTGCGAAAAGCCTTGCAGAACACATGAGTATTTTCCTTTCAAAAAAGCCCGATTTACGAAGATTGTTCACGATTTTCACATTTCAATTTCAATTAGACAAGAAAGCCTTAGAACAATTGCCTTTGAACACTATTTGCTATTTTTTGATCAATAATTTCGAGTTTTATCAAGTCATGAAATTTTTCAATGAAAAGTACCAGACTTTTAACAGAGAAGAACTGAGGATTTTTATAGTTAAAACACTGAATTTTGGCTTATTGTACTATGCGAAAAGCAGTCTCCATTTCAAAGAAGACATTTATTCGAAGAAATCAAATCTGAAACAATGTGAGAAAAAACTAAATTTATTCGTAAAAGCTTGTAAATATCTTCAAAAAGAGGTTTTTCTGAACGAATCACTTGATTTCTCTTCTTCTTACCAAACTAAAAAACTGATTTTTTCAAAGAAATCACAAGAATACTGCTATTTGAAACAAACGCGAAAAAACTTCTATAAACACCTATTTCCTTTGGTATCTTACCCTTTTAACTATAAAACCGGGGTTTCTTTTATGAAGACCAACATGTCGAAAACCAAAAAAATTAACCTGGATTTATTGAGAAAAGTTCTGCTTTTATTGATAGGAAACGATATAGATCGTTTAAAAGCCTTTAATTGCATTCATTTGGCGCTTTTTCGCAATGATTTCAGTTTCGAAGAGAAAATCATCAGCGAAAGCGACTCTGTCACCTATATTACCGCACTTTCGCAGAGAAATATCAATTTAGCCTATAATTTCTATACAAAACTTCGATTTTCATTCACAAATGAAACACGAATTCTCGAGTTTTTATCAACAAAAATCGCAGAAAATCCTTTGATTTTTCTTCAATTCAACCATCTTCTCGACCTTTTCATCACAAAACAGCTTTCTTCGAACTCATCTCTCCAAGAGATTTTCTATTGGAAAATCCCTCATATTCAGCTGTTGCTCAAATATATATCAAATGACTATGAGAAAATCCCACTTCTTCAAATTTTCTTCACAAAAACCCTGAAAAGACTCAATGGTGAACAATTACTTTACTATCTTCCTCAGGTTTTTCAAGCAATGGAAAATAATTCAGGACTTTTAATACAGAAATTCCTTGTTGATTTTGCAAAGAAATCGCCTTTGTTTAGTCATCAACTTATTTGGAAAAGCATGGTTGAAATGAAGATTGAAGACAAAAAAGAAGGGGAAATTCCAATAAATATGCTAAGAGTACAAGAAAGTGCTATGATTTTACCAAAGAAAATCTTCACAAATATGAGTTCTGAAGAGAAATTGTTCTTTATAAAGGTTAATTCGTTTTTTGAAGAAGTCACTGCGATTTCAGGAGTTTTGATGCCGAATATGGATAAAAAGAAGAAAAAAGAGATTATAAAGGAGAAACTTTTGGGGATTAAGATGCCTGATGAGATTTATTTGAGCTCGAACCCTAAGTATAGACTCATTGGGATCAATTTTGACTCAGGGGCTCCTATGCAAAGCCATGCAAGAGTGCCTATTTTGGTTTCGTTCTATTGCAAGAGATTTGAAGTATTTTTTTAAATAAGGGAATTTTTCTTGGATTGATCATTTTTTGTTTATTTATGAATTTTGTGATTAATTTTTATTTTTATTTTATTTCACTTTTTTTTCTCACTTTTCCCTTAAAATTGTCTTTAAATTTTTATTGGTAATTTTCAAAGGGACCTGATCAATATTTCGAGAAGACGATGCGCAATTACAAAGGGATAGAAAATGAAGAAGAGTTTACAAACATTCTGCTTGATGAAAGTCTTTTGGAAGAAGAGTTTGAAACTCTTCACATCAATGAACTGCATTGTTCAATCAATCCTAAGCTTCTTCCAAAAGAACCCTCTTCTATTATTCGCGTTTCAAAAGAATCGAATTTTATTAGCGAAATCCCAAAAAACCGTATTTTATTCAGATTTTTTAAAAGAAATTCACGATTTTATGTAATAGGAAACTCTACTCTTTCTAAAAAAAACGGGATTATCAAGAAGAAATCAAATGGTTTTCATTCAGTAAAGGATAGAGAAAGTTCTTTAGCATTAACAGAAAATGGAGATCTCGAGCAAAATTTGCGAAACAATGGTCTTAACCTCACTAAAGCAAGTAAAAATTGTTCTTTCTAAAAAATTCTTTATTATTTCATAAATTTATCAAAAAATTTGTGAAGATAAAAACTTAATTTTTCACAAATTTATCAATAATATCAAAACCTTCTCATTAATACAAATAATCATAATTGATTGTTTAGTAATTTAAAATAATTCTTAATAATGTTTTATCAAAAGAATCTTACTATATTGGCAAAAAATTTAACTCCAGCTTCAAAAACGAGACTCTCGGTGACCTTCGTTTCAACAAAAACTCTATCCACTCCTCCCAAGCCTATGAAAAAACATCAATTGAATCAGTCTCATGTATTTTCAAGGTTTTCGACGATATTCGTCAGGATAATCTCGCCCTTCAAATAATCCGTCTTTTTAAAGAAATCTTTCAGAAAGTGGGTCTCGATCTCTTCCTTTACCCTTATAGAACAATTTCCAATAGAACTGGCAAAGATGGAGATATAGGAGGGATTATTGAATGTGTTCCCAATAGTATTTCAAGGGATCAAATGGGAAAAACACATAAATGCAATTTATTTGAATATTTCCAAGGGAAATTCGGACAGGTAGATTCACCAGAATTTCAAATTGCAAGGGATAATTTCATTAAGAGTCAAGCTGCTTATTCAGTTGTGAGCTATATTTTGCAGATAAAGGATAGACATAATGGAAACATTCTTATTGATGAGAGCGGACATTTGGTACATATCGATTTTGGGTTCATTTTCGATATAAGTCCAGCACATAATATGAAGTTTGAAAGTGCGCATTTCAAACTTACAATGTAAAAAAAATTTGGAATTTTTTATTTTTAAACAAAAAAAAGAAAAAATTCATTTATATTTTTTATTTTTATTTCATTTTTTTTTGTGTAGTTTTTGAAGCCAAAATTGAAAAATTAAATAGGAAAATTTATTTTTTTAATTTTGTTAATAAAATAATGGAAAAAAAATCAATTTGTATTTTTAAAAAATTGGTTTTATTTCATTTTTTGTGTTTAAAACCAAAATTCATTCATTTTTTTAATTTTTAAAGCAATAAAAAAAAAAAAAATTTAATTAGGGAAATGATACAGATCATGGGTGGGAGCTATCAATCTGAAGACTTCAATTATTACACTGATCTTACAGTGAAGGCCTTCCTTATGATCAGGAAATACCATGAACATATATACAGTCTGATCAAACTGATTTTCAAATCAGGTCTGAAATGTTTTAAGCCGAATTCATTGGAGCATTTGAAACAAAGATTTATGCTGAATAAGAATGATTTGTCGGCTGCTAAATCAATGAAAGCCATTATTTATCAATCGTATGATAAATTCACCACTAATTTGTAAACATTTTTATTTTATTTATTGAGATAATTCTGTTTTTTAGTTATGATAAAATTCAAAATTGGCAAAACGATATAAATTATTAAGAATTATTTTTTAAAAGAAATTTTATTTTTTAAAGAAAAAAGAAAAAAATTAACTTATTTATTAGAATTAAAAAACAAATTATTGCTATAAATCAAAAATAATGAAAAGTTTAACAATTTAAAAAAAGAAAATTCATTATAAATTTCAAAAAACATAATAAAATTATTAAGCTTTCAAATTCTTTTTCATTTTTATCTCTTTTTCTGATAAATTATGATCAAACCCTTTGATCAAAACCTTAAATGGTGAATCCTCTGGTATATTGATCAACATATCCTGCGTTTTCACCAGCAAATGACTCATATTATTTTGGGGTGTGGAATTATTCTCCTGGCCATCAGATGATTCTCCTTTATTTCCCTTTAAGAAATTATTCAATGGAGATTTCATAAATGCTTTCCCAGCCTTTTGCAACAATGAAAACATATTAAACCCATTGCTTTTCGTGAGATTTTCTTCATCATTTAAGATTTCAAGTCCTTTATTTTCTTCAAAATTCTCATTTCTTTCATAATCCCTACTTTTTTCCTCGTCTTCTTGTTTCTCATCCTTCTCTTCTAAAGTCAATTTCTCATGCATTTCCTTAAAGGAAAGACCTTTATTTATCTGTGGTTTATTGATATTTACAACAGGATTTTTCTTTTTTTTTGGACTACTCATAAAACTTGGCTTTATGCTGTTGAATTTATTCATAAACGCCTTCTTCAGTTTATTCAAAGGACTGCCTGCCGTTCTCCGAGGCGAAGCCATTTTTTCTTTATCTGTTTTATCAGGACTTGGGCTTGTGTTTTTTCTTCCTCCTCTTTTCTCCCTTTTTCGCACCAAAGCACTCTTTATTTCCACGATATTTTCTTCACGAATCTCGATTTCTTCTTGTAAATTTGTTTTTGATGCGATCATCGAATTTTTCTTATCAGTGTTTACAGGTGTTACTCTTGATAATAAAAGCTCTCTTTTTGCATTAACCTTCAATGTTTTCGGCGAAATATTGTTATTTCCTGCATCTTTCGAAGATCTATTTGTAGCAAAAGGGTTAATATTCATCGGAATCTTCAGATTATTGCTTAAAACACGATTTTTCCCAAAGAAATCAGTTTTCTTCATAGAACTGGCCTGTAAAGTCTGTCTTAATTTGCTAGTGACTTCAGTGTTTCTGATGGCAGGAAACTCTTTTTTATCATTGATGTATTTAATAACTTCTTCTTTGGTGATTTCACTGATGCCAGGGTCCTTGATTTTGTTCAGAATCTTAAGAATAATCGTGAGAGGAGTTTCTTGTTCACTGTTTTTCTGGTTCAAAAGCACTTCTTTCTTTGAAGAATGCTTCAATAAATACCTTATACATGTGATGTTTAGTCTTATTGCGGCTAAATGCAAAGGAGAATTGCCTTTTTTATCAACAGCGCTAAAGCTTAAATTGGTGTTTTTTCTCAAATACTTCAATACATGTAATAACCCATAATAAGCAACCCTATGTATCGCAGACTGTCCTTCATGGTTCACTGAATGACAATCGATCTTCAGTTCAAAAAGAAAATAGTCCAGTATCTCTAAATACCCGTTACAACAGGCTGCGAAGAAAGGCGTAGCTCCTTTGTTTTCTTTTGTGTTTATATCACATTTTCCAACTTCGAACAAATATTTCATCATTTGTAAATTACCTTTTAAAGCAGCCTGCATAAAAACAGTATCCCCGTTGAAATTCTTGTCCTCTATGTTCAAAGGCTTGACTTTCTCTATGATATATTTGGCAATTTCCAGATTGTTGCGAAGAACTGCTATGTGTAAAGGACTATCTCCTGAAGGCAAGTAGTCAGAAAATGAAACTTTTTTCACTAGATGGAAGAATTTCACACTTTCAAGATCGTTTTTCTCGATCGCAGAGATCAAATGCTCGAAATACGAGGCGAATAAAGAGTTCAGAACACGGTCCGTGCAGCCAGCTTTCTTTAGAAACCCGCGGATTGAATTTCCCATAAAGAGTTGAAGTGGTAATTAAATGAACATTTTTTTTCAACGAATGAAAAATTTTATAATTGTGAAAAAAAATTGTGATTTTTAATTAAAAAAAAAATTTTTTAATTTTTAATAATGAAAGAAAAAAAATTAAAATTTTTTCTCATTTATCTGATTTTAATTTATTTATTAAATTTTTTTAATCAAAAATTTTTTTCTTTATTAAAATTAAACTTTTTTCTCAAAATTAAAAATATTTTTCAAATAGTGATTATAGAATTTTTTCTTGAAAACTTTTGATTTTTTATTGAAATTCAATGACTATTTCTAAGCCATAATGGTCAGAAGGGGTAAGAACATCACTTGATTCCAAATCGATTTTCAATCCCATTTTTTTCTTTTCAGATTTTTCACATTTTTTTTCTATAATATTAATTTCTTTAATTGACTCAGATTTATTCTGGAATTTAGGTAAAGGCTCATTCCCAATAATTTTGATATATTTCCCTTTTAAATTCAAATTTTTTTTCAGCAGAAATTTGTCTGGTCTCCAAGCTTTGAACTCTATATATAAGAATAAAAATTAAATGAAAATTATCAATAAATTCTTGTAAAAAGTAAATAACTTCTATTTTCTGGCATAGTAAAACCTTGGTTTTTATTGATATCATGAAAAACTTTCCAAAGATCTTCGAAATCCGCATCAATTCTGCTATCTTCTATCAAATTATCGAAATTAAAATCCCCCATCAAACATGCAAAATCATAGTCTTTCAATACATCAAAAGCAATTTTCATTTGTTTTGCTCTTATATTTTCATTATTTAAACTTTCGAAATGCGAAGTTCCTATCGCTAACTACATAATATTTCAATATTTTAAAATAATTGTTTTATTTTACAGTTTTTCCTGATAAATTGACTACTGTATATAATAGGGATCTACCCATTCTCGTCGGGTAGGGGATGGAATATAAGCCAAAGGGGTATTTAGACATTATCATCACAGTATAGCCATAAAACGGATTTACCATTGAGAGATAATAATCTTGAATAACCCATTTTTTCTGGATCAAAACTGATAAAAACTTGCTTGTTACTTCCTTTTTAGAAAGAAATTGTGTTTTTTTTGCAAAGAATTAATATATATAATGCGAAATATTTTCAATAAAAGGTCTTTTAGGAAAAAGAATAATAACTTGTAAACAAATGTAATCTGGAGAAGACTTCTGCATAATATTGCAAAGTTCTTCAGTTCGTTCAGCGAAATTAACATCCTCAAACCAAATATTATATGTGATAAACTTCAAATCTGATTTGGGTAACACGATTTCATGGATTTTTGGCTTAATTTCCTAAAAGAAATGAATTTTTCTAATAAAAATTGAAGAAAATAAAAACCTGCCACAAATTAACTATTGAATTAAACCTATAGATAGATAATAACAAAGGCTTGATTTTTGTTTCCATTTTAAGAAAATAGAAAGTTCTTAAATATCAAACTTATTTTAAAATTTAAATTTTTAAAACTGTTTCACACAAGCATTATAAATATTCCGAAAAGTTACAACTTATTTTAAATTATTTTAGACAAAACATAAAAAAAAAAAAACTCGATTCCAATTATGATCAACTTCTTAGAATTTGAATCCTCTTCTTCTTCCAACCTTTCCCTGGACTTCACCTTCCTGGACCCGATCTGTTCAGAAGAATTCCTCATCCCTTTACAGAAATTCGAAGATTATTCAGAGAATACACAGATATATTCATTATATATGAATATTTGTGGAAGGCGACAAATGCAAGACCGTGTAATTTTCCTTTATTTATTTCCCCATAAAATCCTTCATTTTTAGCATAAAATCTACACAAAATATGATCATTCCAATAAAGTATATTTCTTCGCTGTTTACGATGGTCATGGATCAGAGAAAGTTGCTGAATTACTAGCTGCGAAATTGCATCTCAATATCCTTGAAAACCCTGATTTTCATATGAATCCCCATCAAGCGATAGAAACTGCCTTTGCGAACATTGATCGCGAAGCGATCGAAACTTTTGGAGAAGACGGTGGAAGTGTGGCTTTATGTGCAATTATAATCAATCACAAGCTTTTTGTGATAAATTTAGGGGACTCCAGAGCCATTTTAATCAAAAAAGATCGAAAAATTGTACAATTATCCAATGAACATACTCCAGAAAAACCTGAAGAAAGCAGTAGAATTGAAAAATTAGGGGGTTACATCCTTACAGTTGGTGAAAAAGCCAGAGTACAAGGCTCTTTGGCAGTTTCAAGAGCAGTAGGTGATAAATTCTATAAACCTTTTGTCAGTTATTGTCCAGAAATCTTAGAATATGAGCTGGAATTATTTGATAAATACCTGATTTTGGGCACTGATGGTTTATGGAATGTAATTACTTTTAAATTTGTATTTTCGTCTAAAATGAATTAATTTAGGAGATTTCTAATGAAGAAGTGGGCGATTTTTTAAGAGAAAAAGCTTTAGAAGACTGTTCAAAGAAACTGATGGAGAGTATTATAGAGAAAAAAGGGTTTATTGAGGATAACACAACGATTTTATGCGTGGATTTGGAAGAGATCAAGAAAGATCAAATGGTTTTTTAGAAAGCCGATTTTATTTTTATATAGATAGTGTCAACTTTTTTATTGTTCCCTAAATTTTGTATTTAGTTTAAAAGTGTTATTAACCTATAGCAATCTCTTTTTATTAAACCTGAGGCTAACCTATAGCAATCTCTTTTTATTAAACCTGAGGCTCGCAAATCAATTCATTTTCTATATTATTATCTTCTTCTATTTGAACCGACATAAAATAAACACCCATTCGTGTTAATATATTATTGATCTTCCATAATAAATCAGCTGTCTTTTGTGCCTTCAAATGAACTGATAAGGCGATTTTACCAGGTCCAATCTTCCAGATATGAAGGTTATGAAGATCAGTCACTTCATTGAGTTGACGCAGATTATAACCTATTATGTTAACATCCATTTCTGCAGGAGCTCCTTCCATGAGGATTAGGATGTTTTCCTTAATGGAACGAAAACTGGCGATTAGGATAAACGCGCCTAAAATATAAGTAAAAATAATATCGACAAAGAATATTTGTGGATCGAAATAGATAATCAAAGCTGCGATTATGGCTGAAGTGTGCTGGAAAATGTCAACTTTTAAACAAAATATTTGAGTAAATTCAATTTAGAAAAAAAAATATTGTTGGAAAATTGGAAGAAAAATAAATAAATTGAGGGTGGAAAACAAAAAAATTTAGTATAAAAAGGTGGTATTAAAAAGAAAAAAAATAACAGAGAAAAAAAATGATAGAAAAAATAAATTAATTACCTAAACTTTCTTTGATAATTTCTTTGATATTATCATTATTGTCAGCATAGCTGTTTTCCGAGTGAAAAGATCCTCCTCTACTGATAGAAAATGAGGGTAAAATGATACTTTCTTTGGCTGGAAAAGGGTCTTCCTGAGATTCATTTCCTTCCAAATATTCTGTATCTATATCTAGAGTTTTTTTCATTTTTTTCATATTTGTATTAGCATAGACTAGAAAATCCTTTTTATTTTCGCTTATTATAGTATCAGCTATTATAATAGTCTAAATTAACATAAAAACCACCAAAAAAAATAAAAAGAATGTACGTTCTTGTGAAAATGCTATACTCTCCTTTTTTTCTTCATCTTTTCTCCTTTTGAATATACATGAATTACAACCCTGTTCCTTTTCCTGCTCGGTAATCTGAATTTTCTTTATTTCTTGAAAACTTTCCTGAGATTTAACATACGATAATATTTTTCTTAAGATCAAATTACAAATTAGCCCGACAAAAGCGGTTATCATAGTGATTTCTTTGCATATATCCACATTAAAAAACCACCTTTTCGTGGCTTCGATAATTAGTCCTATAATGACTCCCCATTGTGCTGTGATTAAGAGTAAAGAAACCAACACTTCGAATCTCTGATATCCAAAAGTGAAATTTTTATTGGGAGCAATTTCATGCATAATCATTGCGAGATACGGAATGAAAAATGATTTAAAAATATAAAATAGTCTTATTGAATCGATCATCACACACATAGAATTAGCGATAAAGCCTAAAATCAATTCAGCGATTGTTAAGAATAATGAGAGAATGGCAAATATCAATAATTTTTTCTTTAGACTGTGTTTACTGGCAACCTCCCCACCCAGATATAAATCAGGGGGCAATAAAAAAGAATGGGTATCAGGGGAATGGGGATTCATAAAAGGGGACCCATCCGCTGTCCGATTTTTTTGTTCGCGATAATGATGGGGATAATGTGTTTTCTTTGTGGCGTTTTGTGATGAGGCTATTTGTGAGGGTTTCATATCAGTGTCATATTGAGAAAAGAAGCTTCGTTTTTCTAAGGGCGTGAATTGCAATTCTGAGAGTTTAGAATGAGGCCTTTCAAACGAAAATTGATGGTATTCATTATTATCCATATTTTAAAAAGAATGTGTGATGAATTTTGTTTTAATAATTTGCTCTTAAATGAATATACCGAAAAATTATTAGAAAATTTATCTCCAATTCAATGAGATCGTCACTAGAGAAAAATTTTAAGTTTAAAAATAAGCAAGATTTGGAGTCACAAGAAGAAAAGTCTTGATAGAATTAATGAGCTTTCTATTGATAGTTTTTTTTATTTAGAAAGAAATCTTATTCCATAAAAAATAATTTTCATCTAATTATTTGAAATAAAAATCAATCATGACTTAATTTGATTTATATTATATTAAACTATTCATATTTTCCGAAAAGCAAAGCCGTATTTATCCCCCCAAAACCAAATGAATTTTTCATAACTTTTGATATTTTTTGACTTCTCCCTGTTTTTTCTTGAACATAATTCAATTTTGAGTTTTGAATAGGATTTTTCAAATTCAAAATTCCAGGTACAATCTGATTTTCCATCGCAAGAATAGTGAAAATACTTTCAATAACTCCAGCAGCAGCAAAACAATGTCCAATAGCACTTTTATTCGCAGTAATGCTAACTTTCTTCATAATATCAATATCATTCTCTAAAAAATTAGCAATTGCTTTTGCTTCAGCTTCATCTCCAACATTAGTGGACGTGGCATGGCAATTTATATGATCAATATCTTTGTAACTAAGTCCTGATTGAGCCAAACATCGTTGCATAGCTCTTAAGCCACCATTTCCATCTTCTAAAGGTTTAGTCAAATGAAATCCATCAGCTTTTTTCAAAGAAAATGAGATTATAAAAAATAGTTAAAAAATTTTACATACAAGCACATCCATAACCTAAAATTTCTGCGTAAATTCTAGCTTTTCTCTTTAATGCATGTTCCAGCTCTTCTAAAACAATAACACCAGCACCCTCTCCTAAAATAAACCCTGATCTCTCTATATCAAATGGTCTTGATGCTTCTGAAGGCACAGAGTATTTCTTTGTAGACATTGCTTGCATCCTTTAATTTTTATCATAATTTAGAAAAATTTCAAATAGATTCCATCATATTTTACTTAAGTGATGAATAAATAGTCACAGGATTCACAACTTCATCACTTCCCCCAGCTAACATAACATCAGCTTCATCCAGTTGAATTAATCTATATGCTTCACCAATAGCAGTGGCTCCTGTTGAACAAGCCGTTGAAGCAGTCCCTGATGGACCTTTAAATCCGTATTTTACAGTGAGATTAGCTGTTCCCATATTGGTCAATAAATTCAACATCGTTAATCTGTTAATATGCGAAAAACCCTTCGCTGTAGCATTCGATATATTTTCGGTTATTTTCACCACATTGCTATTCATAGACCCAACATAAACCCCGGTTCTTAATAAGGATTCTTGATCTTTAGGGGAATAATTAGAACTCAATAAAGCTTCTTCTGCTGCTGAAAAAAGGAAAGAATTCGTAAGACTTGGAGTAAACTAATTATATTGAATTTTGATTCAGATATATAAATATTGAATAATTATTAACAGGAATACGCCATTTGTTTTTATCGAAAGATTTGTCAATTGGCGCTATATATCCTTCAGGAAATGAAGCATTCTGGCATTCTTTCAGGTCTTTTATGTTAACAATTCCAGAAGCTCCCTTTAACAGATTTTGCCAGGAAATTTTTGAGTCAATTCCTAAAGGACTCACCATCCCCAATCCTGTTATAACGACTCTTTTTATTTGTTTCATCATTTTTAACAAAGAATAATTTTATAAAAATTTGGTTTTTTTTGATTATTAACAAAATATTAAATAAAAAAGTTAAAAAATAATGAATTTTAATTTATTCATTTATCATGCCAGTTTTCGCCAAAGCTCCTACTGAGAAAATGTTTTGTAGATTTTTATTGATGTCATGCTTCTTTTCTTCAATTCCAGCCTTCAAAGTTTCCCAAGCCTCTTGTTGTTCATCCAAATCTCTTAGATTCATATTATTCATCAGAAAGGGTTTGACTCGGTCATCTTCCATCAAAACTTTCACCATTTCTTCATTTCTGGTTAATTTTTGATCCAGTCTTTGTATATTTTCTGTCACTTGTCCCAATTGAAACACAATTTTCTCTAAATGTCCCGAAAGCACTTCCTTCAACTGATTCCCCCTGACTTCTTTAGGTGAAATCACCACTTCTTCCTCACTTTTAATCTCTTCAATATTCGCCAAATATGATCTATTCTCCCTTTCCATCGGTTCGAATTCTGCGCTTTTATTCATTTGAGGCTTCAAAATGGTGGTCTTCATTCCTACTTCTTCTTTATCGAAAAAATTGCTTTTCCAAACGAAAATCAATTTATCGCTTCCGGCAGTAGCGAAATACTCCCCATCTGATGAAAAAGTCATAGATTTACACCCGCTTTCATGTGAATATAACGTATAAGCCAATCTTCCTTCTCTCAAATCCCAAATCTTCACGCTTTTATCTTCAGAAACCGAGCCTAGAAACTTCCCAGAAGGATGAAACGATATTTCATTGATGCCTTCATCACTAGCATCATAATGTTGAATCAAAGCTCTTGAACGAAGATCCCATAGCTTTATTTTACCATCTAACGCACCTGCTGCTAATAAAGTGCCATCTGGATGAAATTTGCAGGTAGTTACCTTATCATTATGATCTAAAAGAATATCGAGTTGAGTTTGTGAGGCTATGTCCCATAAACGCACAGATTTATCCTCAGAAGCTGAAGCAATTAGACGAACGTCGGGACTGAATTTCGAACAATTTACCCAATTGGAATGTCCAGAAAAAGAATGGATGAATTTTCTTGTAGAAAAGTTCCAGATTTTTATCGTTTTATCGTTAGAACAAGAGAGAATATAACGACTATCCGAAGAGAAATCACAGCCGCGAATTTGCTGAGAATGTGCTTTGATTTCTTTGCATTTTGCTTGGCTTTTATTTAAATTTTTTGTTTAGTTGAAGAAATTATCAGAAATAAAAGAAAATTACACAGAATTCTTCCATAAACGAATGTTTTTATCATCACCCACTGACATTATAGTCTTGCCGTCTGGTGAAAAAGCCACACAATTTATCGCTCCCTTATGCCCATGGAATTTATAGGGTCGCATATTCGGTTTGAAGTTCCACAGATAGAGGATTGAATCCTTACCTCCTGAAGCTAATTGTTTTCTATTAATTTAGATAAATATTTCAATTCTTTAGATGAAAATGAAAGAAATATGTACAAATCTGAAGAAAAGGCTAAGGTTTGAATTGTTTGTTCGTGGCCTCTAAATGAACGGACCAATTGGGGGTCAGAAGCTGTTGAGATTGTGGCGTGAGCGTTTGAAATCATTTGGGATTTTTAATTTAAAAATTTAAATTTGAGTTTGAAATAAAGTTTTGAATTAAATAAGAATTCTTGAAAAAAAAGAAAAAAACAAATATTTTTTAATTTTGAACGAAAACAAGAATTTTTACTATTGAAGATTTCTTCATTTTTTTTGAGTGATTTTTTTTATTGATATTTTTTTCTGCATATTTCCTCTAACTTCAAAATACAGTTTTTTGCTTCTAAATTAACCTGTCTGACTCCATCCAATTCCTTTATATGAGCTTTCAACATTGGTTCAATTGTGCCTGCTTTATCATAATTAAGGATAACTCTTCCATCCTCATTTGAAGTGCCTTAATTTTACGTATTATGTTCAATGAAAAAATCTATAAGATTTTTACTAAATCCAAAGACATTCCTTTTATTCGCAGGTCTATTTCTTATTTGCTGTAAACTATTCTTCACATTTTCTTCAACTGATTCTTCCACAAGCCCAAATTCCTTTATAATTTCATAAAAAAACACCAAAAAAATTAAGTTTTACATTCGAATTATTGCTCAAAAGCACAAAAGCGAAAAAACACATTGAAAATAACAAGGAATGCGACCCTACTCTTGCAATTTCATGCAAAGCACCATATTGATCATGCAAATGCATCTCGAAATAACTGACCAGATATTCAGGAGCAGTTCCACAAGCCCACCACATTCCCCCATCAAATATGCTGATCTAAGAATAACATTCAATTACTTTATCAATATTTTAATATACAAGTCTTTTATTTTCATAAGTGGTGTTAAGGGGTGGTGGGGGGGCTTCCCATCCATGGCCTGCTCTCAAACTTGAAAGAACAGGTGATTTAAGTCCTTTTCTAAATAATTTAAGCATTTCTTATCGAATTTTTATTAAAGAAATTAAAAGAAGGAATTTTCTAGATTTTATTAAAAAAAACCCATAAGCTTTTTTGAGCAATAATTTAATCGTATTATAATGATAAGGAATATAGACTAGTTAAGGATTATAGCTTTTTCGTCCTCTTGTGGATGACACTGCAAGCAACAACAGATAGCAAGCATTTTTCATAATGTTACATTTGCTGTAGTTGCGATCCGAAAAGAAAGGAGGATGGGATTGAGTTGATTCTTCGGAATCCTCTCGCATTCTCTCTAAGATCTATATTCCTAACTCTGGAGCCTCTTTATGACCCTTTATAGGTGTCTGGTGGCTTACAGGGGAAACCATAGAACTTTCATTTTTCATAAACAAGAAGAAATTCGTACAGGAATGACGCAAAAAGCACTTATTTTCAAAAATATATCAAAAGATTCAAAACTGAAAATTAACATAAATTCAATGAGAATGTCTCTAAAACCCATTTCTATAGCCTTATTCATTGTAACTGCAGTGTCTATTTATCTTCTGTCGAGTTCAAACACCCCGAAGTTCGATTTCTATCGATTTTCCTTCGAATTTTTGGGTGCGATTTGCCGTGTAAAGGACTGCAAAAGTGCAGATTTAGGGACAATCAACAATTTTGGAATAAATATGCATGGATTTTGGCCACAGATATCCCCTGGAAGCATCGATTTCTGCCTTTATAATGCCTATGACGAGTCGAAAATGAATTTAAGTGTCTTGGAAGAAATAAACGCCAACTGGAACGGTGCTTATAATCCTTCTGTTAGCTTCAGAAGCCACGAATGGGGAAAACATGGGACTTGTTGGGCTCAACAATATTACAAAAATTCTTCTATTTTTTTGAAAGACGATAACTATTATGAACTAATGAACCAATATTTCGCTTTGGCTTTACACATAAAAAAAAGCGCGAACTTAGAAGAATTGTTCTTCGGAGATGAAGGAAGCGAAAGGTATGAGTTTAAACTCTCTAGCTTGAATCGGTTGATGGAAACACGTTTCGGTGTAAAGAATATTGATTTGGTTTGCGAAACTATTGATGGGGAACAATATCTCACTGAAGCTAGGTTTTGCTTAGATTTGGACTATAATTATACAGATTGCCCAAATCCCATCGTAACTTGCAAAGCGGGGATGGTAGTGGTTCAAGCTTATTATAAGTAATGAGGAAATTTTACTCCATACTTTTTTTCAGATACTGGAAAAAATTGAATTTTTAAAAAAAAAAAAAAAATCCAAAAAAAATTTAATTTCAGTTAAAAATAACACAGATTTTTCGGATTTTTTAGCAAAATAAATTTGGATTTAATTTATTAGCGCAAAATGATTAATTTCTATTATAAATAAACAATTCAAAAACAGTCAATCGGAAAATGAATAATATTCCTGCAAAGAAGATCAATTTGTTCAAAATCATAGTATATTCTGAATATTTGACCCTTGAACAGGTTGAAAAAGCATTTTTCAAATGGAATTGCATCTTGAACGATAAAGTCGGAGAAGAATCCAAAATTGGAGAAATGACAATAAAAACAAACAATAGTGAAGGTTATCTTAATAGAAACATAAAATCTCCTGTGAGAGGTACAATCATTTACCTTGCCAATGACTATTTGGATGGAACAGAAGCCTCTAAAATTCCTAAAATAATCATACAAATCCGTATTTGTTTGCATACTTACAACTATGACGCAAACAGCTTTAATTGCCAACATTGCTTGCAACCCCCTCATAAATTATCACCGAATCTAGAAACCATGTTCTTTCTGAATCCAAAACCAAATAATTCAAATAATTGTTGTACAAATGCAAATGCCTTATCGAAAATTACAAAGAAAACCACTTTGAAAATAATAAAAATGAAAGGAAATATTAATAGGATTTATACGAAGGGTGATGAAATTTTAACAATTGAATATTGCGAAGAAGTCCATAAAATTATTGCTCCCATCAGTGGTTTGCTAACTTGGACCCAGCCTATAAATTCAACCTTTTCTTTAGAAGATCCGATTTTTTTGTTGAACCCTTGCAAACATCCTGAAATATTCCAAGAACTGTGTACGAATTGTTCAGAAATTATCGATATAAAGGATGTATGTGGCGATATTCGCAATCATTCGAATATCTTCACAAAAGGCATCACAATTGTTAGCGAAGAAGAAAAAATGAAATACGCAGCACTTGAAAAACAAAGTTTTATTTCTCAAAGAAAATTGTTCTTGATTTTAGACATAGATAATACGATATTGCATGCAATGAAAGTCTCTGGAAATAAACATCATCCTGAAGGAGAACATCAAAATGATGTATATGAATGGTATATAAATCCCAATGAGAAGTTCGTGATCAAACTTCGTCCTTATTTACAAGAATTCTTCGAAGTGACAAATTGTGAATATGAAGTTCTTTTATATACAATGGGCACTCGAGGCTATGCAGACTTCAATCGCTGTCTGATAACTGCGCAAAAAGGTGCGAAGATTGATGGCGATAAAATGATAGCTTTAGAGGATAATTTTCTTCAGGCTGAAAAGAAAATCAAAAGGATGTTGCCATATTCTCATAATATGGTGTTAATTCTAGATGATAATGTGAAAGTTTGGCTAGCTGAAGACCAACCGAATTTGATCTGGACGAAGCCATTTCACTATTTCATTGAGGATCCAAACAGGGATTTATCAAACGAAGAATTAGAATTCAAACCCTACGATTCATTTCTTTATTTTTCGAGCAGAATTCTTCATAAAATATATAAGATATTCTTCAAATTAACGGATCTCGGAAAAAAACCAGACGTGAGAGAAATTTACTTTTTCTTAAGAACAAATTTATTCAAAGGAATGAAATTTGCTTTCACTGGAATTGTAGGGAAAGAAATTCCCTTTCTTGAAAATAGATATGTGAGGCTTTGTCAGGATCATGGGGCAATTGTCATCGAAAATATGGAAGATGATTTGAAAGAAAGACCTGATATATTGATCACAAATGAGTTTAGAAAAACACATAAGCTGCATATCGCTTTAAAGAATAAAATCCCGATTATTCATTATAATTGGATAGATTATTGCACGATGTATTGTCATAGAGTTCTCTGGGAAACTTTTCAGTTATTGGGAGTGGATTCTAAAATAAATAATCCACAAACTGTTGAGAAAATGCTGGTTAATGAAAATAAGGCTTGGATTGAAGAAAATGAAGAAAATTTCATTGAAAGTGCCATTAATTTTTTTAAATGAAATTTTTAAGTTTTCAGTTTTTTTTTTTTAATTTTTTCAAAAAACTGCACTTTTGAATAAACTATTTTTTTTTGAAACCCCCAAAATTTACTTTTTAAATTTTTTCGGGTATTGTTTTATCAATTCTGAAAATTATAATTTGAAGTTTTTTCTAAGATCAACATCTTTTTTCATTTTATTTGACTCTCCACCCTTTTGCTTTTTTGTTTCCTCACCTTTTGCATTCGCAACCTTTTATATTCTTTTTATTTTTATTCATTTTTTTTCTTTACTGCTAAATTTTGAAAGAATTGTGAAGATTTTGAAAATTTGACTGACTGGACATTTTTTTGTTGTGTTTCCTTTTTTATTTTGGCTTGACTTTTCTTCAATTGATTATATTCGAACTTCGTTTGTCCCAAGACTGTCAATTCCTTTGATCTATCTTTTTTAACCTTTTCTTTCATGCGGCTTCTGAGATTTCGTTTCACTCTTTTATGCATTTTTCTTTTATCCTCTTGTGTCATTTCAATTTTTTCCTCAAAAACTGCTCTTTTTTTTTGATCAAACAGCTCATTTGCTGTTTTTTGCATTCCTTCACTGACAAACACGGGAATTTTCTCTTCTCTTTGAATAGAAGCGATATTATTCACAGAAATCTTTGCAGGGTTCAATGCTTGCGGTTTCGGGATAAAGCTCAAATTTGATAAATTATCTAGATTAAAGCAGATCATTTTGAATAATTCCTTTATTTCAATCTTCGATTTATCACCTTCAGTTTCAATGGGCAAATTCAATATATTCTTTTTGAATTTATCCTCATAAATATCCGCTAAGCCTTTCTGGCTTTTTTCGAAATTCAATTGTTCAGCATTAGCGAAATTCTCTTGTATTGGCTTTGCAAAGGTATATTCAGCCACATCATCCCATGCTTCATCCAAAACCCTTTGTCTGATAGTCTTTTCTAAATGTTCTGAAAATTCTTTAGAAACAGTGTTTTCTAACAATTGAACCCCAGATTTGAAGTCCAATTTCTCTTCTAATAAAGAGTTTTTCGGCCTTTGAGCTGATCGGATCTCACCTTTTAATTGCCAGGGCTTCGGGTTGATAATTCTTTCTTCTAATCGGTCGATCTCTTTATCAAGCTTGTTTTTTCCTTTCGTCTCAAGCTCTGCATCTCGAATTTCTTCGAAGACAGCGTGCTCTATTTCATCATCATTCTCATCATTATTCTCTTCTTCTATTTCCTCTTGATCTCCTCCTTTGTAAAAGTCTTCGTATTTTGTCTTTTCTTCTTGCCCTTCCTCTATGTTTTCTGCATCCTCCTCCTCTAGTTCGTCGTCACCTTCGCCATATAATTCATTTTGAATGTCTCCAAACTTTTTTTTAACAAAACATTGGAAATGGATTTTTAAATAAAATTAAAAAATGTTAAAAAAGCTCAAAAAAATACAAAAACCTAAAAAGTCAAAAAAAATAAAAGAAATGAAGTTTTACATCTCTATTTTCCTCTTCTTCCAAGAAATTTTCCAGATCTTTATAATCAATTTTTCCATCATCAGCAGCATTTTCTTTGGAATTCTCAGAGAGGGCTTCGACTTGCATTGAAGTCTGATGATTTTCGAGATCTTCCCCAATTTTCAGCTCCTGTTCTTCCTCCTCGACTATTTGATTTTCAGGTTCATCTATTGCGATTTCATTTTCAATTGTTTTTAATTTTTTTTCTTTCTTTTCTTTTTTCAAAGCATTGAAATTTTTCTTAAAGAAAATTTGCAAAGTGGTGGAATTTCGATCAATTTGAGCCCAAATTTGATTTTCATCCATGTTGTTTATCACTAATTTATTTATATTGGTTTTTTCTCTTGAATGAAAATCAGCCACTTTGTCAAATTTTCAGAAAAATAAAAAAAAAGAGAAAAATTTACATAGATCATTAATTTGTTTGAGATATGCTTTTGTTTCTGTTTCAACGGAGTCTTTCTCATTTGATTGTAATAATAAGTAGGGTTTTTCGAGCAACTGAAAGAAAAATGAGCTATTATTTTAATAAATTTATGTGAACTTTATCCCCGAAATCAATAAATCCATCATATATATCGAAATGAGCCATATATTTTTGGAAAAAATGAAAAAGATATTAATTTATTAATTTTCCTTTGTTCTTATTTGAAAAAATGTTTAATTTTCTAATAAAAAATTGATTTTTTTTCTTTTAATTTATTGAAATAAGCCTCTTTCCAAAGCACCAAATTCAATTTAAACCCAGTTTTTTTGAACCTTAACTGATATAATCGATTCCAAAACTCATTTTTATTAAAAAATCTCAAATAAAGCTCATTGCTGACAAACATTAAAGCATAAAGACTTTTATAATCGAGAAATAAACATATTTTCAAGAATAAACTCTCAGTTATATCAATAAAATTGAGTTTTTTTGGTGGTTTTTTCACGATTTTATTTATAATGCGAATTTCGAATAGATCAAGCATTTTTATTTTTTCTCTTTTTTTGAAATAATTCTCAATATTTTCAATTTTATAAGTATTTCTAAGCTGTGGGGTCAAATAATTATTCAAATTCAGTTTAATACTGCAAAATCTACTGGAATCCATATCGAAATAAGTCATAAAAATCGATACAGCGTCTAAAATCTGCAAGATTTTAATTTGAATTTCCTTATTTTTTTGCGTTTTTATCATTATTTTATGATAATTACAATCGATTTTCAAGACAGTTATTTGAAGAATATTCGGGTCCAATTCGAGAATTTCTTCAAGTTTTTTCTGAAAAACAAAGGTCAATAATTCCAATTTACTTGAAAATTCAAGACTTTTTTTATTTTTTAATTCCATCGATTATTTAGAAAAATTATCAATTTTAAGATTAAAATTATATTATTTATTAAAAAATCGAGTTTTTCTTCAAAATGATCCCCTGTATTGGTGGGTATTCGATCGATTTCAAGGAATTTTCCTCGAATTATAAGCTGATTCGTAAGCAAAAAGACGAGAATTTAGGAGAAATCTCTTTGATGAAAAACAAAAGGACTAATTTGCTCGTGGAGATCAAAGAAGAAACCATTTATTCAGAAAAAGACCTTGCAAATATTCTGAATGGCCTTCAAGAGTTATTGCCTTTAAATTCACAAATTTCTTTCAATAAATTCATGGGGTTTTCAATCAAGAAAAACCAAGATTTGCCATATAATAAGATTTATTGGACTATTTTCATGATTTATGAGCATTTCCCCATTAGTCTTGAAAAGCAAATTTTGAATAAATTGAAGATTGGACAATTTTTTTCTGAGAAAAATCTGTGGGATTTATTAAAAGAAATTCTGAACTCTATGAGTGTTTTACATACTTTAAAAAGAAAATTCGCAGATATTAAAGCTAATAAGGTGTTTATATCAGATTCTCAGGCTTTTAAACTTTTTTTCACGAATTATCATACAACAGCTATAGAAAAAATAAAGAAAGAAGAGATTCCCTTTTACAAGTAAAATTATAAATTATTGGGTTTTATGGCAAAGTTTAATGTTTTTTCATTTATAAAGCTGTCTTTTAGCTCCAGAACAATTATTCGCCCTTTTCTCTAAAAAAGAACAAGGAAATTTGAAGCCTGATGAGTTAAAAAGTGAGATTTTCACATTAGCTTTATTGATTTTGCAAGTTGGGGCGCTTGAAAATAAAGAAGGAATTTATGATATATCAAGCAAAGTTCTCAATTTCGATGTCATAGAGCGTAAATTATCCAAAATGCGATCTTTATATTCTCACACTTTTTGTGAATTAATATCACAAATGCTCACAAATGAAATTGCGATTCGTCCGAATCTTTCAGAAATTTTTCGAATTATTCACGAAAATTTCGATAAATACGAAAAAGATGAAAAGTTTGAAAATTTAGAAAAGAAAAATTTTTCAACTCCTCCAAATAAAAAACAAGGTGCTCATTCCTCCAAAAAAGCTCATTTAAGAATGAATAACACCAGTTTTGACTCAGCTTTATTGACTTTCGGCTTTCAAAATCACTTGAATTCCGAAGAGAAAATTTTGAATGAGAGCAAAAGCACGAAAAGGACTGATAAAACAACGATAAGTTTCCAGAGTAAAGAAATTTATTTCGATTCTTCTTCCAAACCCCTTGCAAATAGAGATCATTTTTTCGAGAAAATCAAAGAGCATCCATTAAATTACCATTATAATATCAGATCGCAAAGCAACAAAAACCCCTCAAATACCCCTGAAAAACTGCAGAATTCACAAAATTTCATAAAGAAAAAACTCATTCTCAAACCGAATTCACACAATTTTCTCTCAAAAAGCCAAGACACTTCAATAATTCGAATAAAGCCTGATTTTTCTCAGATTTCTCAAAACGTTCGGCTTTTAGAAAAACAACTGATTCTCGATTCTGCAGGGTCATTAAAACCTGGAATTTTGAAGAAAATTTATACAAATGGATCGATATATCTGGGTTTTTTGAAAAAAAATAAGAGGGAAGGCAAAGGAATCTATTATTTTTCTCATTATGAGATTTATGGAGGAGAGTGGCTTGATGATAAATTTCATGGAAAAGGGGTTTATTTATATGATAATGGGGATAGATATGAAGGACAATTGAGAGCAGGAGCTAAACAAGGCAAAGGAATATATTACTATGTAAATGGAGATAAATATGATGGGGATTGGGGGTTCAATATGAAACAAGGGTTAGGCATATTCTATTATGCGAATAATGAGAGATTCGAAGAAATTTGGACTAATAATGAGAAAAATGGTAAAGGAATCTATTATTTTTTGACTGGGGATAAGTTTGAAGGAATGTGGATTAAAGGAAAGAAACATGGAAAAGGAATAGTGTATTTTTCTGATAAATCGATTTTTGAAGGCGTTTGGATAGAAAATACTCCGAGTGGATTCGGGGTGTTGAAATATGGAAATGGCGATATATTCAAAGGTTTTACAATATATGTTTTTTTTTTTATTCTTTTGATAATGTTTTATTAATTTTTGATAAAATTTTGTAATTTTAATTGTTTTATCAAATTTGATAATTTTCTGAATTTTTTAAGGTAATTTCAGTTGCGGAATAAAAGAAGGTGAAGGTATTTACATCCATAAAATCGGTGGTCAATACACAGGTGATTGGAAAAATGATGAGAGGAATGGCAAAGGAGTTCATATGTATTCGAACGGTGACAAATACATTGGTTTAGTTTTCAACGGTGAGCGAGTGGGCAATGGTGAATATCAATATGTTTCTGGTGAGAAATATATTGGTGATTGGAAAGAGAATTTAAGACATGGTAATGGAAAATTGATTCTTTCAGAAAAAAGCTATTATGAAGGTGAATGGAAAGATGGCAAAAGGGAGGGTTTTGGGATTATGATCTATGATAATGGGGAAAAATATGAAGGATTGTGGATGAAAGATAGGAAGAATGGCAGAGGATTTTATCAATGGTGCAATGGAACTTTTTATCATGGTGATTGGAAAGAAGATAATATGAACGGAGAAGGAATGTATTTAGATGAATCCGGATTAGAAATCAGCGGGGTTTGGAACGAAAATGAACTTTGTGAATAAAATGAAGAGTATTTCAGTTTTCCTTAAATTTTAAAAGTTTTTTTTTTAACTTTTCAAAAAAAAATTAATAAATTAAATGGAAATTTTCTGTGCTTTTTTAGATTGTAAATCAAAAAAACCAATAAAAGAAGCGTTTATTTGCAATGTTTGTCGGGAAAAAGTGTATTGTTCACAGGAATGTTTGGACAATGACTGGTTATTTTCTTGATTTCTTCAAAAAATTCAAAACAAAATTAAGGAATATTGGACTTCATTCTGAGATCTGCCTTTCTTTTTCCCGAGGAACTTCGGTTCTTAAATTCAGATTCGAAGATTTCGAAGACATGTACTCAGAGAAAGTGAAAGACAACAACACAGTGCTTCATTATGGCACGATAGGAAACTCAAAGTTGATCAAACATACACAAAGTATGAAGCCTTTTGTTCTAAAAACAGTATTATATCCTATAATTTTGCCTTTAAAACTGTTTTTTGAGATTAGCAAAAAATTTCTAAATGACATAATTCCTGAAGAATTCAAGAATTATGAGAATTTTTACTCGAGAATACGAGATTTAAAATTCCATCATATTTTGAGAACTTTTCATTATAATGAAGATGAGAAAAACGTTTTTTTGATTTTGGAATGCGCAGATAATGGAAGTTTGAAGGATTTGTTGGTTTTGAACAAAAAATTATCGGAAGATGAAGCTTTCGCATTCTTTTGTCAATGTTGTCTCGCGTTAGAATATTTGCACACGAAGAATATTTGCCATGGGGATTTTAAGGTATTTAATTATAAAAATCTCTTGAAGTTTTTAAAAAAGATAGATTGATAATATTTTACTCAGCCAATTGAACAATGTGAAATTATGCGATTATTGCTATTCAATCCCTAATTTAAATCTCAGGTTCCTATTTGTTCGTTTTTGTTTAAATTAAAAAATACTTTCTAAAAGAAAAACCCTATTTGAAAATCTGGAATATATCCCTCCAGAGCTAATAATCAATAATGTCTATGATAAAAAAGGCGATATTTGGGGTTTAGGCATATTATTATATGAGCTTTTGCACGGAGTTTCCCCGTTTAAAGAAGAAAATTATAAGAAATTGTTTGAAAATATTGTCAAAACCCGACAAATTCCTTTCAATGAGAAGATTTCTGATGAAGTTGTTGATCTTATTCAAAAATTATTGAATAAAAATCCTTTGACTCGAATCGAATTGAATGAAGTTTATGAACATCCCTGGATAAAGAAAAAAGAAAAATTTTTTGATGTCTGTATCAATGATTTCAGGCAGAAAGTCAAGAAATTGGAAGAAGAACACAAAAAAACACAAAAGAACCAAACTGATTTAGAGAACATTTTAGAAGAAGGATTTTCACCACAAAATTCCCCCACAAGAAAATTAAAGAAAAAAGCAGTTTTTAATATAAATTTAGAGAAGAATTTGGAAGCTCCAACCGAAATTACTGAACAAACTCCAGAGAAATTTCTTAAAAAAACGAAAGTTATTTCTTTATTTATCCATTAAAATTCAATAATTTTCTTT
>JFJP01037292.1_pt1 | contig 33292 bp, 28 predicted proteins | sample 431651 | NCBI WGS metagenome assembly JFJP01 (sample SAMN02602958, study PRJNA72255) | Microbial mat metagenome, whole genome shotgun sequencing project. | biome: fresh water; feature: sink hole; material: water; isolation source: purple microbial (photo- and chemosynthetic) mats found in... | reverse complement strand
ATACGGGCAACGAGTCCTTTGCTGTCGGGACATGATAGAAGGAGAATGGCTTTGCTGTTGGGCATGAGTTAAAATTTCGGCAAACATACAAAAAAGTGAAATATTTTAATGTATGTGTAAGGGTCAAATCACCAATCCTCAAAACAGGATAGGCAAAAAGGTTCGAATTTGAATCCACACATCCCTGACTCCTCATGAAGAAACCCTGATTGTTATACTTCTGTTTCCTTAGCCCTTTTTAAGCTCGATAACGGTTATTTCCGGGGGAGTACCAACACGGCCTGGAAATGCAATATATCCTATTCCAATATTCACATACAAATGCTGTGAGCCTTCGGTATACAAGCCTCCCCAACGCGGATACTTCATTTTCACCGGGCTCCATCTCCAACCGGGAATACGTATTGCGAACTGCATCCCGTGGGTGTGCCCGGAGAGTGTAAGGTCAATATTTGTTTTGTTGAGCACTTCAGCATCCCAGTGGGAAGGATCGTGCGACATAAGAATTTTAAATGGCACATCCTTAACCGACTCCAGAGATTTTCCCAGGTCTCCATACTGGGGGAAAGGAGGCAAACCCCAGTTTTCAACGCCAATCAGTGCTATTTCCTCTCCATCTTTCTGCAGTTTCACCCCTTCATTGCGGAGAAGTCTGAAACCTGCCGATTTATGATGATCATAAAGATCTTCCATGTTTTTCTGAAGCTGCTCCTTCGAGGCCCACTGATAGTATTCCCCATAGTCGTGGTTTCCCAGAATGGAAAACATGGCCTTACTTGCCTTCATTTTTTGGAGAATGGGAAGGAAATCAGACACTTCCGAAGCAATGTTGTTTACCATATCCCCTGTAAATAATATATAATCGGCATTTTGACTATTTATAAGTTCAATAGCCTTTTCTACCATTTCAGGGTTTCCTGCAAAACTCCCTATATGAAAGTCGCTGATCTGTAGGATCTTTGTTCCATTGAATGCCTCAGGCAAATTGGGGAACACCAACGAAAGTTTTGAAACTTTGAAATTGTACCGGCCCTTCCAAATTCCCCAGATAATAGAAAGAAATGGGATCGCTGCAACGATGATTCCCACCTGCAGCAAGAATTCAGATCTGCTGATCTTCATGGCTCCATTGGAAACGCTTTCCGAAGCAGGAAAAAGAATTGAAATGCCTTTAACAACAATTCCTGTAATGTCGTTTATTAACTGAAATGCGTTAAAAAATAGTTTCGGGACATAAAACAGCACAAAAAATCCCATGAAAAAGGAAATATTCCGATAGCTTTCCTCATAAGTAAACCCTTTGAACGACAGCATGAACCAGATCATCCAAATCAGTCCGGCCAGAGTCACAAGCCAGAATACAGAGGCAATCACCAGCCTTTGACGCCCCCCCACACTCTGGGAAAGTGCTGCAATCCCCCGAAAGGCATAAAGATCTGTTAGAAGAATAAAAACCGAAAGAAAAACAATAAAAACTAAGGGCTGACGCATGGCGAATAACTTACACAGGTTAATTTATTGGGAACCGAAACAAAATAACAAAAATAAGTCGATAAAGTTTTCGTTTCTGAAAAGGCTTCAAGAAAACATCCGTTTTGTTTTATAGCTTTTGTAATGTAAATTTGAAACGTTCATATTAAGTTCGTCAGTACAAATACCCTTTAAAGACAAGTGTTTCAAAATTCGAAAAACGATCCTGAAGCGTGCACATACCCCGGAAAATACTTCTTTTAAGTTTCTTACAGCTGCTTTGCGTGGTTGGTAATGGTATTGCCCAGGAGCCAGGTGAAATTAAAGATACAGCTAGTTTGGCCGGCCCTACTGAAAAATTGGGGAATCTCAATTTGCGAACGCAGCGTTTTTTTGACACCAGCACTACTGCCCTTTATAAAAACAGGTGGCTGTTGGAACTTCAGAATATTGTTATTCGACCTCCGGTAGAAGAAATAACCGATACGCTTCCTACAACCCGGGGCGACCTGGAGTTTTTGCAATATGAGGGCCTGACCGTCAGAAGCATCCGTTTTGTAAAGGTAGATGTATTTGGTGCCACCATTATGGATACAGCTCTGCAGGCCGGCAGTTGGTTTGAGCGAAGAGCGAATGCTGTGCACATCAAAACCAACAATCCCACTCTTGAGCGACTTATGCTGGTGAAAGTGGGGGATGCCATTGATCCAAGAACCCTTGCCGATAACATTCGACTGTTTCGCGATCAGAATTACATCGAGGATGCACGAATAATCGTCGAGCCTGTGCCCTTGATGCCGGGCTTTGCCGACTTGAAAATCATCATCAAGGATCAGTGGTCGAAAGCTTTTTATCTGGAATTAAGCGATATAGATGCAGGAAAGCTTGAAATATGGGATAAGAACATTTTTGGAACCGGTAATGAAGTCCAAAATAATTTCCATTGGAACCCTGACAAATCGGAAACCTGGGGTTACGAGGCAATCTACAACAACCGCAACATCATGGGATCGTTTGTTGATGGACGTTTTATTTATTCCAATGTTTTCGATAATGAAGCCTATGGACTTCAATTTAACCGCAAGTTCTATACCCCAAATACAAAATATGCCGGAGGGGTCTCAGCATTCCATCAGAGTTCACTGCGTCAGATATGGAATCCCGACACAGGATACTTTCTTCATCCTGTCAGCAGCAACACAACCGATTTGTGGCTGGGCCGAGCCTTAAAACTTAATCGTTTCGCCGATCTGAACAAAAACAGGCTTAACCTGATCCTGGCCACCCGGTTTTACAAACAAAACTATTTCGATCGTCCGGAGGTTGGCAACAAAATCTACTACCAGTTTCACGACAAATCGGTTTGGCTCAACACTATCGCATTGTCATCACAGAGTTTTTACCAAAGTAACCTGATATACAGTTATGGGCGTACCGAGGACATACCAATCGGCTCGCTGCTGAATCTCACCTTTGGCCCTGAATTCGGAGAATTCGAGCAACGGATGTATGCGTCATTGAGTTTTGCCCGTGGGAATTACATCGATAACCTGGGCTATGTGTATTTTAAAATTGAGGAAGGTGGTTTTTTTACAAAAACAGGAACTTTTGAACAGGCTGTATTTCAATTAAACATGAATTACTTCACAAACCTTTTCATTTATAACCGATTCAAGTTCAGGCAATTCATCAATATCAGCTATACCCGTGGGATCAAAAGATTTGACGATGACCGTATCACCATAAACGATAATTACGGTTTGCGGGGATTTAACGAGGAAAACGTTATCGGGCAGCAGCGCTTTGTAATGAATATGGAGATTGCTGCATTCAGCCCATGGTATATCGCCGGCTTTCGTTTTACATTTTTCGGATATAGCGATTTTGCGCTGTTGGGTCCGGAATCATCCAGTTTTTTATACGAAGATGTTTATACGGGAATGGGACTGGGCACCCGCATCCGAAACGAACGCCTCGTTTTCCCAACATTCTCATTCCGTTTTGGCTTTTATCCGAATTTGAAAGATTTGCCCTTGAGCGAAAGGATGCATTTCTCAGGGGAGCCGAGGTTAAAGCCAAACAATTTCTATCTCACCAATCCCGCGATGCTGGAATTTCAATAATCAGGACTTTTAAGTGAACTTTGTGGCAATTTAATTGTTTGTTTTTCATCTTTGATCTTCAAAGCTGTGTTTGTTTCAATCAACAAACTTTCAAATAATAATTAACTCTTAAATTTTTAAACGATGGCAGTATTAGTTGGTAAAAAAGCTCCCAAATTCGCAGCACCGGCTGTAATAAAAGGTGGAGAAGTTGTTCAGAATTTTTCTCTTTCCCAGTTTGTGGGTAAAAAGTACGTTGTGTTTTTCTTTTACCCAGCCGACTTCACATTCGTTTGCCCTACCGAAATCATCGCGTTTCAGGATAAAATCAAGGCATTCGAGGAAAGAAACGTTGAAGTGGTAGGCTGTTCGGTTGACTCGGAATTCTCGCACTGGAAATGGCTTCAGACCCCAAAAAAAGAAGGCGGTATTGAAGGCGTAAAATTCCCTCTTGTTGCAGATCAGTCTATGACAATATCCGAAAACTACGATGTCCTTGCAGGCGAATTTGACATTAACGACGACGGAAGCTCTGCCTTTACAGGAGTTCCACAATCCTACCGCGGACTTTTCCTCATCGATAAAGAGGGAGTTGTACGCCACCAACTAGTAAACGACATGCCCCTAGGCAGAAGCGTGGATGAAGTAATTCGCATGGTTGACGCCCTCCAGTTTTTTGAGAAGAACGGCGAAGTTTGCCCAGCAGACTGGCATAAAGGTGATGCAGGTCTTACAGCCACCCAAGCCGGAATTGCAAGTTTCCTGGCAAAACACTAAAATCTTTTGCTTATTAAGTTTGAAAAGTTCACAAAGTTTCGGCTTTGTGAACTTTCTGCTTTATAAACCCTATCAACTTTAAGCATTCTTTTTCTACCTTAGTGCCAAATCTATCCAAAATGATTGGCCGGCTAAAATCACACATCTACGAAAATGACCTCATTCATAAACACGACCGGATAATCGTTACTGTCAGCGGGGGAATTGATTCGGTCGTGCTTTTCGATCTTCTTCTAAAACTTGGCTTCGACTGCTGCGTTGCACATTGCAATTTCCATCTCAGAGACCATGAATCTGACGGCGATGAGCAATTCGTTAGAGAACTCTCCGAAAAAAGCGGCACTCCCCTTTTTGTTAGAAATTTCGACACACTCGAATATTCGGAAAACAACAAAATGTCAATTCAGATGGCTGCCCGGGAGCTTCGTTACGACTGGTTCGAAGAGCTGCGGCAGGAACAGGGCTTTGACTGGATTGCCACAGCACATAACAAAAATGATGTAATTGAAACCTTTCTCCTGAATTTAACCCGTGGCACAGGAATCCAGGGCCTTACCGGAATAAAGGACAAAAACGGGCGACTCGTTCGTCCCCTTCTTTTTGCCTCCCGCGAAGAAATAAAAGAATATGCCCTTTCGAACAACCTCGACTGGCGCGAAGACTCGAGCAATGCCTCGGTGAAATACAGCAGGAACAAGATAAGGCACAATATCATACCTCTTTTTGAAGAAATCAACCCTAGGTTTATTGAAACGCTTACCGACAACATCCGAAAACTAAAAGAGTCGGAAGAAATATATATCTCTGCCATTCGTCAAAAACGTCATGAATACATTATTCGCGAAGCGGGATTTTCATGGATCCCTGTTGCTGAGCTTGTAAAATTACATCCCATCGATACCTGGGCTTTTGAATTGCTAAGGGATTTCAATTTCACCCCAGGGGTGGTTAACGATATTATACGAAGTCTTGACAGTGCACCGGGAAAGCAATTCTTCTCCTCAACCCATCGCCTGGTAAAAGACAGGGAGAAATTAATCATTCATCCCATTAGAGAAGAGAACCTGCGAAGATATTATATTGAGGACCCCTACTGTGAAATATCCGAGCCCATCGCACTTGAAATGGAAGTGGTACAAAACTCCGAAAACTTCAGGATCCCCTCGAGCAACTCAATAGCCTGCCTCGATCTGGATCGCCTCGAATTCCCGCTACTGCTCAGAAAATGGGAAGCGGGAGATTACTTCCGGCCGCTCGGTATGAACAATATGAAAAAGCTGAGTGATTTCTTTATCGACATAAAACTCTCCCTCCCCGAAAAAGAAAACACCTGGATTCTTCAATCGGGCAGTGAAATTGCCTGGATAGTTGGATTAAGGATCGATGATCACTTTAAAATCAGGAAGGATTCAATAAAGATTCTTAAAATAAACATGGCCTGAAACCATAATTTCCCTGAACCACTGAAAGGCTCTGAAAGAAAACTACGATTTAATACCAACTGCCTTTAAAACCCTGCAAGGATTGATAAGCTAAATCTGGGTTTTCATCCCGATATTTCCGCGAAGCCTTTGAAAATAGTCTTTCAGTCCTGCCTTATCTGCTGCTTTAATCATCTCAATAAGTTCCCCAAGACTTGCCTTGATTCCTTCAACCTGCTCCAAACTGTATGGATTCAGGAGTATTTCAGAAAGAAGGTAATCATCTTCGGAAAGGAGTCCCTTGGCAATCTCAAAATGCTTGCGGAATGTTGTTCCCGGAGCCTCCTGCTCTTTCATGCACGATGCAAATACGAGAGTGGATGAAAAAGGAATCGAAAGGGAGTAGGCAATCGTTTGATCATGCTCCTTAAAACTGTAATCGAAAATTTTCAGGTTCAACGACTTGTAAAACTTACGGAAAAACTCCTTCCCCTCCTCGTCTCCTTCTTTGATTATTATTGCATTTTCTTCCGACAGATGCCGTATATTGGCAAAGGTTGGTCCGAACATCGGATGCGTGGAGACAAACCTTCTTCCGCAGGTTTCATAATAGCTGGCTATACCGTTTTTCACCGAAGTGATGTCGGAAATTATACAGTTTTTATCGAGGGAGGGCACCACCTCACGAAAAACATCGACTGTATGCTCAAGACTTACAGCATTGATAAGAATGTCGGGTTGAAACTCCAGCAATTCTTCCAGGTAGAGGAACTTCCGGGAGTTGAAAAAATATTTCAGCTTGCTCCGGTTGGAATCATATACACCAACTTCATAGTCAAGGCAAAGCGATTCTACCAACCATGACCCCATGTTCCCGGCGCCAACAACTGCTACTCTCATAATATTCGTGATTAATGGTTATTTTATTAAGTTTTTCGTTAAGCGGAATTCCCAACTCCTTATTAAAAAATTCTTTTGATTCGCTGTTCCGCCATCATCAGGTCGGCAATTACAATCGCAGTTGCCGCTTCCAACACAACGGGCACGCGAAGCGCAATGCACAGGTCATGGCGTCCCTCGATCCTGAGTTCGGTCATCTCCCCTGTTTTGATATTTATGGTATTCTGAACCAGCGATATACTGCTTGTGGGTTTTACGGCTACTCTGAAAACAATGTCGTTTCCATTGGATATCCCGCCGTTTATTCCCCCGGCATGGTTGGTTTTGGTTTTCCCTTCGGGGGAGACAAACAAGTCGTTGTGCTCGCTGCCCTTCATTTTCACCGCTGCGAACCCAACTCCAAACTCAATGGCTTTAATGGCCGGAATGCTGAAAGCAATATGGGCAATCAGCGATTCAACCGAATTGAAAAAAGGCTCACCAAGTCCTGCCGGGATTTGGCTGGCCGTGCATTCAACAATTCCCCCGATTGAATTCTGTTGCTCAATGGCTAAATCCACAGCCTTCTCAATGTCTTTCATTCCTCCTGCTTCGGTGAGCAGGGCATTTATTTTAACGGGGGAGACGATCTTTTTGGCAATTACGCCTGCCGCAACCATCCCTAGGGTAAGCCTACCACTGAAGTGACCTCCTCCTCTGAAATCCTCATAACCGCCAAACTTCTTGAATGCAACAAAATCGGCGTGCCCGGGACGGGGTATCTCCCTAAGTTTTTCATAATCTTTAAAGCGGGTGTTCGTGTTCTCAAAAAGAATTGTGATGGGTGCACCCGTCGTGCGATTGTTGAATATCCCGCTCATAAACCTTGGTAAGTCAGCTTCTTTGCGCGGGGTGGTGCCTTTCGATCCGCTTCGCCTCCGATTTAGGTCGGGCGTGAAATCGGATTCAAGCATGGGCACCCCGGCCGGACAACCGTCAATTGTTACCCCGGTTGAGTTCCCGTGCGATTCGCCAAAAATACTGACCCTGAAATGGGTTCCGAAACTATTCATTCCTATTGGATTTTTTTGATGATTTCTTTCATCTGCTCGTAACTCAACTGCCCCTCAGCGGTGGCCTCGCCCTCTCCCGCCGACGCAAATGTAAACTCAGCACCCAAAAGAGTTGCCGCAACCCGTGTAATCTTACCCATCTTTCCCATTCCCAAAACGACCTTGCGTCCCGAAATAGTATAAAGAGAGAGAAGCCTGGACGAATCGGCTGGCGAATAAACCCTGCAGGCCAATTTTGCTACATCGGCACCCGCCAGAAAACAATCGTTCAAAAGGGATTCCAGGGTTTCTGCATTAGGTGTGAGTTCATAATTATGATACGATATAATGAGTTCAGTTGCGGATTGCCCGATAATCTTCCTTACAGAATCGAGAAAGGATGCTTCTGAGTCAACTTCAACATCAATATACTTGGCGCCCGATGCAGATGCCATCTCAAAAAGCGCAAGCCTTTCATCGTCCATAAATTTCCCGGGTCTGCATGTAAAAACAGTCTTTCCTCCCGACAGAATCACATCCCTGTATTCCTCAGGCTTCCAATCAAGAAGGTCAGCCCTGAGTTCAATGAATCCGGATTTCCGCAAAACTTTTTTCGCTTCTGCCGGATTTCCGCTGCCAATACTAACGCAAATCATAAAGCATCGATTTAAGATCGTTAACAGGTACTTTTCTTATAAGGGCCTTCCCAATGTCCTCCAAAAGAATGAAACTTATCTCGCCTCCTGCTCTTTTTTTGTCTTTTTTCATTGCTTCTGCCATGGAATCAGGATCAAACTCAAGACGAACCGGCAAGGAACTTCTCTTTATCAGGTTTTCAAGTTCAGCAGCTTTGGAAGCCTCCAGTAAGCCCAGGTTAACCGAAAGCCGCGATGCAAGTATCATTCCAAGGGCAACCGCTTCACCATGAGGAACTGCATAGAGCTTCTCGAAGGCATGAGCAAAAGTATGACCAAAGTTAAGTGTTTTTCGCTCACCAATTTCATTTTCATCCCCATGAACCACTTCAATTTTGTTCCGAACTGACTCATATATCATCCTTTCAAGCACGAGCAAATCTTTGGCTATTCCCTTTTCAATGTTCTGTTCGAGGTAGGTAAAGAATTCCCTGTCGCGGATAGCCCCGTATTTTATAATTTCGGCAAATCCCCCGAGAAACTCCCTTTCGGGCAAGGTGGAAAGACTATCGACATCGCAGAACACAAAATCCGGTTGCCGTATAATTCCAATCATATTTTTGTAACCATCGAGGTTCACTCCGTTTTTGCCACCAACAGCGGCATCGACTTGTCCCAGAAGGGTTGTGGAGACGAATCCGAACGGAATACCCCTGAGGAATGTGGAGGCAACAAATCCCGACAAGTCGGTTGCTATACCGCCCCCAGCGCCAATAAGCGACCAACCGCGGTCGACTTCCATTTCAAGCAGCTTGTGGTACAGCACAACAGCCTGATCCATCGATTTGGCCTTTTCTCCTGAGCCAATTGAAATTACAGAAAACCCGGCAAATTTCGCGGAGTGGAAACGCAGCAGGTTTTCATCGGCCATCACCACGGTTTTGCTTTTGTCAAAACGGGAAATCGCAGTGCCTATATCTCCCCCGATAAAAACCTCGCTTTTACCGCCGGAGGTAACCAAATCGAGCTTTTTCATTTTGTTTCTTCCTGGTTACGGTTCATTACTACCGTTTGCTTATTGATGGATTCCTGATGTATAGCTTGGAAAACCTTCAGGATAAACTCTTCACTGAGACCTTTTCTGCTGCCGAGGTTTATGCGGTTTCGCACAATATCGTCCCAACGCTGCGACTGGAGGATTGTGATGTTGTTGTCTTTCTTGTGCTTTCCGATTTCTTCAACAACTTTCATTCTTTTTTCAAAGATCTGTATGAGTTTGTCATCAAGTTTATCGATCTGTTCCCTGAGTTCAGCGAGGCTGAGCATAGCGTTTAAGTCGCCCTCGTCTCTGAAAACGAGTCGTTTAAGAAGCGTTTGCAACTCTGTCGGAGTGATTTGTTGTTTTGCGTCGCTCCAGGCCTGATCGGGAGTTATGTGTGTCTCGATAATTAAGCCATCGAAGTTCAAGTCCATGGCTTTTTGTGAAATATCATAAAGCATATGACGGTTTCCACAGATATGGCTGGGGTCGTTGATGATTTTCAGTTCAGGAATCCTGCGGCGCAGTTCGATAGGTACCTGCCATTGCGGGTCGTTCCTGAAAAGGGATTTATCATACACTGAGAAACCGCGGTGTATTGCAACAAGCTTCTTCAAACCCGAATTGTTAAGTCGCTCGAGTGCCCCGATCCAAAGTTCAATATCGGGGTTGACCGGGTTTTTAACCATTACGGTGATATCCACACCCTTGAGCGCATCTGCGATATCCTGCACCGCGAAAGGATTTGCAGTAGTGCGCGCTCCGATCCATAGTATGTCGACGCCTGACTTCAGGCATTCTTCAACATGCTTCACCGTGGCAACCTCGGTGGTGATGAGCATGCCTGTTTCTTTTTTCACCATGCGCAACCATTCCAAACCAATGGATCCAATACCCTCAAAGGCATTTGGGCGTGTGCGGGGCTTCCAAATACCGGCCCGGTAAATATTGATTCCACGTGAATGCAGTTCCCTGGCTGTGGCCAGAACTTGTTCTTCGGTTTCGGCGCTGCACGGACCCGCAATGATGATGGGCCTTTTCATGCACTCGCCACAAAGTGCGAGAGGTTCAAGATCGAGTTTGATTCCCATAATTGTAGTTATTATTCCATTATTGATTTTCCTTTGATATATTCCCCTAAAATTCCCAATTCACTTGTGAACGGGCGAATTGCATCGAGGGATTTCCTGTACCAGTCGTAATCGTCAAAAATCACATCAACATAAAACTGGTATTCCCAGTCTTTTCCCATTATCGGAAGGGACTGGATTTTTGAAAGGTTGATGTCGTAATACGAAAGGATTGAGAGTATTTTCGAAAGCGAGCCTGATTTGTGAGCCAGGGCGAAGTGCAAGGATGACTTATTTACGATGGAGTTGTCTGTTTGGTCACCATTCGTTTCTTTAAGGATGAGAAAGCGGGTATAGTTCATTTTATTGGTTTCTATACCGGGAGCAAGAATTTCGAGCCCGTATTTCTCTGCAGCAAGATCACTTGCGATAGCGCCTTTACCGATAAGCTTACCTTCATGAAGCATTTTTGCACTGAGCGCTGTGTCGATACTCTCGATTAAGGTGATGTTTGGGTAACTGTCGAAGAACAGCTGGCACTGAAGAATTGCCATGGGATGGGAATACACTTCCTTAAGGTCTTCAATCTTTTGCCCCTTCAGTGCCACCAAATTTTGGCGAATCCTCAGGTAAATCTCTCCCACGATATGCATTTTGGAATCCTTTATCAAGGCATAATTGGGAATAATACTCCCGGCCAGAGAGTTCTCAATAGCCATGATGCCATAATCGACTTCCCGCTGGGTTAGCGATGTTATGAGATCTTTAAAAGTATTGTTAGGCTTTATGTCAATCTCCAAAGGTTCGAAATATGCCTTAGCCGCGATTTCATGAAACGCTCCGTACCCGCCCTGAATGGCAATGGTTATAGGTTTGATATCCGAATTTTCTTCCATAATTGAAATTAATAAAAAAGTTTTCTCACCATAGCCCCCCATTTTGAGGAACTTAAACAAATTAAAAAAGGCCCCGTGTCGACCGGGACCTTTTTATATGATTTTCTCTGCTCTGAAACCCATACGATATCCCGGCCTGTTACTTCAGACTAAAATAAAAGTAATAAAAGAAGAAACCAGCAGGTATATTTTTGAGTGTGTTCATGTTTAAAATAAAAAATCCCGATAAACACCGGGATCAATTGATATAAAAGTTTATCCCGACTTATTTCAGCTTGCTATAAAAATAGAAATATGTAAAAGTAAAGCGGGTCATTTTTTTAAATATTTGTGCAAAGTAAATCATTTTGCTTAATATATGCAAGGAATTGCATGAAAAAAGTAACAAGATGAAGCCGGGCATACTCTGTAGCAAAATGTTTATCTTGCAGCGGCAGAAGTTATAAGTTTTTAAGCGGTTCTCATTTAATGTCGGAAACATTTAAAAGCCATTTTCTGTAAACCATTTGTATTTATGCGAAAAATTGAATTATTCAACAAAACAATTGCCTGGTTTCAGGAAAACATGCCGGTTGCAGAGACAGAGCTGCATTATTCGGATACCTTTCAGCTGTTAGTTGCCGTTATTCTGTCTGCCCAATGTACCGATAAAAGGGTTAACATCATAAGCCCCCCGTTTTTCAAGCGTTTCCCTAATTCCCAGACCCTTGCATCCTCGTCGGTTGAGGAAATTTTCTCCTATATAAAAACTTGTTCCTATCCAAACAATAAGGCGAAAAACCTTTGGGGTATGGCAAAAAGCCTGGTGAATGATTTCGGGGGAGTAGTACCTAACGAGCCCGAACAACTTCAAAAACTGCCCGGTGTTGGCAGAAAGACTGCAAACGTCATTCTTTCTGTAGCATTCAACAAGCCTGCCCTAGCAGTGGATACGCACGTCTTCAGGGTGGCAGCCAGAATAGGCCTTTCGGTAAATGCAAAAACCCCCCTTGAGACTGAAAGGCAACTGGTGAAGCATATTCCCGAAGAACTTCTGAATGTGGCCCATCATTGGCTTATACTTCATGGTCGATACACTTGTATAGCGCGGAAGCCAAAGTGTTCGGAATGCGGTTTGCGGGAATTCTGCCACTATGCCTTACGCTTGGAAAACCAGAAGAGTACACTTATATAATAGAGTAAAGCTAAAAATATTAACGAAAAGTACTATTTTTGTGACTAAAGCCTTTTCAAAATGAAAAATCCTCTCAAACTCACTCTTTTAGGTATCCTCATTCTAACCCTGTCGGGGGCCAGTTTCGAGAAAATCGATTACCGAGCAGCAAGACTCAACAATGTTTGCAAAGACCTTAAAAACGATGTTCTGCTCTATTTTGTTTTTGTTGACACCAAAACAACCAGCCCCTGGTCAGAGTTTGATATACGATCAACAATCGATTCAATGGACGTAGCTGTTACCTGGATCGAAAAACAAGCTGAAATAAATAATATTACTTTAAATATTAAAACCGACTATTATATTGGTAAAGAGTTTGCAACGGTGAGCAAAGATCTGCCATCCGGTACCGTTGACGAGTCAATTACCCAGCCAAATTTGAAGGCTGGCATTGTGAAAATCAACAAATGGGCCGACAACCTCTCCAAAATCGTTGGAAGTTCGTTCATAATAGTTGGGAAAGATGGTATCCCCCTGCAGCAGAACCCAAAGGATACCGAGCGCCTGATTGCCTTGCTGCGTGATGAGTATAAAGTGGAAAGCGTTGCCCTGATTTTTATGGTGAATAATTATTTCCGCAACGATATCTCTTTTGCCGTCAATACCTTCACAACCGAAAAGGTTGAATTTGCTATTGTAAGTTACAAATATCCGGCCGAAATCGCTCATAGCTTCCTTAATCTCTATGGTGCTGCAGATTTGTATGCCACACCCTTGCGAAAATCGGAAAAGAAAATTAAGATGGCGCATGAGTTTTTTCCAAACGAGATCATGCAGGATCCCTATGCAAAAAATATTTGGGCACAAGAAATTTCCGACTTCACAAAATATCTGATTGGTTGGACCAACGAGTTGGATCCCCGCTACGAACCTTTACTCTCCGATAAACCTTTAGGGTTTTAAATTCACCAAGCAACGTTTTAACCATTATTTCATGCAAGCTGTATACCTGGATTATAATTCCACCACCCCAATTGATAAGGAAGTGGCTGATTTCATGATCCCTTTTCTTCGAGGTCATTTTGGAAACCCGTCAAGCACCCATGTTTTTGGAGTTGAAAGCAAGATTGCCATTGAAAATGCGCGGAAAAGCCTTGCGGGATTGCTCAACTGCTCTCCCTCTGAGATTATATTCACAAGCGGGGGTACCGAATCCAACAATTTCGCCATTAAGGGAGCTGCCCGGGCCAACCGTGACAAAGGAAATCATATTATTACCACCAACATAGAGCATCCTGCTGTTCTTGAAGTATGCCGGTCGCTTGAAAACGAAGGTTTTGAAGTTAGCTATCTGCCGGTTAACAAGGACGGGATACTCGAATCCGAAACCCTGAAAAATGCCATTAGAGCGGAAACTATTCTGATTTCCGTGATGCACGCCAACAATGAGACTGGCACTATACAAAACATTGCTGACCTCTCTTCGCTAGCCAGAAAACATCAGATTATTTTTCATTCCGATGCAGCGCAGTCAATTGGCAAAATCAAAACGGATGTTCGGGAATTGGGGGTGGATCTGCTATCGGTTGCAGCACACAAGTTTTATGGTCCTAAGGGCATCGGCGCACTTTTTGTTCGCGAGGGAGTAAACCTGAACAAAATCATGCACGGGGCCAACCACGAGCACAACCTCCGTCCGGGAACTGAAAATGTTCTAGAAATTGCCGGCCTGGGTAAAGCGGCGGAAGTTGCCCTCCGCGATTTTGACCGCAATTTCAGTAACATGCAGCAGACACGCGATTTGCTCTACCAAATTTTGAAATCCGAGATTCCGTCTATTGTCCGCAACGGACATCATGAACAGGTTTTGCCCAACACATTGAATATAAGTTTTCCGGGAATGGATGCTGGTGCCTTGCTGTCAGAACTGGTTGAAGTTGCCGCATCAGCCGGGGCAGCTTGCCATGCCGATGATGTAGAAGTATCCTATGTTCTCCAGGCTCTTGACATCCCCGTCGAAATCGCAATGGGTACCATCCGCTTCTCCACAGGAAAGAACACTTCACGCAAAGAGATAACCGACGCTGCATCCTATATTGCCTTGCGGGCGAAAAAACTGATGAGCAATGCCGGTGATGGATCACTGCTCCAGATTAAAACCGAGCAGATCAAATTAACTCATTTTACTCATGGGCTGGGATGTGCCTGCAAAATAAGTCCAAGAATTCTCGAAGAAATACTGCGTGGTATTCCATCCCCAGTCCACCCGAATATTCTCGTTGGATCTGAAACATCGGATGATGCTGCCGTTTACAAAATAAATAATGAGACCGCTTTGGTTCAAACGGTCGATTTCTTCACACCTGTTATCGACGATCCCTTCGAATTTGGGGCAATAGCCGCCGCCAACGCTTTAAGCGATATTTATGCAATGGGGGCGAAACCGCTTTTCGCTCTTAATATCGTTGCATTCCCGGTAAACAGGCTACCAATCGAGACGCTTCGGGATATTCTCAACGGTGCCCAGTCGGTCGCCGACGAAGCAGGCATTCATATTCTCGGAGGGCATACCATAGAAGACAATGAACCTAAATTCGGCATGGTTATCAGCGGTTTGGTTCATCCCTCGAAAATACTTCGAAATTCGACCTGCAAGCCAGAAGACATACTTATACTTACAAAATCTCTGGGAACCGGTATCCTCAGTACTGCCCTTAAAAGGAATATGATCAGCGGGCAGCAAGAAAGAGAACTGTATCAGACCATGAGAAAACTCAACAAACAAGATGCTGAAATTATGGTGAAGTACCGGGTTAACGCCTGTACCGACATAACGGGCTTCGGACTCTTGGGACACATGAAGGAAATGCTCGAGGCTGCTAATGTTTCGGCAGAGCTGAACGCTTCTCGTATTCCCCAATTAACCGGAGCGCTCGATCTGGCTTCGCAAGGGATAATCCCGGGGGGCACGTCCAATAACATCAATTTCACAGCAAACTCGGTTAGTTTTTCGGGGGAGATTAGTAAGGCAATGCAAGTATTACTAGCCGATGCACAAACTTCCGGCGGACTGCTTATTTCAGTCGATCCAACCGATGCCGAAGCCTTGCTTAATGAAATAAGATCATCTGGCAACCGTTTCGCAAGTGCAATCGGGAGGATTATGACCAAGAAAAGTTCGCTTATATACGTAATCAATTAGTTTTCTGATATTTGTAGAATGCAAATTTAAGATTAACTTAAGATTGAAAATTTTGTCATGTGAATGGTAAATGTTACTTTTGTTTTAAGCTAATGTTAATTTAATGTTAACAATAATAAAAAAGCTTAATACCAGAGAAAAGAAAGTTACACAATCAAAAACCAGCCACAATGAAAAAAATAACAGCAATTCTGGCCGCATTATTCGCATTTGTAGTGTCGCAGGCACAAATAACAAGTGGAGAAGACGGGAAATATTATGCCGATAACAATTCATTGTATTCTGGAAGCTATACCGAAACCTTTTCGGATGGAACCCTTAGGATGTCAATGGAGTTGAAGAACGGAGTTGCAGATGGCAACACCTATATATATAGTGAGAGAGGAAATCTGCTTGAAACCCGCTCCTATTCGGAAGGCAAGTTTAACGGGACATGGTTGACTTACAGCGACAGTGGGATAAAGGTAGCAGAAGCTCATTACCTGAACAACAAAAAAGATGGGACATGGTTTATTTGGGACAACTCCGGGAAACTTCGTTACCAGATGGAATACAAATCAGGGGAAAAAACCGGATTATGGAAAGAATGGGATGAAAACGGAAATCTTCTTCGCGAAAAAAAATACGATTAATATATTATCCTGTTATTTAGTAAGATAGCCGCAATGGACAAGAAATCCAGCGGCTTTTCTTGTTTTATGACGAAATCATTGTCAATAAGGACGAATGAAGAAAGAAATGCTTCTAATCATGGGTATTAAGTGGGTTGGATTTTATACTTTTGTAAAAAACCAATATTTACGGTTCATTCATGAGTTTTGTTTTTTAAAAAAAAATAGTATTTTTACTTTCGATATGAGCGTCAAATATCAGATAAATAAAAACTGACCTATATGAATATAAAGCTACTGGAATCTGGAAAGCGATTCATACTTCTCTTCGCCATTCTGGTGTTTATTTCTGGAAGTTGTGCATCAGACAAGAGTAAGGAAAACAAAAACGCCGACAATTCCGGACTATCCGATGATTTCAACTCCGAAATGGATGATGATCTTGCAGAGAAGATAAACACGGCTAAAAGAATTTTCTATTCCCTACCCTCTCCCCTTGAAACAGCAATGTTAATAAAGAGTGCAGGGGCAAACTACGATAGTGATTTGCTAAACAAGGTAGAAAACACATCCAAATACAATACAAATCTCAAGATGGCTCTGAACCTCGGTATTTACACAACCGACCTCAGCTATGCAAGCCTTTTTGACCAAACCCAGGCAACATTAAGCTATATCAACGCTGCCAAAAAAATGGCTGACGGGCTTGAAATACTCGATGCCATTGATGAGGCAACAATCCGCAGGCTTGAAGAAAACATCAACAACAGAGATGTTATCATTGATATTATCTCTGAAACGCTCCTGAATTCAAATTCGTTTCTTGAAGATAAAGGACTTCAAAACACCTCCGCAATTATATTAGTTGGCGGTTGGGTTGAGGGCTTGCACATTGCAACCAGCCTGGTGGAAAAGGGAGCTGACCTGAAGACTAACAAGCTAGTGGAAAGAATTGTTGATCAGAAGCTATCCCTGAATATTGTCGTAAGCTTGCTCGAAAACAATAAAGATAACGCTGAAGTGCAGATCCTCTTGAAAGATGTTGCTGAACTAAGTGCTATATATGATAAGATCACAATTGAGCAATCAGAAATTACTCCGGTTGAAGATCCAAATACGAATGTGACCACTTTGAAGTCCGAGTCGACCATCAAAATGACCCAGGAAGTATTTGACGAACTTGCCCGGAAAGTGAAAGAATTAAGAACCCGATATATTTCATAAATAAATATCTTCGTTATGAAAAGAAGTTTATTTGTTAGCATCCTATTTGTTGTATTTGCTCTGACTCCCTTTAAAGCTGATGCTCAGTGTAAACAGTTTGCTAAAAATACCTGTAAAGTTGGTCTTTCCCCTTTTCAACACGATGGGAATTACCACGCAGCTATCCTGCTTGAAGGAGAAGAAGCCGAGTTGTACAAAACATTTTATTCCGATACACAGTACCGGATTGGAATTTGCGGTGCTAATAATCTTGGTGAAGTTGAGTTCAGCATTATTGACGGCAGCGGTAAAGTGTTATATAACAACAAGTTTCACGGATATGAGTGGAAGTGGGACTTTAAACTGGAATCGAGTCAGCAATTAAAAATTGTTGTTAAGGTACCTGTTACCAATGGCATGTCCAATGAACCCAAAGAAGGTTGCGTTGCAATAATGTTTGGCTTCAAAGAAAAATAAGTCCGGTATAAATAGAATTACAGCCTATGAAAACTCATAGGCTTTTTTTTTAAAAATTTATCCAATGAAAACCATTCGTCTACTTCTGGTACTTGCTTTGTTATCCCCATTGTTTCAGAGTTGCGCCGAGCTCATGAGCATTGCTACCCAAGTTACTCAAACTCCGGCAGCATCCAACCCGCTTTCGGGAAACGAGGTAATAGAAGGTCTTAAAACGGCATTACTGGTTGGTACCGACACTTCTGTTTCGATGACCTCCCGTATTAATGGTTTTTATAAGGATGAAGCGATTAAAATTCTGCTTCCTCCCGAAGCACAGAAAATTTATGAAAACAAAGACAAGGCGATCTTCAAGGCAACAGGTTTGGATAAGAAGCTGGAAGACGCCGTATTAGCGCTCAATCGTGCTGCAGAGGATGCTTCTAAGGAAGCCGCACCAATCTTCAAATCGGCCATTACAGGCATGTCATTCAGCGACGGCTGGGCCATATTAAAGGGAACAAATCCGGCTGCAGCAAATCAGCCTGTTGGTTTTGACTCTACCGCTGCGACAGGATATCTCCGTTCAACAACCTATGCACAACTTTCTGCAGCCTTCAGCCCGAAAGTGAATACCTCCCTCGATAAAAAACTCGTTGGGAATTATTCCCCAAACCAGATATGGAACACCCTAACCTCCAGCTATAATACAGTTGCCAAGAATTCGTTGGGAATGATTGAGCCCGTTAAAACAACCGACCTTGGAACCTATGTCACCGAAAAAGCACTCGACGGTTTGTTTCATAAGGTGGCACTTCAGGAGAAGGAAATTCGCAGAGATCCTCTGAAATGGGCTAAAACAGCTGTCGGAAATATTCTTCAGCGCGTTTTCGGGAAAAGCTGAACTTAAAGCTCTATTTTTTAAGTTTCTCTTTCAGATAATTGGCGGTGTAGGAATCCGAAAAGCCAGCCAACTGCTCTGGTGTGCCTTCGAAAACAACACGCCCCCCGTTTTCCCCACCCTCGGGGCCAATATCAATAACCCAGTCGGCCGATTTGATTACATCAAGGTTATGTTCAACAACAAGGATGCTGTGTCCCCTTTTGATAAGGGCATTGAAGGCATCGAGCAGTTTTCGGATATCATGGAAATGCAACCCTGTTGTGGGCTCGTCGAAGATGAAAAACATGTTTTCCGAGCTGCCCTCTTTGCTTAGAAAAAAAGCCAGTTTTACGCGTTGGCTTTCACCTCCGCTGAGTGTGCTCGACGATTGCCCGAGCTTTATATATCCTAATCCCACATCCTGCAAGGGCTTCAGCTTTGACACAATTCTCTTTTCGGTTGATGTTTCTTTTTGCCCAAAAAACTCAATCGATTCATCAACCGTCATTTCGAGAACGTCATAGATGTTTTTCCCTCGGTATTTCACCTCCAGTATTTCATCTTTGAACCTCTTCCCTTTGCAACTTTCGCATAGAAGATTCACATCGGCCATAAATTGCATCTCGACCTTTATAAACCCATCTCCCTGACATTCCTCGCATCTACCCCCATCGATATTGAAAGAATAATGGCTAGCTTTAAAACCGTTTATAGCTGACGCAGGCTGATCGGCAAAAAGTTTTCTAATCTCGTCATAGGCTTTGAGATAAGTAACAGGGTTTGATCTTGAAGATTTGCCAATGGGATTCTGGTCAACGAATTCCACGTTCTTGACAAGATCAATGTCTCCCTCAAGAAAATCAAACTTACCGGTCTTCTCCCCCACTCCATTCAAGCGTTTGCTCAAAGCGGGATATAGTATACCTTTCACAAGGGACGATTTCCCGGATCCGCTTACGCCGGTAATAGCTGTCATAATATTCAAAGGGATTTTAACATCCACATTTTTTAGGTTGTTTTCCCTGGCACCTTTTATGAGCAGATAATTATTCCATTTTCTTCTTGAAATGGGAATTTCAATTTGTCGTTTTCCGGTGATATAGTCGGAGGTAAGACTTGATTCCGATCTAAGAAGCTCAGCATGATTGCCGGCGAAAACTACTTCTCCGCCGTTTCTTCCCGCCCTCGGCCCGATGTCGATAATCATGTCTGCAGCACGAATAATATCCTCATCGTGTTCAACAACCACAAGGGTATTCCCCATATCCCGGAGCTCCTTTAGCACTTCGATTAATAGCATGGTGTCGCGGGAATGCAGACCAATGCTGGGTTCATCGAGAATATACAGAGATCCGACTAAAGCACTGCCCAAGGATGTTGCCAGATTTATTCTTTGGGATTCTCCCCCGGAAAGAGTTGCCGAAAGCCTGTTAAGCGTGAGGTAATTCAACCCTACGTGCAGCAAAAAGCCAAGCCTGCTGCGTATCTCAGTAAGCAAACGCCCAGCGACTTTCTCCTCATGAGTCGATAATTTTATGTTATCGAAGAACTCCGAGAGCTTATTTATGGGCATAAGCACCAGTTCGTGAATTGGTTTTCCGTTTATCTTCACATAGGAAGCTTCTTTGCGGAGTCGCCCACCTTTGCACACGTGACAAATGGTCTTTCCGCGGTACCGGGAAAGCATGACCCGGTATTGGATCTTATATTTTTTCTCCTCGAGATGCTCAAAGAAATCACGAATGCCTTTAAAATGTTTGTTTCCTTTCCACAGCAATTCCTGTTGCTCGTGAGTTAGCTTGTAATAAGGAGTATGAATGGGAAAATCGAAATTATCTGCCGAATAGATCAGTTTTTCGAGCCATTTGCTCATCTTCTCACCTTTCCAGCAAACGATGGCCTCTTCATAAACCGAAAGACTTTTATTGGGTATTACCAAGTCTTCATCGATTCCAATTACCTGTCCGTAGCCTTCGCACAGCGGACAAGCACCAATCGGGTTGTTAAAGCTGAACATGTGTTCGTCGGGCTCTTCGAACACCACGCCATCGGCCTCAAAGGAATCGGTAAATTCATGGTACTTTTTCTCCTCGGGTTTACGGATCCGGCAAATACCCTTACCAATACTGAGAGCTGTTTTGACAGAATCGCCGAACCTGCTTACGGAATCTTCGTCTCTGCTGACCACAATCCTGTCGATAATCAGATTGTTCCCTGAAGTGGATGCAACCTTGTCCTTGTTTTGCAGCACATCTTCAATTTGAACAATCTCTCCATCCATTTCAATACGGGTAACTCCCTGTCGTAGATATAGCTCCAACTGATAAGCAAGGGTTGTTCCATCGCAGCAATGGAAAGGCGCCAAAATCAGCAAACGGGTACTGTCTTCGAACGAAAGGATATAATCAACAACATCCGAAACCGAGTGCTTTTTCACCTCTTTGCCGGAAACTGGGGAATAGGTTCTCCCTATTCTTGCGAAAAGGAGTTTCAGGTAATCGTAAATTTCAGTTGAAGTACCAACAGTAGAGCGGGGATTTCGTGTGTTCACCCTCTGCTCTATTGCTACGGCGGGAGGAATCCCATGAATAAAATCAACATCGGGCTTGTCAATCCGTCCCAAAAACTGGCGCGCATATGCTGAAAGGCTTTCCACATATCGGCGTTGGCCCTCGGCGTAAAGGGTATCGAATGCCAGGGAGGACTTGCCGGAGCCTGACAGGCCGGTAATAACAACGAACTTATCCCTTGGAATGGCAATATCGATATTCTTTAGGTTATGCACCCTGGCTCCCTTAATATAAATTTCGCTGCTTCTTTCTTTCTTCTCTTCTGGCATAATAATTGCGGGCCTAATTAAGCTTTTAACAATATTTAACGAAATTCAAAGTTAATATTTTTTGGACAAAACAATTTTATTGTTACTTTCGCTTTCTCTCAAGTGTTTAACTAGTAAGAATATTCACAAGCAATTAAAAAAGGAGGACTGCCTATAGTTATTTTTCTACCTAATCAACCAAACAAGGAGGTAGTTTTGAAAACAAGCAGAAAAACAGATTTCGAACTTGTTCAGGAGTTCGTTGACGGTAGTCAGTCTGGAATAGAAATTCTTATTAAGCGCCATAAAACCCGGGTTTTTACCTATATTATGCTCATGGTTAAGAATAACCAGTTGGCGGAAGATATCTTTCAGGATACCTTTATTAAGGTTATTCATTCATTAAAAGCAGGAAAATACAAAGACAATGGCAGGTTCCTGTCATGGGTTATCCGCATTGCCCATAACCTGGTTATCGATCATTTCAGAAAAGAAAAGCAAATGAAAATGCTTTCCAACGATGACACGGTTGTTGATTTGTTCAACAACAGGAAGCTGGCTGAGAAGAATATTGAGGACAACATTATTCACGAGCAGATTTGCCAGGACATTAGAACCCTTATTGAACGATTGCCCGATGACCAGAAAGAGGTTATTCTTCTGAGGCACTATGGCGATTTAAGTTTTAAGGAGATTGCCGATCAAACTGGAGTTAGCATAAACACGGCCCTCGGACGAATGAGGTATGCACTGATCAACCTGCGCAAGTTAATTGAGAAGCACGACATCAGTCTGATGCTCCCCTGACAAATATTTTGGAATAGTTGCAATAATTTTTTTTCTCAAGCGTTTAAGTTTTACCTAACGCTTAAAAAGTTTATTGCCTATGAATGGAAATTCTACTCTGATTTTTATTTTTGACAGTACCGAGGGAGTAAATGATTGTATTGACATCGACGAAATGCTTGATCCATTTGGGAAATCCAGCCTTGAACTCGAGAAAGCCTTTAGAAACATAGAATTTTCCCCAACTAACGAAGTACTGGAAAAAATACTCATGAATGCCTGAAAAACAGGATGCTTTCATGAAGGAAAAATTAAGCCCCGATGAAGATTTGGTTCTTCTTCGGGGTTTTTTACTTCAACGACTGAAGATCAGACACAATCTGACAGGCCACCACACCAGCCGTTTCGGTTCTTAGCCTGGAGGAGCCAAGACTAATGGGAGAAAATCCATTTCCTATCGCAGTCATCACTTCCATTTCAGAAAAATCACCTTCAGGACCGATTAAAATCGTAAAGCAGGAAGTCGCCGGCGCCATTTTAATCAGATCCTGCCGGTTTCCTTCCATGCAATGAGCAATAAGTTTTTTTCCGGGGATTTGCATTTTGATAAAACTGTCAAATTGAGTCAAAGGATGGAATACAGGGTGATATGCCTTTAATGATTGCTTCATTGCCGAGGTGATGACCTTTTCCAATCGATCGTGACGAATGATTTTTCGTTCAGAGTGATGGCAAATGAGTGGTGTTATCTCATCAATCCCTATTTCCGTAGCTTTTTCGAGAAACCATTCATAACGTTCAATGTTTTTTGTGGGAGCAAGGGCAATGTGAAGGCTGAATTGTCTTTTTCCAAATTCAAAATGCGATTTTTCTATTCGGATTGTGCAGGCCCTGTGATCGGCAATAGTTATGGTTCCTTCAAAGAATCCTCCTTTTCCATCAACCAGGTAAACCTCATCGCCAGGTTTCTGCCTAAGCACCTTTATACAATGATGGCTTTCGGTTTCATCCAGGATACCTGTGTTTCCATTAATATTTTGAGAATAAAAAATATTCATTTGCAGAGATTGGGTTTTAATTGTCTAGGGATTCAAATTTACGCAAGAATTTGAGCTTTTATGAAATTATTTAAGTTCGAAAGTTTAAATTAGTGTAATTTTAAAACCGGGTAAACTTCAATGACGATGAAGAATGCTGCAATAAAGCCGATAGTTTTCGTTGCCGGGAACACTTACTTGCAAGATGCCAAGCTTTACAAGGTTAAAGAAAAGAGGCTGTGCAGGTTAAAATTCATTTGTCATTAGTACAGTTAAGGATTCTAAGAGCTTAGGCAAAGCCGGGGCTTAATTATCACCAATTTTCACTCCACAACAACTATGTCACAAATAGGCCTTTTGTCTGATACTCACGGATTTTTTGATCCCCGCCTGAAAGTCTTTTTTGAGAATTGCAAAGAGATATGGCATGCCGGGGATATCGGGAATATTCATACAGCTGATGAGATAGCTGATTTCAAACCTTTGCGGGCTGTTTTCGGAAACATCGACGGGCATGAAGTAAGGATAGTTTATCCTGAACATCAAAGGTTTCATTTTGAAGGGATGGATGTGTGGATCACTCATATTGGCGGTTATCCGGGAAATTACGATACCCGGATCAGAAATCTGATTAGAACCAATCCCCCGGAGCTATTCATTTCCGGGCATTCCCACATATTAAAAGTTATGCCCGACAAAAAACAGGGCTTGTTGCATATAAATCCCGGAGCCGCCGGCAAATCAGGCTTTCACCTGGTTCGCACTGCGGTTCGGTTTAATATAGATGAGGGGAGGGTTAAAGAACTGGAGGTTATTGAACTGGAAGCTCGTTATTAAGTGAGCCGCCCTCAGATTCCTCATTCAAAGCATTTTCAGCCTCCTGATATCTCCTGAGAAAAAGTTCTATCCTTCGGTCGGGGGCAAGTGCATAAATATAGCCGGTTTGACCCGATTTAGCCTTAACTCGTCTGTCGGTATCTTTCAACCCCAAAACAATGGAATTGAAATTCTTATTTGACGAGGTGACCTGCATACTACCCGGGTTATAACCAAAGTAATAATAGGTGTTTGGATCTAGCACCAAATAAATATCCAAAAGATCACCTGAGCCCCGGTTTGACAATTCAATATAAGCTTCCACTTCCTTGTTTACAGCCTTATCTCCCACCCTAATTACTCCTACAGGACCATGATACCTGAACGAACGGGTGCTTTGGTTCCATTTGAGTTTTACATTGGAAAAGATCAGGTTCTTTTTGAAACTTTCCGGAACTATTTTATAATTCCCATAGAGACCAAGTTCAGTTTCCATAATTTCAGCATTCTGCAGACCTATGAAATCGCGCAGTGCCTGTTTATAGAACGTGCTTGTGAGATCGAAAGCTTTCAGGTTAGTAAGGCTATCCATTTCCTTTCCCAATATGGCAAGTGCCTCCGGTGAGAAAAAGAAGTCTACACCCATAAGCACATTCGATTCGTAGCTGTTTCTCTCAATGTTGTGGCTTGCATTTCCGGTGGAACTGATTTTAACCTGACCGTAGTCCATAGTATAATCAATCTGTCCTTCTCCAAAAACATAACACGAATCGGTATCCATCCGGAGATAATTCCCCGGCAGGGACTTATCCGACAGCTTACTCATGCCGCCAATCTCAAAATGCCTTTTATATTTATCATATCTCAGCATTCCATCTGCTTTGGTAAGATAAGAGTCAAAATAATCCTTTCTACCAGACAAAAAGGTTGAATAAATGTGAGTTGAATCTCTGGTGATCATTGTGCCTGCATAAATCTTCTTAAGATTAATATCTATAGGCTCAACCGGCACAGGAATCAGCACGCTGTCGGGATTTATTTCGGCCTCAAATTTCAGCCAGCTTCTTCCGGGTCTGCACTGATGCACAAGCCGGGTGGCTCCATCAAAGGTTAGGTCCGGCCTGCGGGCAGCTAGCCTCACTTCGCCCTGGTACTCAAAATATGGACTAAGCATAAACGCGTCTATAACAGAAAGTGTGGCTTTACCTATTGTTTGCACTGAAGTGTCGACTTTAATCTCAGTAAAATGAACCGTCCAAGGCTTTTTGTTCTCATCAATATAATCGTAATCTCCTGATGCTGAATAATCTTTCCGTGCCGCTATTTCAACATTGCTGTTATAGATGTTATAGTAACGATGGGTAAAATCAGCAAGAATCTCTGCTTTGGTGAGTCTTCGAATTTTCGCGTTTTTTTCAACGGTAAGTTTCCCGTTCTGTGGAAATATACGGGCATCGGCAACCTGAATGTACGGCACCTCCTGGGCATTAAGCAAAAGATTTCGGTAATCAAAGATGGTCTTTGCTGAAACGAAACTAAGCGAGTCCTGAGAAGGGACAACCGAAATATATCTGGCTCCCGAAAGACTATCCTCATGTACCACTGAGCTTATCTTTTTTGAAAGGCCCAGCTCGATTTCTTTTTTCATCATGTCCCAATTGAAGAAGTCGAGTTTGCTGATGTAGCGGTTTTCCTGAAATTCGACCAAAGTGAAATCGTCATTGGAAAGAATATTCCCTTTCCTGGCAACAAAATCTATGTTCAGGTTAATATTATCGGTATTCATTGAGGGAATTTCCAATCCCGGGCTTACCAGACGGAAGTCGGCTGAATCGGATAAAATCCGTTCCGATTTATAATTAAAAAGATTTGAGCCAATGGTTGCCTCAACAAGATTCATTCGTCCATTTCCTGAGAGTCCCGAAGGTTCAAGGAGAAGATCACCACTTAGCCGCACCGTATCGCTAAACATGGTAAAATCCTTGTCTTTTTTGTATGCGTAGAACTGATCCTTCTTGGTATACCAGGTAATTCTATTGTTTGAGGAATTAACTTTTGGGTATTCCGTGGAGGCTATTTGCTTCCTTATCAGGAAATCCCGACTGACCGCCATAACGGAATCGGGATGAAAAAGGAAATCGTCGGAATAGGTTGTTGAAGTTATGTAATCAAGCTGGCCATATCCATGCAGACCTCGTCCCGAGAATTCAACATCGTTATAAAAATTGGCTTTGCCGTTATACATGGGTATACCCGCAGATGGAGTTTTGTAATAAAAGCCCAAGGAATAGTCGTCCCTCAAGGATAATGTCTGTTCAAGAGGGGGTAGAATTCCTCCGGACTCAAATTTACCGGCAAGCAGCATACCTTCTTTTGAGAAGTTGTCAAGACTGTCGATGGTAAAGGGATAAACAACAAAATAAATATCCTTTCTCCCATAAACCCCTTTTTGGATTTCAGGTTCATCGAAAAACACAAAAGCATCCTCACGACTTGAGAAAATGGGATACTCCGGGTGATCAACCAGCCCCGACTTATTACCCGGATTGTCAATGAGCAACTCACCTGTTACGTTTTCGATCATATTACTGATCCCCTTAATAATTGACTGTCCGTAATTATCTGTTTCAGTTGTCTTTACCTGTAAGTTCAGGGAGTCAATATTCTGGAGATTAAGTTTGAAACCATCATACTCAAAAAAGAAATTATTTCCAAAATAGGTAAATAAACCTGCTCGGATCGACCCATCGAACTGGAAGTTTCGGTTGCGCTTCATGATAATCTGGTTCTTGTCGGGTAAAAGCACCACATTTTGCGAATCGCTGAGGAAAATCCTCTGAATTCCATTTATAAGGAGGTCTTTGTTTTTGAGAGTCAGTTTTGCATTTTCCAGTGGGGCATTTGTTTGGGAGGTGAAATAGATGACGTCGTAATCGATTTTTCCTATACTTGCCTCAAGAAAATAATTCAGTTTCTCGTTTAAGGTAACCAAATCAGCTAGGTCGTCGAAGAAGATAAATCCGAGTCTGGATAATTTCATTAGCTGCTGTCTCACTTGGTATTCATCGATCCCCAGGTACTGTGCGTAGTTTGAAACCGGAAAGCGTTTAAGTCCCACCGACCGGCCATATTGCCATAATGCCACCAGCGGGTGTATGTTATCCATTCCCTGTAGTTTTTCGAAAAACTCATAATTAAAGAAACTGTTTGACTCGAAAGTTGCCTGGCCAATTGCAGCGCCGGTAATGGGTTTAAAGAGAATTTCCCCCGACTTACGCCTCCAAAGCCATTCTTCGAAGTTCATATCGATTTTATGATAGCTGTTTTTATAAGGGCCCTCAGAGGTGTAACTCTTCGATTTGGTAAATCGCAATTCATCCATAGTTTCCAGGAAATCGAATTGCAAATCAGGATGGTAAATAGAGTCGGTATCAAGATACATCGACATACTAACACTCACCGAACGCATGCCATTTTCGGAGATTAGTACCTGATTTGTCTTTAATTTCATTCGTAAAGTATCCTCTTCATATATATCCAGCGTTGCAGGCTCATGCTCGTTTCCCATCCCTGTAAGCTTGGCACCTTGCATGGAGAGTCCACCTACAAAATCGATCCCGGTAAAAAGACCCGGGAGAATATATTTGTTCTGATAAGAATAAAATTTTGGGTAAAGGGCATTTTCAGCCTTGTTAATAAGCATGACTTTTTCTTCAATTCTTCCTTCCAGAGGGGAATCGAAATATTTCTTGTAGTGAAATAAAACGGAATCAGCCTTGTATTCAGTTTTTTGGAGCAATATGGTATATTTTGAAAGTTCAGCGTAAACCTCATCCAAATCATATCCGGCACGCTCCCAGCTAATGAGTCCTTTTGATCCCGACCAGCTAAGGTCTTCAGGATTGAGGGATCCTGAAGTATTGCTGATAATAATACTATCGCGCTTTGAGTAGCAAATCAGGTCGACATTTTTAAAAGAAACGCTTGGTATTCCTCCATTGAATTCAAAAGTAAAGTTGGCTTGAGGCACCCTCCATACGGTTGCCGAACTGTTGTACAGGATATTGGATTTAAAAAGATTAAGGGTAAGATCAAGATACTGATCAATTACCTTAAGCGAAGTTGTTTTGTTTTCAAGGAAGAAAAGAAGAGACTGTTTCCATTCGGTTACATTAAGTTTATCGAAGTTCCCACTCGAAATTAAAACGAGAGCTTCGAAATAAGCAATAAAGTGTGGGGATGGCCGACCGTTTTTTTTCAGGAGGAGGTTGGAAAACCTCGCAATTTCCTCACGATCAGAAGCAGAGCAGTCCTGTGAATTCCAATAATTGAGGTAATCTTCCAATATTAGTTCTTCCGCAGCACTGATATAATTATCCGTGAATTTATCAACTTCCTGCACGTAAATTGCCGAGTCGGATGTAAAGCTTTTCAACTGCTGCGTAAATGAAGGAAATGCAAGAGCGATTGAAGCAACGAAAATCAGAAGGGTTTTCTTCATAATCAGGGCTGATGATGTAATAGCAAAATTATTTCCTCAAATTAAGCGAAATCCATTTATTTTCAAATAAACTACTCAAGAAACTAAATCCTGACTCTTTTGCTTTTTCAAGGACTACTTCCTTATCACTCTGGAGTATCCCGCTTAGGATAAGAGTCCCATGATCTTTTAGGGTGTTGTAATAAACATGCATGTCTTCGAGGAGAACATTCCTGTTAATATTCGCAAGAATAATATGAAATGTGTGACCCTCGAGTGCGATTCTGTCACCCGGAAAAACATCAAAGGGTTGCCTGATTTGATTTCGCTGATAATTCTCAACTGAATTCTGGTATGCCCACTGATCGATATCCACAGCCAAAACATAGGAAGCCCCCTTCATTTTTGCCACGATTCCCAGCACGCCTGTTCCACATCCCATATCAAGAACTTCCTTATCCGAAAAATTAATCTGCAGCATTTCACGAAGCATTAAACGTGTTGTTTCATGATGACCTGTTCCAAACGACATTTTGGGTTCAATTATAACTGTTGTTTCGAGATCGGGTATCTTGTGGAAAGAAGCTTTGACCAGAATTTTGTCATCAATAACAATGGGAGAAAAATTCTTCTCCCATTGTTCATTCCAGTTTTTCTCTGACACTACTCTGATTGAGTACTTGTATTCAATACTCCCGGTTAGAGGGAAGGATTTGAGAATGCCCTGAATATCTGTTTCCACAGCCTTTTCCGGACAAAAGGCCTTGATTAAAGAATCGTCTTCCTCGAAACCTTCAAAGCCGGCATTGAGTAATTGGGCAATGAGAATTTCTTTTTCATCGTCATTTAATCCAGCCTTTTCTATTGAAAGTTCGAGTTGATTCATAGGTATGAAAAATCAGAATGCGTTAACAATTTGCAAAAACTCCTCGGCCTTGAGGGCAGCCCCACCGATAAGTCCACCGTCAACATCCGGGTTTGCGAAGAGTTCCTTTGCGTTCGAACCCTTGCAGCTGCCACCGTAAAGTATGCTTGTGTTGGCGGCGATTTTTTCACCGTATTTGCTACTTATTTCTGAGCGTATGAATTTGTGCATTTCCTGAGCTTGCTCGGGACTTGCTGTAACACCGGTACCAATAGCCCAGACTGGCTCATAAGCAACAACAATATTTTCGAATTCCACTGGGCTTAAATGGAAAACGCCTTCAGCAAGTTGCGATTTAACTATATCAAAATGCTTGTTTGCATTGCGCTCGGGCAGAACTTCACCTATACAAAAAATGGGTTTAAGACCTGCTGAAAGAGTAAGATTTACCTTTTTTGCAAGAATGGCATTATCTTCATGATAATATGCTCTTCTTTCCGAATGACCTATAATTACATACTCTGCACCAACCGATTTCAACATGCTAACCGAAACTTCACCTGTATAGGCTCCTGATTCTTCAGATGCGCAGTTCTGGGCTGATAATTTCACAACACTAAGAACCTTTTTGATTTCAGCAAGGTGCGTAAATGGAGGTGCAATAATAACCACTGCATCACTAGTTTTTTTTGTTGCCAGAGAATTAACCGCGGTGGCAAGTTCGAGGCCATCTTTATAAACGGTGTTCATCTTCCAGTTTCCAGCTACAATTTTTTGTCTCATATCAATACTTTTAAATGTTAAAGGGATTAAAAAAACGAAGCTCAAAAGTACTAAACAACAATGAAAAATCATTGTTTACCGTTCATATTAAATTGGATTATTTTCGAATCCGCGGATCTAGCATCGCATAAATGATATCCATTGAAATATTCACTATGACAAATACTACCGATGTAGTTAAAACGCATCCCAAAACCACAGGAAGATCATAAAAGTTCAAGGCATTTACCAACATATATCCCAAGCCCCTCCATCCAAAAATATATTCCACGAAAACCACTCCAGCCAACATACTGGCAAACCATCCGCTGATAGCTGTAACCACCGGGTTTAATGAGTTTCTTAATGCGTGAACACCAATAACCCTGGATTTTTTAAGACCCTTAGCATAAGCGGTTCGAATGTAATCCTGGTTTAAAACCTCTAGCATTGAGTTTCGGGAAAGCTGAACCACCACCGAGAGAGGCCTGATGCCAAGAGTTATTGCGGGTAGTATCAGGTTTTTGAGTTCCAATTTTATCCCTCGGCCGAAATCGTCAATTTCATAAATGTTCCCGGTAAGATTCAGATGGGTTATATGTCCGAGCTTATAGGCGAAAAACCAGGCAATAAGTATCGCGGCGAAAAAGGATGGAACACTCATTCCCAGGGCAGAAAACAAAAGTGTGCCACGATCGTACCAACTGTCTTTTTTCAAGGCGGAAAACGTCCCAAGCAAGGTCCCGGCAAAAAAAGCAATCAAGATGGCTGCCAAAGCTAAAACCATGGTATTCGGGAAAGCTTCCGAAATCATTTCACTCACCGGCTTTCGACTCTGAAACGACCTTCCAAGCCATGGCAGCTTAACAACCATACAAATACCCCCGGAGGTTGCGACAACTGTTTTGGAAGTCGCGTATTTCTCGGGATCGAGAAAGAAATATGACTCGTTATTGTCAGAATTATGAATGGAAACAGGAGAAAGGTCGTTAAGGTATCTGATGTACTGAAGATAAAGCGGTTTGTCAAGTCCAAGCTCTTTACGAATTCCTTCAAGACTCGACATGTCGGCACGTTGGCCCAGCATCATTCGGGCAGGATCTCCGGGGAGTACATTGAACAGAAAGAAAATCAAGGTTACAACTCCCAATAAAACGGCTATCCCATAAAGCACTCTTCCTGTAAGTTTCTTGAAAAAATTCATAGGCAATATCTAAAGGCCACTTCTTTGTTCAATTCTCTTTTCTAAACGGATCTTCCAGAAAAACCCTGATAAAGAGAGCAAGAAATAGAAAAAACAGCAATAAACTATAAACCCGGGTTGTTTCAATACTTGTCCTGTATTTTGTTATAAGGTAAGATATCATTGAACCCTCGAAGTCCTTTATGTTTTCCTCCCTCGAAACTATGGATTGAATTTCTTCCGGACCCGGAATCAAGGCATTATCCCAACGGCCTTTGACTTTTCCGTTTTTAATATGGATTAGAGAAACCCCATCCCCTGAAACCGATTCTACAAATCCGGACGGGCTCGAGCAAAATGCGATGGGCGTGATAAATGCGTTGGTGAACTCATATATCTCGCTGGAAGAAAGGGTTGTAATTCCATAAAAGGCAGCAGGTTCCTCCTGAATTGAAGCACCGGCAATCGACAGCTTGTTGAGACGATCAAGCATATCGGGATCAAGGCTCTGCGGATCTTTTGAAACGATCAGAAAGACATCCGAATTTTGCTGCAGAATACTTTCAGAAATATCAATGCCATCAGGAGAAATCATTTTGAAATCCTCCAGAGGTGATTTAAAACCGGATTTCGTTTTTTCCGAATGCGAACTCACAAACTCCCAGTCAGGACTTTGCGGATAATTGTCCATGCTAAAATTCGCGATACTGTCATTCAGTATGTTTCGGTAAACGAGACTGGTATGAAACAAATCATTGCGTGATCCGGCGGGAGGTGTTCTGAGGCTTCTCAAATCAACACCTGCTGCCATGGGGAAGTTGTTGATCAGTTTACCATAATTGCTGTTTAAACTGGAAACTTCGGGGAAGTCGTTGAAGTGCCATTTCCCCAGAATTGTTCCGTTTTTAATAAGAACCAATCCAGGGTTGGAGCGGATAATGGTCTTTAAAGCAATCTCATCCGCACTGCCAAAATCATACATCAGGCCCAGGGTGTCCCTAAGTTGCTCTATATCATCTTCAAGGCTGGCTGTTACTGCGAAGAACTGCACATCGGAAAAGGATGCCGAGAGTTTGAAAAAATCGTTGGCTTTTTTTAGGGATGTTGGATCCGCTTTCGGGAGATTATACGACACAAGCAGAAAAACAAAACCTGTGCTGTTTTTAATTGTTTCGGTTAAGTCTTCCTTATTGGGGGCAGAGATCGAAAAATCGTGGATCGGAGGCTCATATCCCTTTGAAATCAACACGGATTTTGAATCCACAAACTCCCAAACAGAGTCATCCGGGAAATTTTCAATAGTGAACTCACTTGTTATCCCATCAACAGTATTTCTATAAAACAATCGGGTCTCATACACATCTGACGGAGCTCCCGGAGGGATTGCCGAGGCTGATGGAATATGTGTCCCAACTTTGTAAGGACGGAAATCGAGTATAGGCAGATGGTTGTAACAGTAAAAGGACAAACCGAGGACCATTGCAAAGAAAAACGACAATATGCCCCATTCTGCAAAAGCTCCCCTGACGGGAACAAAGGTATTCCTTTCAAAGAAAACAGTAAGGGTAAAGACCATAAGCACCAGATTTTTCCAAAAGGTTTGCCAATTGGTCAGAATCAGTGCATCGCCAAAGCAACCACAGTCGGTAACAGGATTATAGAGGGCAAGGATAAATGTGAGTATGGTAAAAAA
>JFJP01001945.1_pt1 | contig 33354 bp, 33 predicted proteins | sample 431651 | NCBI WGS metagenome assembly JFJP01 (sample SAMN02602958, study PRJNA72255) | Microbial mat metagenome, whole genome shotgun sequencing project. | biome: fresh water; feature: sink hole; material: water; isolation source: purple microbial (photo- and chemosynthetic) mats found in... | reverse complement strand
AGCATGCTTACGCAGTCTGCCGCGCAGCCTTCCAGTTGCCTCCTTGTTTCGCTATCAATCACGCTGCCACCTTCGCCCGTATCTGGACAACCTTGCCGCCTGCACTCTCGCCGCGATCAAGTGCGGCAATCAATTCCGCCAGCTTCTCAATCGCCTTGCGCTGCTGCTCTGCCGCGCCGCCCCGGTCGTAGATTGCCGCTGTGCCTGGCAGCTTGTGGCCTAGCACTTTCTCCGCCACGTCGAAGGGGATGCTCAGGTCACTCATGAGGCTGCGCGCAGTCCGGCGCAGGTCATGCACGGTGAAGGGTTCCAGCCCATGCGGCAGCTCGTGCAGTGCGCGCCAGGTGGTATCGGGGGATACATGCGGGAAGCGTTTGCTTGCCCGCCGCGCGGGGAAAACGTAATCGCTACCACACGCTCGGGTATGCAGTTCTTGCAGCCAGTTGATCGCTTGAGCGGGTAGGGGAAGCTCGCGGGATTCGTTGGTTTTTGTCCGGCTTGCCGGGATGCGCCATAAGCCCGCATCAAGGTCGAACTCCGCCCAGGTCGCGCCGAATAGCTCCATCTTGCGGCAGGCGAGGGTCAGCAGTAGCCAGACGGCGAGGGTGTTGTCCCGCGTGAACTTCGGCCCGGCTTCGCGCATGGCCTTGAACAGTTTGGTGAGTTCGGCCTGGCTAAGCGCGCGCGTCCTGGCTTCTTCCTTGCCGCCGGCGTGGTCTGCCTTGATCTTGTCGGCAGGGCTGCGCTCCACCATGCCCAGGGCTTCGCCGTAGTCGAACATGGCGCGCAAGTGCCGTAGCACGTCATTGGCTATCGTCGGCCTGCCGCTGGCGTTGATCTTGGCGAGAAGCCGGGTGACGTCTGCCGATGTCACTTCCTTGGGAATCTTCTTGCCCAGGGCCGGCAGGATGTCGCGGGTGAATACCCGCTCGGTGACTTCGGGGTGTTTGTGTTTTCGCCGGGGTACGTGGTCAAGCCATAGCTCGGCCAGCTCGTTGACCGTGCCGGATTGCTTGATTTCTGCTTTCTTCTGCTGCTTGACGGCAGCAACGTCGATAACCTGCTGCACCTCCACACGCTTGGCTGCCGCCATCTCGCGCGCGGCTTTGACGCCAATGTCTGGGTAGCGCCCGAGGGTGAGTTCTCGCTGTTTTCCGGCAATGCGATAGCGTAGTACCCAGGAAGCAACCCCTGCTTTCGAGAGCGTGAAGGTCAGCCCATCGCCATCGCTCTTGCCATTTATCGGAATTCCGGCCTTGATCCAGGCCTTTATTTGGACGTCGGAAAGTGTACTCATTGCGTATTCCCTCGCTTCCAGTGAACTGTCGTAACCCTTGCTCTTGTTGGGTTGACGTGGATTTTGTGTAGCTAGGATTCTTCCTGGTCTTGATGTTGTGTGTAGCTAGAACCTAGCTACACGCCTAGCTACACAAATTATAGCGGATGGCATCGGACAACGGAATATCGAATGGAATGAAAAAGCCCGCATTTGCGGGCTTCGTGAGGGTGTCTGGCTACACATCCGGACAGTGAAAAACACTATTCAATGTTCTGTATCTGCTCGCGCATCTGCTCGATCAATACTTTCAATTCCACTGAAGTCTGGGTGAGTTCCAGCGATGCTGATTTGGAGCCCAGCGTATTGGCTTCGCGGTTGAGTTCCTGCATCAGGAAATCCAGTCGTTTACCGGCTGCGCCGCCGGCATTGAGGGCGCGGGTGACTTCGTCGAGATGTGTTTCTAGCCGGTCGAGTTCTTCGTCAACGTCGATTTTTTGGGCGAACAGGATGACTTCCTGGTTGAGGCGGTCGCGGTCGAGCGGGTTGTTTGCGGCGGGGAGTAGTTCTTCCAGACGCTTGCCGAGTTTTTCACGATAGGCGGCGACGATTTCGCCGGTGCGTGGGCGAATTCGTTCGACATGGCTGCGGATGCCGGCGACACGGTCGAGAATGACGGCTTTAAGTTTGTCGCCTTCACGTGTTCGGCTGGCGTTGAATTGGGTCAGTGCGGTTTGCATCAGATTCAGTGCGCTGGCGTGCAGGATTTGCGGGTCGGGCGTGGTATCGCCGAGCATGCCGGGCCAGCGCAAAATTTCATTTACGGCGAGCGGGCGGGCTTCTGGGAATGAATCCAGCGTGGCGTGTGACAGGGCTTGCAGTTGTGCTAGCAGCGGACCGTTCAGCCCGCTTGGCAGGGCGGCATCTTCGCGCGGCATGAAGTTGATGCGACATTCCATCTTGCCACGTTTGACTTGCTCGCCGATGGAGGCTCGCAGGGTGGGTTCGAGAGCACGAAAATCTTCGCCCATGCGGAAGGTGAGGTCGAGAAAACGCGAGTTGACGGCGCGCAATTCGAGTGAGAGCTGGCCGCTGGGCAAATCGGCGGTTTCAACCGCGTAGCCGGTCATGCTGCGAAGGCTTTCGGGCGCGCCAGAGCGTTTTTGTTTGTCGTTGGCGGATCTTTCCTGTTGGGTTTCTTTCATGGCGGGCACGATCTTGGTTATCCTTCGGTGATTGTTGCGCGCCGCGCAGTTTACTCTGTCGTAATATGCCTTCCCATTAATGGCTGCTCAAACCACCGATCCCTTGACCCATGGCTATCACCTGGGCGAGTACATCATCGATCGTAGAATCGGAGGTGGCGGTTTTTCGCTTGTTTATCTGGCTTTTGATGCCGATGGCCAACCGGTGGCGATCAAGGAATATCTGCCTGGCGGCGTTGTCAAACGCGGCGAACAGGGTACGGTGCATCCGCTTTCGGTCGACAAGGAGTCTTCCTTCCGCTACGGCATGAAGTGTTTTTTCGAGGAAGGCCGTTCGTTGGCGGGGATTCGGCATCCGAACGTGGTCAAGGTGGTGAATTTTTTCCGCGCCAACGACACCGTTTACATGGTGATGAAGTACGAGCAGGGTAAAACGCTGCAACGGCATATCGTCGGCCATGAGGAACCGATGCGTGAAACCTTTTTGCGCCGGGTGTTCATCCAGTTGCTCAATGGACTTCGCGAAGTGCATGCGCACAAGATTCTGCATCTCGATATCAAGCCTTCCAATATTTACATCCGCGCTGACGGTTCGCCGGTTCTGATCGACTTTGGCGCCGCGCGGCATGCCTTGTCGCAAGATTTCATGTCTTCACCGATGTATACACCTGGTTTTGCCGCGCCGGAGCAATACAAGCAGCGTGATCGACTTGGTCCGTGGACCGATATCTACAGCGTTGGGGCGACCATGTACGCCTGCATGACCAAAGGCCCGCCGCCGCCGGCTGACGAACGGGTAGAAAAAGACAAGTTGTTGCCCGTATCGAAGTCACATACCGGCATCTATTCAAAGGGCTTGCTTGAATTGGTCGATTCCATGCTTAGCCTGAATTACACCGCGCGGCCGCAAAGCGTTTTCTCGGTGCAGAAGCAACTTATCAATATGGCCGAGGCTGCGCGCATGCATAAGCCGACGCTGTTTGCGCTGATCAAAGAAAGACTTACCCGAGAATTATGAAATACGTCGTCTACCAGGCCAGTCGACGCGGCGGCCGTCCTTATAACGAAGACCGGGTTGCCTATTCCTATACTTCGGATGCTTTACTCATGGTTTTGGCTGATGGTATGGGGGGGCACAGCAATGGAGAAGTCGCCTCTCAGTTGACTGTTCAGGTTATTTCCAGCCTTTTTCAAGCGCGCGCCAAGCCGAAACTACAGGACTTGGGCAGTTTCTTGCTGGATGGGATTTATGCCGCTCACGATGCCATCAATGAATATGCGTTGCGTAAACGTATGGCTGATCCGCCACGCACCACCTGTGTCGTTTGCGTGGTGCAGAAGGGCATGGCGTGCTGGGCGCATGTGGGCGATTCGCGCCTTTATCATTTCAGCCGGCGTGATACTTTGTTTCGCACTCATGACCACTCGGCGGTGCAGCAGTTATTTGATGATGGCGTGATCAGCGAAGCGGAGATGGGCACGCATCCGGACCGCAACAAACTATACAACTCGGTGGGCGGCTATATGCTGCCGGATATCGAGTTGGCACAGCCGGCCAGATTGCATGATGGGGATGTGCTGTTGATGTGCACCGATGGGGTGTGGCCGGAATTGACTGCCTCGGAAATGCTGTCGACGTTGCGCGCTTATCCGCTTGAGCGTGCGGTCAAACACATGATGGACCATGCGGAATTCCGTTCCGGCCAACATGGTGACAATCTCTCTGTTGTTGCCATGCGTTTTGGCGAGGAGCGTTTTGATGCCAGCGAGTTGATGGTGGGCAACGATCTGGGGCTGGATGGCTTTACGACGCAGCTGCGCAATCTCGGCGGCAAAATGCCGTCTGATCCGCTCTCTACCGATAATGAAATTGATCTGGCAATGGCCGAAATACAGGCCGCACTGGCGAAATACGGCAAAAATTAATCTTTTTTCAATCAAGGTAAGACATGACGACTTTGCAACGCCCTTCAGGACGCGCCGCCGATCAGTTGCGCGAAATTCGACTCAGCCGAAAATATACCAAGCATGCCGAAGGCAGCGTCCTCGTTGAATGCGGCGATACCAAGGTGCTTTGTACTGCCAGTGTGCTGGAAAAAGTGCCGCCGCATGTGCGGGGGACTGGCGCGGGTTGGTTGACCGCTGAATACGGCATGTTGCCGCGCGCCACGCATACCCGTGGTGATCGTGAAGCGGCGCGTGGCAAGCAATCGGGCCGAACACAGGAGATTCAACGTTTGATTGGGCGCAGTCTGCGCGCGGCGGTAGATCTGGAAAAACTGGGTGAACGCACCATTCATGTCGATTGCGATGTGTTGCAAGCCGATGGCGGTACGCGCACCGCGAGTATTACCGGTGCCTGGGTGGCGGTGCAGGATGCACTGAATTGGTTGGTGGCGCGCGGCAAACTGCCGGCCAATGTGATGCGCGACCATGTCGCGGCGATCTCGGTGGGCGTCTGGCAAGGCACGCCGGTGCTGGATCTGGATTACGCCGAGGATGTCGATTGCGATACCGATATGAACGTGGTGATGATGGGGGCCGGTGGTTTGATCGAGGTGCAGGGCACCGCCGAAGGCGCGGCTTTCTCGCGGGCGGAATTGAATGCGTTGCTCGATCTGGCCGAGAAGGGGATTCGTGAATTGATGCTGGCGCAAACCGCCGCGCTGGAGTCCTGAAATGAGCAAAGTCGTCATCGCCTCCAACAACGCCGGAAAATTGCGTGAGATTGCGCGCATTCTGGAGCCACTCGATTTCGAGGCCATGCCGCAAGGCGCGTTCGGCGTGCCGGAGTGTCCGGAACCGCATGTCACCTTTGTCGAGAACTGTATTGCCAAGGCACGCCATGCTTCCGCGCATACCGGCTTGCCGGCGTTGGCCGACGATTCCGGTATCTGTGTCGATGCGCTCAACGGCGCGCCCGGCGTGTACTCCGCGCGTTATGCGGGTGAGCCAAAATCAGACGAACGCAATAATCAGAAACTTATCGAAGCGCTGCAAGGTGAATCGAATCGGCGGGCGCATTACTACTGCGTCATGGTCTATGTGCGTTACGCCGATGATCCGCAGCCGATCATCGCCGAAGGCGCCTGGCATGGCGAAATTATCGACACGCCGCGCGGCGATGGCGGTTTTGGTTACGACCCGTATTTCCTGCTACCCGAGTTTGGCCAGACTGGCGCCGAATTGAGCATGGAAGTGAAAAATGGCATCAGCCATCGCGGTCAGGCTTTGCGCGCATTAGCCGAGAAGCTGCGCGCTTGATTTTGGCTTGGTTCGGAAGTGATTCCCTGGCTCCACGCTAACGACCCATTTCCGCCCGTGCATCGGGCTTCACGGGAATACAACGGCTTGTTGGCGGCGGGCGCGGATTTGTCGATGCCGCGTTTGCTGGCCGCTTACCGGCATGGCATTTTTCCCTGGTTCAATGCTGATGAACCAATTCTGTGGTGGTCGCCGGACCCGCGCATGGTGTTGTTTCCGGCTGAATTCAAACTTTCGCGTTCACTCAGAAAGCGCTTGGCTTGCGGCAATTACAGTGTGCGGATAGACACTGCGTTCAACCGGGTGATGCGTGAATGTGCCGCACCACGCGATGGCGCGGCAGGAACCTGGATCAGCGAGCCGATGATCGCGGCTTACACTGCGTTGCATGCTGCTGGCCATGCACATTCGATTGAAACCTGGATCGGCGACGAACTGGCGGGCGGTTTGTATGGTGTCGCCATCGGTCGCGTTTTCTTTGGTGAATCGATGTTCACGCGTCAGACCGATGCGTCGAAGATTGCGCTTGCTCATCTGGCGGGCTGGTTGCACAAAGTGGATTTCGGCGTGATCGATTGTCAGATGACGACGTCGCATTTGGCTTCGCTTGGCGCTCGCGAGATTGCGCGCGCCGAGTTTTCGGCATTGCTGGATCAACATGCGGTGCGCCCCGGGTTTACCGGCTGGAAACTCTTGCCGCAAAATCAACTGCTTCCATTGCTATCGCCCCGGTCAGTATGAGTTACGCCAAAGACCTGCCCATTTTTCGCTTGCAGTTTTATCTCACCGCAAGCTATCCATGCAGTTATCTGCCTGGACGACAGTCGCGCTCGCAGGTCGCCGCGCCAGACAGTTTGATCGATAGCTCTGTTTACAGTGAGTTGGTGCGGCTTGGGTTTCGGCGAAGCGGACAGCATGTCTATCGGCCGCGTTGTGATGCCTGTCGGGCGTGTGTCTCGGTGCGTGTGCCGGTGGCCGAATTTGAACCCAACCGGGCACAGCGACGTTGCCAGAATCGTAATGCCGATTTGACGTTACGTTTGCGTCCGCTCGTTTTCGATGAGGCGCATTACCGTTTGTATCAGCGTTATCAAGCTGCGCGGCATGCTGGCGGCGGCATGGATCAGGATGATCGGGAACAATTTCGCGGTTTCTTGCTGCAAAGCCGGGTCGATAGCGTATTGGCGGAATTCAGCCTGGAAGGTGGGGTGGTGATGGTGGCGCTGGTGGATAAACTCATTGATGGCTTGTCCGCTGTTTATACGTTCTTTGACCCCAACCTGGAGAAGCGCGGCTTGGGTACTTTTGGCGTCCTCACCCAGATTCGTCTGGCGCAAGAAATTGGTCTGCCTTTTGTCTATCTGGGGTATTGGATCGAGGCGTGCAACAAGATGGCTTACAAACGCAATTTCCGTCCGCTCGAAGGCGTATGTGATGGGCGCTGGCAAAGATTGGAGTACCGCAATGGCTAAACTTCCCGATGCAGTCGAACAAGTGTTGCAGATGCATGCGCCGTTCATTCATGCGGTGGTTCAGGCGCTGAATGACCGTGAGCAATTGCCGGTTTTGATGCAGACCCTGTCGGCGGCCGAGCAACAGGGCTGGGCGCCGCTGGTGCGGGCGCTGCGTTTGATCGTCGATGGCAAGCGGGATGAATCGATCAAACTGGGCTTGGATGATGAAGACCGCATTGTTGTCGATGCCGTTTTACGTGGCCTGATCAATCCCGCCTCCTTGCCGCCACTCGACAAGAAGCCGGACGCCAGCGCCGCGGCGCCCGGTCTGGCATCGATGATCGGCGCCTGTGCGCGCGGCGATGCGCAGGCGCTGGCGGTACTGGCGAATATGGCGGAACAGATGGTGCGTGCCGGCGGTGACATGGCTCGGCTCGGTGGCGTTATGCGCCGACTGGTGAATGGCGAGCGCGATTTCGATCAGTTATCGAAAGGTATGGGTGCGCTTGGGCGAAGTTTGCTGATGGATATCTTGAGTGAGTTGAGCAAAACTGTGCTGCATTAGCCCACGCCATCCCCTCAATTCGCATAATACAATCCCGGCCTGCCCAAAACATCGACCTTTGAGGATGAACACGAATGGCTGAAGACACGTTTCTGGTCCCCGTTCGCAAAACGGACATCGAGTTGGGCAAGCCTCTACCATTTGCAGCTTACGATGCCGACCGAAATCTTCTGCTGAACCGTGGCATTGTGGTCAGCACCGAGCACCAGGTCGATGTATTGATGCAGAAGGGACTTTTTCGCGAGCGTATGCGCTCAAGTCCATCGGCGGATCCAAATGTTCGCAATAGCAAGGCCGCTGAGAGCAGCGCCAAGCCGCAAGGCGAGACGCTGAGTTTTGATGCAATCAAACTGATGCCAGGCGATACCCTGCAATTGCAGCCTTTGCTGGATGGCCAGACTGAACGTTTTTCAGTTCAGGTGATCGGTGTCATGAAGCCGAAAAGTTTGCTGGTCACCGCGCCGATGGTAGATGGCAAAATGATCTTCGTGCGTGATGGGCAGAGCTACTTGGTGCGTGCGTTTTCCGGCCTAAATGTCTGCGCGTTCAAGGCCCGGATATTGAAATCGCAATTACAGCCATTCCCCTATCTGCATTTGTCCTACCCGGACAGCGTCCAGGCTATGCGTATTCGCAAGGCGATGCGGGCGCCGACCAGCATTATCGTCGCCGTTCATGACAAAGAGGGAGGCCGCCAAAGTGGCGCCGGCAAGATCATCGATCTCAGTGTCGGCGGCGCGCGCATGTATTCGCCGATGAATGTCGGCATCAAGGATCAGACCATTTGGTTGTCGTTCAAGGTCATGCTGGGCGACATGGAAGAATATGTGAAAACCCCGGCGGTGATACGGGCGGTTGGCGAAGAGGATGACGAGCAGGGCAAGCGGATGAACGTGTTTGGTTTGCAGTTTGGTGAACTTGAACAATCGCAACGTCTGATCATCATGAATCTGGTCTATCAACATATGCTCAAGGACAGCGCCTGATGCGGCAATACCTTGATTTGCTCCAGCATGTGCTGGACCACGGCGCGAAAAAATCCGACCGCACCGGCACCGGCACGATTTCTGTATTCGGCTACCAGATGCGTTTCGATCTGAGCCAGGGCTTCCCGCTGTTGACCACCAAGAAGGTGCATCTGAAATCCATCATTCACGAGCTGCTCTGGTTCCTCAAGGGCGAGACCAATATCGCCTATTTGAAAGCAAACGGCGTTTCCATCTGGGATGAATGGGCTGATGCGAACGGTGACCTTGGCCCGATTTATGGCTATCAATGGCGCAGTTGGCCGACTGCGGATGGCCGTCATATCGATCAGATCAGTCAGGTGATTGAAGCGTTGAAGCACAATCCGGATTCCCGTCGGATCATCGTCTCGGCCTGGAATGTGGGCGAAATCGAAAACATGAAATTGCCGCCTTGCCACGCTTTTTTTCAGTTCTACGTCGCCGACGGCAAACTATCTTGTCAGCTTTACCAGCGCAGTGCGGATATCTTCCTTGGCGTTCCGTTCAATATCGCTAGCTACGCTCTGCTGACCATGATGATGGCGCAAGCCAGCGGTTTGCAGCCGGGTGATTTCGTGCATACCCTGGGCGATGCCCATATTTATTTGAACCACCTGGATCAGGTAAATCTGCAACTCGGTCGCGACACCCGCACGTTGCCCAGCATGCGGTTGAATCCGGCGGTGAAGAATATCTTCGATTTCAAATACGAAGATTTCACCCTGGAAAACTACGACCCGCATCCCGGCATCAAAGCGCCGGTGGCGGTATAGCCCATGGCAAACATCAACGTCATCGCCGCCATGGCGTGCAACCGCGTCATCGGTATCAACAACACCTTGCCCTGGCGTTTGCCGGCCGATCTTCAGCATTTCAAAGCGCTGACCATGGGACATCACATCATCATGGGCCGCAAGACCTTTGAATCCATAGGCAAACCGCTGCCAGGACGCACTACGGTGATCGTCACGCGTGATACCCATTACCGCGTTGATGGCTGCGTCAGCGCAACTTCGCTCGCTGATGCGATTGCCGTATGTGGCGAAGACCCGGCGATTTTTTTCGTTGGTGGCGCTGAGCTTTACGCTCAGATCCTGCCGCGCGCCGATCGTCTCTATCTCACCGAAATTCAGGCCGAATACGCCGGTGACGCGTGGTTCCCGGAATTTGATCGCGCAGATTGGCGTGAGGTTGAACGGCAGGAAAACATTAGTCCTGACGGGTTGGGTTATCACTTTGTGACCTACGAACGAGGTCGACCTTAAAAACTATCCGCGTGGATGATGTTTTGCGTGCAACGCCTTCAGGCGTTCCTTGGCGACATGGGTGTAGATCTGCGTTGTGGCAATATCGGAATGGCCGAGCAACATCTGTACCACGCGCAGGTCAGCGCCGTGGTTGAGCAAGTGGGTGGCGAAGGCGTGGCGCAGCGTGTGCGGTGACAGCTCGCTGCGGATGCCTGCGCTGGCGGCGTGGCGTTTGATCAGGTACCAGAACATTTGTCGGCTCATCGGCCCGCCGCGTTCGGTGACGAACAGCGCTTCGCTGCCGCGACCTTTCAATAACACCGGGCGTGATTCTTCGGCATAGCGTTTGATCCAGTCTTGCGCGTCTTCGCCCAGCGGCACCAATCTTTCCTTGCTGCCTTTGCCCATGATGCGAACGATGCCATCGGTCAGGCTGACGCCGGCCAGCGGCAAATTAACCAGTTCCGAGACGCGAAATCCGGCGGCGTAAAGCGCTTCCAGCATGGCGCGGTCGCGCAGTCCGAGCGGGGTTTCGACATCGGGGGCGTTGATCAATGATTCGACTTCGCTTTCGGAAAGTGTCTTTGGTAACAGTTTGGGCAGACGCGGCGGGTCAATGGTCAGTGTCGGGTCGTCGCTGCGCCGACCTTCGCGCAGCAGCCAGCGCTGATAACGTTTGATGGCGGTGAGTTGGCGCGCCAGACTGCGTGCGGCAATGTCTTCGTCGAGGGTGCGATGAGCGAGGAATAGCTGGATGTCGCCGCGTTGCGCCTGCTGCGTGCTGATGCCCTTTTGTTCCAACCAGGTGAATAACTGGGTCAGGTCGCGGCGATAGCTCTCCAGCGAGCGCGGGGCCAGTCCGTCTTCCAGCCAGAGCGCGTCGCAGAAGCGATCCAGTTCGTCGGTGAATACGGGTTCAGAGGACATTTTCGTGCTTCAGCAACCAGCGCTTGATGTCCTGCGTGTAGCCGGTGCGGCTGTGCGAGAACCCGCCCAGGCTGCCGTCAGCGGCGATGACGCGGTGACACGGGATGATGACGGGAATTGGGTTGTCGCCAACCGCTTGGCCGACGGCGCGGGGGGCGCTGCCAATTTCATGCGCAACTTCGCCATAGCTGCGCGTCTGGCCGGCGGGAATATTCATCAGGGCCTGCCAGACTTTGCTTCGAAAGGCGGTGCCGCGCGGCGCCAGCGGGAGTTTGATAATGTGTTGCGGGTTGACGTAGTAAGCGGCGAGTTCGTCGGCAATGTGTTTGATCAATGGGTTGCTTGAGCTGATTGACGCCGTGCCCGGCGGCAGAAAATCGAGGCCAATCAGGCTGTTACCGCTGACTCTCACGCCGAGCGCCCCAAATGGGGCGGTGAGAATGGCATCGAAGTTCATGTTGGCAGCTCCTGTGGGCATATCCGCATGGTGGATTTTTGCCATGCAAAAGAAAACGGCCGCGTGGCGCGGCCGTTTCAGCGTACATCAAAGATGTGGTTCCAGCATTCGTCGCAGCCATTCATGGAAATGCACCATGCCATCTTCCATCGGCGACTGGTAAGGGCCGGCCTGGCTGATGCCTTGCTCGTAGAGCGCTTTGCGGCCTTTCTGCATGCCATAACAAATGTCGTCGTCCTCGATTGCGGTCTCGCGGTAGGCAGCTTGTTCTGCTTCAACGAATTCACGTTCGAATAGCGCGATGTCTTCCGGGTAATAGAACTCCACTACGTTGAGGCAGGAGTCGACGCCGGTCGGGATGATGTTGCTGACCACCAGTGTGTGCGGATACCACTCGACCATCAGGGCCGGGTAATAGGTCAGCCAGATTGCACCGTGTGCCGGGTCTTTGCCGTCGCGATAGCGTTTAACCTGCTGGTGCCAGCGGTTGTATACGGCGCTGCCGGGGTTGCTCAGATGATCTTGAATGCCGACGGTTTGCACCGAATACATCTCGCCGTATTCCCACTTCAACTCGTCACAATTGACGAAGTTGCCCAGGCCGGGGTGATACGGCACGACGTGGTAATCCTCCAGATAAACCTCGATGAAGGTTTTCCAGTTGAACTTGTATTCGGTGATCTGTGTGCTGTCGTAGACAAAATCGGTGAAATCCATGTCGGCCGCCACGCCCAGTTTGGCAAGGTCGGTATGGATGTTGCGCGGGCCGGAGAACAGCAGGCCGTTCCAGTTGGAAAGCGCCGACTTGTTCAGATTCAGGCAGGGATTGTCGGGGAAATGCGGCGCGCCCATGAGTTTTCCGTCAGTGTCGTATGTCCAGCGATGGAAAGGGCAGACGATGTGCGGCGCATTGCCGCGTCCCTGCAACATCTGCGCTTGCCGATGCCGGCAGACATTGGACAGCAATTCGATTTTTTGGGCTTCGGCGCCGGTGTTGTTGACCAGCATTTTGCCGCCGCCGTGCAACCAGTCGAGAACGTGGAAATCACCCTGGTTGGGCGTCATCAGTTGGTGACCGACATAATTAGCGCCGCGTTTGAACAGAAGCTCCTGTTCCAGCGAGAAAATCTTGGGATCGAAATACCAGTCGATGGGAAGCGCCGGACTGGTCCGGGTGAGAAGAGACAAGGCCGTCGGGTGAGACATGCCCATTCCCCCTAGAACGATGAAATATATGAGAAATAAAACTGCAAAATGGGGCGCGATTATGCCCGCTCGGGGCACCCCGGGCAAGCCGGCGGAGTTGTTTGCGTTTTAATGTTGGTGAGTTCGGTGTCCTTTTTGCGAGGACGGATTGTCGAGATGCGAATCCGCGTTTTTTGCGGGTTTGCCCGGATCAAGTTCAGCTAATTCTCTCGCGCTGAAGCCGGCCGCCAAGCGTGCCGATTCGTTGAAGGGCCGGCGGGGACGGGGCACGCCGGGGGTGGCGAGCAGGATTTGGAATGCGCTTTCAGGTTCGAGTCCGCGTTGCGCGCACAAGTAGCGGAACCAGCGGTCACCTGCGGCGACATGGCCAATTTCGTCACGCAGGATGATGTCGAGGATGTCAGCGCCAGCGGCGTCGCCATAGCCGCGCAATTTGCGCTGGATGTCCGGGGTGACGTCGAGTCCGCGCGCTTCCAGCAGTCGCGGCACCAGCGCCATGCGCGCGAGCGGGTCGTGCGCAGTTTTTTCGGCCATTTCCCATAGCCCGGCGTGCGCGAGAAAGTCGCCGTAGTCGTAGCCCAGGCCGCGTAAATGGTCGCGCAGCAGGCTGAAGTGATAGGCCTCTTCGGCCGCGACTTGCAGCCAGTCGGCGTAAAAATTACGCGGCAAGTCGTTGAACCGTTGCACCGCGTCGAGCGCCAGATTGATGGCGTTGAATTCGATATGGGCGAGCGCATGGATCAATGCGGCATGGTTTTCCGGCCCGTTCAATTGTCGCCTGGGCATGCTGCCGGGCGGCGCGAGTTGCGGTCGCTGCGGTATGCCGGCGTTGGCGGAGGGAATGCCCAATGCTGCTGCGTCGGATGCTTGTTCTATCGTCAAATCGCCCGCCTGCCAGCTTGCCCAAAGCTGGGCAGCACCGGTTTGCTTGGCGACGATATCGCACATCGCCAGCACTGCGCGCGCGGCGAGTTGGGCGTTCATACGGCTAAGTTGCGGGCAAACCATGCGGGTAGGTAGTGCGTCGCAATCCGGGCTGCACCCCAGCCGATGCCGATTCCGGCGGTGTTGGCTGCCATGTCGAATAGGTCGCCTTGGCGGTAGCCGCTCAGGCTTTGCAGAATCTCGAGGGTGAGCCCCAAAAGGACAAAAATCAGCGCCAGACGATGGGCGTTGCTTTGAATTGGATACCACCAGAACATCAGCCCGGCATAGGCGCTCAAGTGGCCGATCTTGTCGCCGAAAGTCAGCCCGGCTGACGGTGGTTTCGGGGTGAGCGAAAAGTAAACCACTGTGGCAATCAGCAGCCAGCCGAAGATGACCCAAGTGCGCCGGTTTATCATTGATGCACTCGGGTTTCAGCGGTATTCGACCAGTTCTTCCAAGGCAAGACGCTGTTTTTCACCCGGGGCATGCGCGCAATATCCAAACGGCATGATCAGCGATGGATAGTAGCGAGCTGGATCGATATCCAGCAGACGTATTACCTCGGCTGGGTTGAAGCCGCCGATTGCGCAAGAGTCGATGCCAATGCCGGCGGCGGCGGTCATCATGTTGGCTGCGGCAATGTGGCACTGGTTTTCACTCCAGGCCTTGATGTCGGTTGCGGCATGAAAGCTGCGGTAATTTTTCAGCGCCGCTTCCAGCGCGTCGCCGGGATATTCGCGTGCCATCAGGCGACGTAGATACTCTGAATCGGGATGCAGATCCGCCAATTTGGCGAGTATTACAACAATCACGCTGGAGGTGCCGACCTGCGGTTGCTGGAAGCAGGCAGCTTGCAACGCCAGTTTTTGATGTTGGCTGCTCAACACCACAAATTTCCATTGTTCGAGCCCGAAAGAGGAGGGCGACAGCCGACCGGCCTCCAGAATGAAATTCGAGTCTTCAGCCGAGATGCATCGGTCAGCCTGGAACAAGTGACAGGCATGGCGGCGTTGAAAAATTTCGAGTAATTGTGATTTCATGCTGGGGCACCTTGTTGGAAGGGGAGATTCTAGCCCAGGCGGCGTGATGAGCATTCCGCGTTAGACTGGAAACCGGTTTTTGTCTTTTGTATCGAATTTCCAAATGCGGCTTCCTACCCCTGAATTCAAGGTTCTGCTTTACGCGCCCGATGTGCCTGCGTCCGGGATCAAGGCGCGCGTGCATTTTGAAGATGCGGTGCTGGTAGTGCAGGGTAAAGGACATTGGTTCACCATTCAGGCTGAAAATCTGAGCCTGGAGACCGGCGGTTTCGATGGGCGACAATGGTTGCTTGCCTGGGAGACGCCATCCGGACCGGCCAGGGTGATTCTGCAGAATGAAAATGCCGTGATCGCGTTGATCAAGCTGGCGCCAACTGTCGTCGCCGATCAATTTAAACAGGTCCATCTGGCTCACGAAAACAAGGGGCTATTGCTTCGTCTGCTCGCTCCTGTGCTGGCTTTGTTGCTGCTGGCGCCGGCGTTGTTTTTTGGGTTGTTCTGGATCTTCAGCGATGAGGTCAGTCATTGGGCTGCCGCACGGGTTTCCTTGCAGCAGAAAGTTCGATTGGGTGAAGATGCGTTCGAAAAAATCCGCCCTACGCTGGAACTGGTCGAGCAAGCTGAAGTGCGTGAGCTGGTCGAGTTCGTCGGTGTTCGTGTCACCACCGGTTCGCGCAATCGCTATATATTTCATGTCGTGGTTGCTCCCGAAATAAACGCTTTTGCCATGCCCGGCGGGCATATTTTTGTCAACACGGGGTTGCTGCGCGAACTGCAGAATTCCGGCGAACTTGCCGCCGTTCTGGCGCATTTGGCCAGCCATGTGGAAGCTGGCCATATATTGAGCAAGCTGATTCGGTCTTTGGGATGGCGCGCGGTATTGGCTGCCGCTGGGGGCGACTTTTCGAGCAACATCTGGGCCGAGATGAGCATGCATTTGAGCAAGATCGACTTCAGTCCAGAGATGGAACTCGAGGCGGATACAGAGGCGTTGAATATACTTAGGCGAGCTGGCGTGTCGGCGGATGGCATGCTGCCATTTTTCAAACGAATGATGGAACACGACATCTCTACGCCAGGATTCTGGGTCTCGCATCCTTCCAGCCAGACGCGTCTTGATGCGTTAAGCGAGCTAATTGCCGCAAAGCCGGTTTATCAAAGTCATCCGCTATCGGTTGATTGGGATGAGTTTCAACGCTCGCTTGCCTATTTGTATGCGCGTTAAGGCATAGCTTCAGCGCCGCCTGAACCAACCGGTCAGGCTCAAGCGTTGGCGGTGAGCGGGCAAGACTTCATGCCAGAAGCGATCAGAAAGAAAGGTCACCAAAGTGCCGCCAAGTGGCTCGATTTCCTGCGGTGATTGGGTTTCCTCGGGCCAGAAACGCAATAAGCCACCATCTGATCGGGTCCAATTTTCATTCAGGTAAAGAATGACTGTCAGCGTGCGTCGATCATCATCCTGGAAGCGGTCGAGATGACGGCAATAACCCGCGCCAGGCGGGTAGACCGCGAAGTGCAATTCGGCATCGAACAAACCCAGAAACAACTGCTGATTGACTGCTTGCCGTAAAGCTTCCAGCTTTTTCAATAGGTCTTGCAATACCTGGCCAGCGTGTGCTTCGTCGATCCAGAGCACATGGTCGCCGCGTATTTCGGATTGCTGTGATGAAACGCCGCGGCCAATGCCAGCGCGATGGAATTCTCCGTTGGTATGCGCGGCGAGGCATTCCGTGCGCAGCGCGGCGGTCTCATCGATGCTCAGGAAGTTGGGTATGACGCACCAGCCGGGTTCGGCCAGTGCGCTAGCGATTTCTTCAAATAACATCGCGGAGGGCGTGGTGTTTCAGTATTTTGTTCTGACACGCCAAGTCAGCGTGGTTTTGTCTTCGGCGGGAACTGGCACGCTCCAAACGGCGGTGTGCGCGGACTCTTTCCGGTGCGGATGGCTTTCCTGAATCACTTGCCAGTCTCCCTGCATTGGTTCGATGATTTTGACGCTGATGTCTTCGCGCTTGGCGTTGCGGATTTCCATGGTGTAGGTCGTTTCAATGACGCCGCCGCGGTTGTTGAAGCCGGCGGCAATCTTCTGGAAATCAGTTTGCTTCTTGTCGGCGGTGATGTCGAACGCCTCGCCCAGTTTCAGCTTGATGGTTTCACCGGATGCGGTGTGGTCGATTCGATCTTCACCGATGAATTGGGCTCGCCCCGCGCTGTCTTTTTTGTAGACACGCACAATGCCTTTAGGAAGCGGGATGCCGAGATTGCCGCCCTTGTTGATGAATTCCATGAAAACACTCGGTTTCATTTTTTGCCCCAAGTCGCCTTGTTGGCTGGTGTAGTACCAGTTTGCGCCGACAAAACGATATTCTTTGTCGGTTTTGACATTTTGCGCGGAGAGCAACGCGACTTGTTTGGTCTGGTTGTCGAGCAGGTTGGTGAGCCGATCCAGTGTGTAAAGGTGATATTCGAACAGGTTTTCCTCACTCATTTGCGGGGCTGCTTCGGCCATTGCCATGGCTTTCATCATCATCGGGGGGCGTCCGCCGCGCTCAGTTTGGGCGCGATTGACTTCACCCGCGACCAGTTGCAGACGCGCGTTGGGGTAAGCCGTGCCGCTGGTGTTGGTCAGGGTGACCCAGCCATTCAGGTCGATGTTGTCTTCGGCTGCGGAAAGTTCGGCAACGTAATCGGCTTTCCAGGTCAATCCGCCGGTCAGGTAAGTGAGCTCCAGGTTGAGGTCGGCGATGGCCGTGTTGTTGAGAAAACCTGTGGCGGGAACCTCTGTTTTGAACAACATCGACAGGGTGGGGCGGTCGCGCAGACTGGCGGGCACGGAACTGAAGCCGAGTCGGCCGGGTACGCCGGTTTCTACGCGATCCTTGAATTGCAGAACAACGCCATTGTTGGCGGCGAGCACGACCGCATGCTCGGCGAATTCGGCGCCGGTGATGGGTTGGGTGCGCGTCACCCGCACTGTTTCCCCGACAGATTTCTCCAGCAGTTTCTGCGGTGTCAGCAAGTCGAAGTCAAAATTCTGTTCCAGCAAGGTGAGGTTTTTGCCTTCGACGGATCGCAGCAATGCGGTTTCCGGTTGCATGCGAGCGGAAACATCGCGCCAGGCGAGCAGGTTGTCGCCGTTGTTCACTCGCACTTTGCGGGCATCTTTGATCAGGGCCAGATCGCCGTTGTAAATGGTGACGGCGAGCGCGGTCTGCTCCGCGGCGCTACTTGCGCGTTCATCCAGCGCGTGAGCAGGATGTGCGGCGAGCAGTGCAAGGATGAGCAAGGTTTTCTTCATTTTGGTTCTCCAGGCGGACAGGCGTCCGTGTCGATGAGTAAATCTATGCCGGCAACAGGCCGGATCGAGGCGGCAGGAATGATTACACCCTGTTGCCAAAGTGTCAGCGCATCGCGCTTGTCGGCGCCGCAAATCAAAAAAAGAACGGCGCGCGCGCGCGACAAGCGATGCGCGGAAAGTGAGATTCGCTCCGGCGGTGGCTTGGGGGCGTCCGCCACTGCCATGACATCGGCCGCGTCGTCATTGACGCCCCAGTCGTGGTTTGGAAACAGGCTGGCGGTATGGCCATCCTGGCCTAGTCCGAGCAAGACCAGGTCGAATTCATTGATGCCACGCAGGGTTTGTGTATAAGCGTGTGCTCCGGCTTCCGCGCCGAGTTCTGCCGGAATGACATGGATATTGCTGGCGGGGATCTCGATTCGGTCCAGCCAGGCTGCCGCTGCCATTCGGCTGTTACGCTGAGGATCATCCTCTGGCAGGCAGCGCTCGTCGCCAAACCAGAGATGCCAGTGCGACCAATCGTGTTTCAACTTGGCCAAGGCCCGATAGATTTTTTCCGGCGTGCCACCGCCCGCCAGAACCAGATGGAATTCTCCGCGCGCCGCCACAGCGTTGGCTGCCGCAAGGTTGATCCATGCTGTAGCGGTAGCAAGCCATTCGGTTTGGGCGACGACGTGCCAACGCATTTGGCGGGTAGCAGGGGAGGGTGAGTCGAGCGATGTCGATACGAGAGATGTTGGGGACATCGGTTTGGTTGTTGAAAGCAGATAAAATCAGCCGGATTTTAGCCGTGTATCGCGCAGACCAAGCCACCCATGACTCCATTACTCATTTTTGACATTGAAACCAAAGCAAGTGATCATGAAGTCGGCGAGATGGGGCTTCTGATGCGTCGTCAGCAGACTGGTGGTTCTGAGTTTTTGCCGCATTACCTGCAACGCGTGGTGACCATTTCGTGTGTTTTACGCACCGAAAAAACTTTCAAGGTGTGGTCGTTATCGCATCCCGAGGCGACCGAGGCCGAGATGTTGCAACGTTTCTTCGACGGTATTGAAAAATACACGCCGCAAATCGTGTCCTGGAACGGTGGTGGTTTCGACCTGCCGGTGCTGCATTATCGTTCTCTGTTGCATGGCGTGACCGCGCCGCGTTATTGGGATTGGGGCGATGATGATCGCGATTTCAAATACAACAATTATCTGAATCGCTATCACACCCGTCACCTTGATCTGATGGACGTGCTGGCGGGTTTCCAGGCACGCGCCAATGCGCCGCTGGATGCGCTGGCCAAGCTGTTGGGATTTCCCGGCAAGCTCGGTATGGATGGCGGCGCGGTTTGGGACGCTTTTCAGCGCGGCGAACATGATGCCATTCGAGATTATTGTGAGACCGACGTCGTCAACACTTATCTGGTGTTGCTGCGCTTTCGGAAAATGCGCGGAGAGCTTACGACCGAGCAATATGACGCGGAAATCAACCTGGTGCGCGCTTCGCTGGAGGAAATTGGCGCCGATCACTGGTTCGAGTTTCTGGAGGCGTGGCCATCATGAGGCGGCGTGAGCGACAGAACAGTTCGGCGCCGGAGGCGGAGCTTTTCATCGAGTCGCTGGACCACGAAGGCAAGGGCATTGGTCATCGCGACGGCAAGACGATTTTTGTCGATGGCGCGCTGCCTGGCGAAGTTGTATTGGCTTCCAGTTATCGTAAAAAACCGGAATTCGAGCAGGCACAGGCGACCCGGATATTAAAATCAAGCCCGTTTCGGGTGACCCCGAAATGCACTTGGTTTGGCATCTGTGGAGGGTGTACGCACCAGCATCTGGATGAGGCGGCGCAAGTGGCAGCGAAGCAGCGTGTGCTGGAGGATTGTTTCAAGCATATCGGCAAGGTGACGCCCGAAACCCTGTTGTCACCGATCCATGGCCCGACATGGGGCTATCGCACCCGAGCTCGTTTGTCGGTGCGGCATGTGCAAAAGAAGGGCGGTGTTCTGGTCGGATTTCATGAGCGTCGCAGCAGCTATGTCGCCGACATGACCAGTTGCGAGGTTTTGCTGCCGCATATTTCCGCATTGTTGCCCGAGTTACGGGCGTTGGTTGCAAGTCTGTCGATTCTCGATCGTTTGCCGCAGATCGAGCTGGCGGCGGGCGAGTCGCTTTCGGTGTTGGTGTTGCGCATCATGGATCCATTGACCGCGGAGGATGAAGTCAAGCTGCGCGATTTCGCCGATCGTCACGGCATCCAATTCTGGTTGCAGCCGAAGGGACCGGACACGGCTTACCCGTTCCATCCGCTGAATGCGCCTGAGTTGGCCTATTCGCTGCCTGAATTCGATCTTGACATGCCGTTTCGTCCGACTGAATTTACTCAGGTCAATCATGGCATCAACCGGATGTTGATTCGTCGCGCCATGCGTCTGTTGGATTGCCACGCTGGCGAGCGGATCGCTGACTTTTTCTGCGGTCTGGGCAATTTCAGTTTACCGATTGCGCGATCTGGCGCGGAGGTAGTGGGTATAGAGGGAAGCCAGGGGCTGGTGACGCGTGCGATCGAGAATGCCGGGCGAAATGGTTTGTCTGAACATTGTCAGTTTCGTGTCGCCAATTTGTTCGAAATGACACCGGATAGTTATGCGGAAATGGGTGGATTTCATAAATTACTGATTGATCCGCCGCGTGATGGCGCGATCGAACTGGTCAAGTCCTTGCCGGATTCCGACGCTTCAGCCAGTCAACCTTCCCGCATTGTTTATGTGTCATGCAATCCGGCGACCCTGGCGCGGGATGCGGCAGTGTTGGTGCATCAAAAGGGTTATCGTCTGAAAACCGCCGGTGTCGCAAATATGTTTCCGCATACCGCGCATGTCGAGAGCATCGCGCTGTTTGAGCGTTAGAGCCGATTCGGCTGCTAAACTGATGTCGTCTTGACTACCGCAATGCTCGTTTGGATGAGATTCCTTTAGAGGCGCTTCTCGGCGCCTTGGTTATGTTGTTGGTGTTGTCCGGATTTTTTTCCGGTTCTGAAACCAGCATGATGGCGGTGAACCGTTATCGCCTTAAAACCATGTCGAGGTCTGGTCACCGTGGAGCTCAATTAGCCGAGAAGCTGCTCGCACAGACCGATAAGCTGCTATCGACGGTTTTGATCGGCAATAACCTGGTCAATTCGGCTGCTGCGGCGCTGGTCACCGTCATCGTGTTCAGATTGTTTGGCGAGAGCGAACTGGCGCTGACGCTGGCGACTTTGTTGGTCACCTTCATGATTCTGGTGTTTTCTGAAGTGACGCCAAAGGTGATAGGGGCGTCTTGGCCGGAAAAAATTGCGCCCGTAATCAGTTATCCGCTGACCATTATGGCCAATGTTTTAAGGCCGGTAATCTGGTTTGTAAATTTGTTCGTCCAGGCCCAGTTGAAGCTGTTCAGGCTGAATCCGGCCGCAGCATCTGATCGGAGTATGGGGGTGGAGGAGTTGCGTACTTTGCTGGCCGAATCCGGTTCGCTTCTGCCCAGCCAACATCGCACTATTCTGACCAATCTGTTCGATCTGGAAGAGGTTACAGTCGACGATGCGATGCTGCCGCGCAGTCAGATCGAGGCGATCGACCTGGCGGCTGAAGCAGATGAAATTCTGCGTCAATTGAATACCAGTCACCATGCACGCTTGCCGGTTTATGACGGCGAGCCGAATAATGTCATCGGCATTCTGCATGTGCGGCGAGCGCTGGCGCGTTTACAAGAGGAAACATTCGATATTGAAAAATTTCGCGGCTGGTTGCGAGAGCCTTATTTCATTCCCTCCGGCACTTCGCTTTATGTGCAATTGACCCAGTTCCAAGCCAATCGTCAATCGTTGGGATTGGTCGTTGATGAATACGGAGAATTACTCGGGTTGGTGTCTGTCGTCGATATTCTCGAAGAAATCGTCGGCGAATTTACCGCTGTGCTTCCTGGCGGACAGGATGCCAATTGTGTGCAGTCAGATGGCAGTTATCTGGTCGATGGCGCAACCCCGCTGCGTGAGTTGAATCGCAAGCTGAAGTTGCAATTTCCTCTGGATGGGCCGCGTACGCTGAATGGTTTGCTTCTGGAACATCTTGAGGCGATGCCCGATGCCGGGGTGAGCGTCTTGATTGCCGGTTATCCGGTTGAAATCGTTCAAGTCCAGGAGCGCATGGTCAAAACAGCCAGGATTGGTCCGCGTCGCCTTAAGCGCTGAGTTTATGGTCTGGTCAGGTTTCTTTACATTTGCTGGGAGGGGGGGCAATATCCTTGACCAAATTGGAAGTTAGCAAGAGGAGCTCAAGGGCGTAATGGTTGCGGTAACAGTAGGCGCCAATCTGACGGGTCTTTGTCGAGCCATGGTGACCCAAGGGCTGCTTTCCCCCGAGGAAGGCGAGACCTTGCAAAACCAATCGCGCGGTTCGGGTGAAACATTTATCGGAAGTTTGCTCAGAACGCGTCGTTTTCGGGCTGATCAAATAGCTGCGTTTGCCTCGGTTACATTTGGCTTGCCGCTGCTTAATCTCGATGCGTTCGATCCCTCTGTCATGCCCAAGGGCGTGGTTGATCCCAAGCTGCTGAGCAAGTATCGGGTCTTGCCCATTACATTGCGTGGCAATCGTCTCTTCGTCGCAATATCGGATCCCAGCAACCTGAAAGCGCTGGACGATATCAAGTTTCAGACCAGCCTTGCCGCCGAGCCGATTGTCGTCGAGGACGACAAACTTGGGCGCTGGCTCGATACTTATGGCGAGGCCACTGAGGACAGCATTCTCAAAACCATCGAGACTGAAGACCTCAATCTGGAATTCAGTGACGATGAGGCGCAAAACGAGGCCGATACCGCAGCAGCCTCGGATATCGACGACGCCCCGGTCGTCAAATATCTGCAAAAGATGTTGCTCGATGCCATCAATAGTGGTGCTTCAGATATTCACTTTGAACCTTACGAGAAGAATTACCGAATCCGCTATCGTATGGACGGCATTCTTTATGAGGTGGCGCAACCCCCTTTGGCGATCAAGGACAAAATCGCTTCGCGCATCAAAGTCATCTCCAAACTCGATATTTCGGAAAAGCGAATCCCGCAAGACGGTCGCATGAAGTTGGTGCTGTCACGCGCCAAATCTGTTGATTTCCGGGTTTCGACTTTACCCACGATCTATGGCGAAAAGATCGTCATGCGTATTCTGGATTCCACCTCCGCGACGATGGGGATCGAAAAGCTGGGGTATGAACCCGATCAACTCAAATTACTCGTCGATGCGGTGCAGCGGCCCTATGGCATGGTGCTGGTGACTGGGCCAACCGGTTCTGGCAAGACCGTTTCACTGTATGCCTGTCTGAATATTCTGAATAAGCCGGACGTCAATATTGCTACGGTTGAAGATCCGGTTGAAATTCAGTTGCCTGGCATCAATCAAGTCAATGTGAATGAAAAAGCGGGTCTTAATTTCTCCTCCGCGATGAAGGCTTTTCTGCGGCAGGATCCGGACATCATCATGGTTGGCGAAATACGGGATCACGAGACAGGTGATATTGCCATCAAGGCGGCGCAGACCGGCCACATGGTGCTATCCACGTTGCACACCAACGATGCTCCGGCCACTTTGACTCGCCTGATCAATATGGGAATACCGAGCTATAACGTAGCGGCTTCGGTGCAATTGATCACCGCGCAGCGTTTGGCGCGTCGTCTATGCTCCAACTGCAAGAAACCGATCGATATTCCGCCAGAAGCGCTTCTTGCCGCAGGGTTTTCCGAAGCCGATCTGGATGGATCTTGGCAGCCATATGGCGCGGTGGGGTGCGATACCTGCAAACAAACCGGTTACAAAGGACGATTGGGCATATATCAGGTCATGCCGATAAGTGAAGAAATTAATCGCATTATTTTGAAGAATGGAACTGCGGTGGATATTGCCGAGCAGGCCAAGCGCGATGGGGTGCTCAATCTCCGCGAGGCGGCTTTGCTAAAGGTTAAACAAGGTCAGACTTCACTTGAAGAAGTGTTGGCGGTGACCAACGAATAGCGTTTTTAAAGGATAAGAATTAATGGCGACGGCCCAAGCTTCAGCTACCGGAGGCAAGCACGTTCCCTACGTCTGGGAGGGAACGGACAAGGTTGGCAAGAAAGTCAAAGGTGAAATGCTTGCACCGGGTGAAGCCTATGTTCGCCAGTCTCTAAGGCGACAAGGAATCAACGTCATCAAGGTTGGCAAGCAAGGCATGTTCAGTCGTGGCGGCAAGATTACGTCCAAGGATATTGCCCTTTTTACCCGCCAGCTTTCTACCATGCTCAAGGCTGGCGTGCCTTTGCTGCAAGCCTTCGATATTTCCGCGCGGAGTCATTCAAATCCCGCCTTGCAACGGCTTCTGGGCGATATCAAGGCCGATGTCGAGACCGGTTCCAGCATGAGCGTGGCGTTCAGCAAGTACCCCAAATACTTCGATGGCTTGTATTGCAATCTGGTTCATGCCGGTGAACAGGCCGGTATTCTCGATACTGTGCTGGATCGTATTGCTTCCTATCAGGAAAAAATGCTCGCCATTCAAGGCAAGATCAAATCTGCACTGTTTTACCCCGCCATTGTGTTGACTGTGGCTTTCATTATTACTGCCGGGATCATGTTGTTCGTGATTCCCACCTTCAAAGAGTTGTACAGCAGTTCTGGGGCTGATTTGCCGGCGTTGACGATGGTGGTGATGTCGATTTCGGATGCTTTCGTAAATCATTGGTATCTGATTTTTGGTGGCATAGGCGCTTTGGTCTTCGTCATCATGCGTGCCTGGAAGCAATCTCCTGCATTTCGCAACAAGATGGATGCCGTTATTCTCAAGGTTCCTGTATTTGGGCCGCTGATTGAAAAAGCCACTGTTTCGCGTTGGGCGCGTACTTTCTCATCCATGTTTTCCGCCGGGGTGCCGATGGTCGAGGCATTGGATTCGGTGGCCGGGGCGGCTGGCAATTATGTCTATTTGCAGGCCACCTTGAAAATCAAGAGCGAAGTCTCCACCGGTTCCAGCCTCGCGGTTTGTCTGCAAGGGGCGGGGGTGTTCCCGAATATGTTGATTCAGATGGTTTCCATCGGAGAAGAATCTGGCGCACTGGATTCCATGCTGTCGAAGGTGGCGGACTACTACGAACGTGAGGTCGATGACGCTGTGGCTGGTATCTCCAGTTTGATGGAACCGTTCATCATGGTTATTTTGGGAACGCTTATCGGCGGTATCGTAATCGCCATGTATCTGCCCATCTTCAAAATGGGGTCGGTGGTCTGAAACCCGATCTTTGTGTCACAGTCTGGCTGGCTCTTGCGCCCCATGCTTGAAGCATTCGCAGCTCAGCCCACCCTCTTTGTGGTGGTGGCAACCTTGCTTGGTTTGATGGTGGGGAGCTTTCTCAATGTGGTCATTCACCGCCTGCCGGTGATGATGCAGCGCGAATGGCGTGAACAATGCGCTTGGCTGGCTGGAAATTCGCTTCCCGATGCCGTTCCTTACAATCTGGTCGTGCCGCGCTCGGCGTGTCCAAGTTGCCAGCATCCGATTGCCTGGTATGAAAACATCCCGTTGCTGAGTTGGCTGGTTCTCAAAGGCCGCTGTTCCGATTGTGGTACGCCGATTTCAAAGCGATATCCCTTGGTGGAGTTGCTGACCGGCATGTTGTTTGGCTACGCTGCCTGGCGCTGGGGCGTAGGCCTGCAAACGCTGTTTGTATGGGGGTTGTTGGCAACCCTTGTCGCTTTGAGTTTCATCGACCTCGACACCCAATTGCTTCCGGATGGTATGACCCTGCCGTTGGCATGGGTGGGGCTGTTGGTGAATATGAATGGCGTCTTCTGCCCGCTTGATCAAGCCGTAATTGGTGCGGTGGCCGGCTATCTGGTGCTGTGGTCGATTTATCATCTATTCAAATTGTTGACCGGCAAAGAAGGAATGGGGTTTGGGGATTTCAAATTGCTCGCCGCGCTGGGCGCGTGGCTGGGCTGGAAAATGTTGTTACCCATCGTGCTCGCCGCCAGTTTTGCTGGGGCGGTGTTTGGTATTGCGCTCATGCTGTTTGCCGGACATGACCGGGCCAAGCCGATGCCATTTGGTCCGTGGCTGGCTTTGGGGGGCTTGGTTGCACTGTTTTGGGGTGAGGAGATCCTGCATCTCTGGTTGGGGGTTTCAGGTGTAGCGTGATGGCGAAATTGCCATTCTGTGTTGGGCTGACCGGTGGTATTGGCAGCGGTAAAAGCGAGGTGACAAGGGTTTTTGCTCGCTTGGGTGCGCAGATCGTTGATACCGATGCAATAGCCCATCAACTCACTGGGCCAGACGGGGCGGCGATGGCGGCTATTGTCAGTGTGTTCGGTGCGGAAATGGCAACCTGCACGGGAGCATTGGATCGAGCTGCGATGCGTAATCGCGTGTTTTCAAATCCTGAACTTCGAAAAGCGCTTGAGGATATTCTTCATCCGTTGATTCGTGCCGAGTCGGTACGCAGAATCGACGCGGTGAATAGTTCGTATGCCTTGCTAGTGGTGCCCTTGCTGGCGGAAAACCAGGCAGCCTATCGTCCCTTGATTGATCGTATTCTGGTCGTGGATTGTGATGAAACGCAACAAATTGAACGTACCGCAGCGCGGCCAGGCCTGAATGTCGAGCAAGCGAGCGCTATTTTGGCTTCACAAGCCAGCCGTGCTTCACGTCTCGCTATCGCCGACGATTTGATCGATAACAGGGGAGATTTGCCGCGACTGAATGAGCAGGTTGAGCGACTGCATGTCCTGTATTTAAAACTGGCCGCGAAGGGATCCGCGCAGATTTAAAACAATTCGTTGCACTAAACATGGGCAATCCTGCAAAATCACTGTCCATTCAAGCCTTTGCGCTGATTTTCTCATGCAACTCGTCGGATTGACCCGGTGACCGTCTACGAATTCCCTTTGAGCGAGCGCATCCGTACCTGGTTGCGCTTGGAAGACCTATTCGACAAAGCACTGTTTTTTGCGCGAGCTGAAGACGCGCGTTCACATCATGCTGCATTGCTAGGCATTTTCGAAATCGTCGACGTCACAACGCGGTCCGAAATGAAAAGTGAGTTGATTCAGGAGTTGGATCGGCAAAAATCCAGTCTTGAAACATTACGCGCAAATCCCGCTGTCGATTCTTCACGTTTGAACGATGTTCTCGCGCGCATCAATTCGGCGTTAGCGGAAGTTCATTCGATGTCCGGCAAGATTGGTCAACATGTTCGGGAAAATGAATGGCTGGCCGGTATCAAGGGCAGGGCTGGTATTCCCGGTGGTGCATGCAGCTTTGATTTGCCGGTTTACCACTTCTGGCTGAGTCAGTCGGTGGCGCGGCGAAATGCGGACTTGATGGGATGGTTAGGGCCATTGCTGCCGCTCAAGAGTGCGGTCGATGTGGTTTTGCGTATCTTGCGAGAGAGTGGCCATGTCAGTCATCACACTGCTGTTCAGGGCTTGTTTCAATTGATGCTGGGGGGGCGTACCGCGCATCTGTTGCGGGTCTCTCTGGATGCACCTTGTGCGCCTGAGGTCAGTGCCAACAAGTACGCGCTCAACATCCGTTTGTTAACACCTGATACCGTGCAAAAACCACGACCCTGTGAACGAGATGTGGTTTTTGAGCTGACTTTCTGCAGTCTCTAAAATATTGAGTTGTGTCTATCCGCGTTTGACGCAGGTCGGATCAACTTGATGAAGGTGGGGTGATAGCCCCACCAACCTCGATCCGTTAATCCAGCTTTGACAAGTTTGTATTTCGCAACAAGTTCAGCTTTGTCGCGAGTGGTTGGGCCAGACTTGCAAATTGCGCTCTATAGCGACTATCCAGCGGGTAGGCGGTGGGGAGTCTTAGCGCCAGCGGGTTGTATTGCTGGCCATTGACTCGAAACTCATAGTGCAGATGCGGGCCGGTGGCGACACCCGTGGCGCCGACATAGCCAATAATCTGTCCCTGGCCGATTCTGGCGCCTTGTTTGATGCCTTTTGCATAGCGGGAGAGATGTCCATAAGCCGTGCTGTAGGGGTTTTGATGCGTGAGCACGATCAAGTTGCCATAACCCCCTTTTCTGCCAGCGAAACTCACCGTCGAATCTGCTACGGCACGCACAGGAGTGCCAGTTGGCGCGGCATAGTCGATGCCTTTATGGGAACGCCATATTTTCAGAACAGGATGCAGGCGAGCGGCACTGAAGCCAGATGAAATCCGGTCGAATGGCATCGGCGATTTAAGAAAAGCGCGCTTCAGACTCTGGCCCTGACTATTGTAATAACCCGCACGACCTTCTGGATCCTGGAAGTAGATGGCTTGATAGGGCGTGCCTTGATTGATGAATTCCGCAGCCAGCAAGCGGCCTGTTTTTATCAGGCGTCCGTCAAAATAGAATGCTTCGTAAACGACTGAAAACTGGTCGCCTTGGCGCAAGTCTCGATGAAAGTCGATGTCACCAGAGAACGCATCGGCCATTTCGGAAGCAATTTTATCTGGCACATCAGCGGCATCGGTAGCGCCGAACAGTGAATTCTGAATGGATGCGGAACGCATCACCTGGCGAATATCAGGTTGTATTGTCTGTTCTGTAACTTCAAAGCTTTCGTTAGCTCTGTCAACGGTCACCAGTGTGGTATCAGATACCAGGTAACGCATCAGCAGAAGGCTGCCACCGGATGTGACACGGGCCAATACACTCCGTCCTGGAATCAATTGCCCAATTGAATTGGATCTGTGCGCGGCATCGATGAACGCCTGTCTTTCCTCGGTATTGACGCCGAGTTTTTTCAGCAGGCTTGAGAGCGTTTCGCCGCGCTCAATGCGTTCTTCACGCCAGAAATCGAAGGTTCCACTATCGGTCGGCAGCGCTTCCGGCAGTGCAAGCGATTCTACGAAGGTTTCTTGTTCGATGTTCTCGGTAACTGTAATTGGATCGATGCCGAACGCCGCGACAACACCGAAAAAAGGCAGGGTGGCAAGAGCCAGAAAAATGCGTTTCTTGAGCGTTTTTTGCGAAAAAATCATTGTCAAGCCTCTTTAAATAGCCATGAAAGATTAACAGGATTAGCTAACGGCACATAGTCTCTTCTGCTTGAGCCTAAAATTGCTGAATTGTGTCCCCCATCAATTTCTTTGAATCTGAACTTGAAGTCATGCCCGCTCCCCAAGTTAATGAACACGTTGTGTTGCATCGAATTCAGGCTGAAATGGATCGTTATTTGCTTGAGCATGACGCGCCGGAGGAAATTGTCGGCTTCTTGCGCCAGCATTGGGCGCGCCTGCTGACCGGAATATTCATTGCGCATGGCAATCGGAGTGCGGATTGGTTGGCCGGTTGGGACACTGTCAATGCTTTGTTGTGGAGTCTGTCGCCAAAGAACTCTCGCGTCGAGACAGAGAAAATGTTGCACATGTTGCCAACATTGCTGGCGCGCATGCATGAAGGTTGTGCGGCGTTATCGATTTCAATGTTCGAGCGCGACCTGATATTTGAACGTTTGGCGATGATGCATGCTGCCGTGGCGCGAGCTGGTTTGCGTTGTCGTAACGAGCCGGAGATCGGTGTCACGCGTCTTGCCTCGATGCCCAGGCTGGATGAGGCTGCCGATCTAACCGCACTGGAAGCGCCAAAAAACAATCCGATCAGCTTCGCTTCGCCGCCAACAACCAACATGCCGTTGCCGATGCCTGATCTGAAGATCGGTGATCGTGTGCACTTCCGGCTGCAAGACCAGGCGCGAACCTTGTTTCTGAACTGGATCAGCCCGGCGGGTGGCATGTATCTGTTCGGCAATGAACATGGACTGGATGCTTTGACTTTGACACGCGCTCGTCTGGCGGAACGGTTTTCTCAGGGCCAGGCCGCGCTTGTCTGTGATTGAAAGTCTGTTCGCTGGTCTGATCAATTCTCCCAGCCACCGCCCAGCGCCTTGAATAAATCTGCCGTCGCGGCGAGTTGGGCGCGGCGCGCTTCGATGCCGCCTTGCTCTGCTTGAAACAGATTGCGGCGTGCATCAAGCACTTCCAGATAATTCGAGACGCCATTCTTGAAGCGCAGATCGGCGATTTCAGCCGCCCGCTTAAGCGCCATCACCCGTTCGGCTTCGGCGTTGCCGGTTTCTCTGGCTTGCCGATGCGTCACCAGTGCATGCAGAACCTCTTTGAATGCGATTTGCACTGTTTGCTCGTATGCGATCAGGGCTTGATCTTGCTGTGCGCTGCTGACCTTGAGCGCTGCTTCGGTGCGCCCCGCGTTGAATAGCGTTTGACTCAATCCTGCTGCCAGGCCCCAGATTCCAGCCGGGCCGGAAAAAAGGTTGGACAAGGCGGTGCTCTCTGTTCCCAGATTGGCGGTCAGCGATAAAGCAGGATAAATTGCCGCACCGGCTTCTCGAATGCGGGCTTGGCTGCCGAGCAATAGTTGCTCGGCTTGGCGCAGATCGGGACGACGTTGCAACAAGTCGGAAGGCAAGCCGGCGGGGATGGCAGGTGGTTCGGCAAGATTGAATAAACCCGCCCCGCGCGCAATGGTGTCTTGCAAAACCGCGCGCGGCTCTCGGCCCAACAGAACAGCGAGAAGCAGTTCTTGCTGGCGGACTTGCTGACCAAACTGCGCCAGGCTGATCTTGACGCTGGCATGTTCAGCCTCCGCCTGACGTAAAGCCAACTCGTTGGTTACGCCAGCCTCGAAGCGAAGACGTTGCAAGGTGACCGCTTCTCGCCGATTCTCCAGCGTGTCTTGAATCAGTTTGATGCTGGCATCGAGCGCGGCAAGCGTGAAGTAGCTTTGTGCCACTGCGTTGGTCAGGCTGGATTGAATGCCGCTGCGGGCGTATTCCGTCGCCAGCAGATCGGCGCGAGCCGCTGCGCTGGCTTCGCGGTAACGACCCCAGAGGTCGATTTCCCAGGCTGCTTGCAGATCAAGTTTGAAGTTGCTGTTGGTTTGCTGCGATCCAGAGGGCGTTTGAATTCTCGAACGTCCCGCATTGCCCACCAGCCCCACTTCAGGATAGCGATCGGCATTGGTCAGCGTCAGATTGGCGCGCACTTCATCAATCCGCGCGGCGGCCAATTTCAGGTCGCGGTTTTGTTTCTGCGCCTCGTCCATCAAGGCATTCAGAGCCGGGTCTTGGTAGGCTTTCCACCAGTCGGCGGCGACGGTTGCAGGTGCCGTCGCCAGGCTGGCGTTTTCCTGCCAGGTGTCGGGCAGATCGGTCTTGAGCTGTTTCATCGGCGGCAAAGTTACGCATCCGGACAGCAGCAGAGCGCACAAAAGAAGTGGACTGTTACGCATGGTCGTCTCCATGCACGGCGGCGCCGTGATAGCGAATCGGGCCGGGGAAGATACGGCGCACGATGAGATACAACACCGGCACGATGAACACCGCCAAAACGGTGGCCGCAATCATGCCGCCCATGACGCCGGTGCCGATCGCCTGCCGACTGGCGGCGCCAGCGCCGCTCGAGATGGCCAGCGGCAATACGCCGAAGATAAAGGCGATCGAGGTCATGATGATCGGCCGGAAACGCAGCTTGCAGGCTTCCACCACCGCTTCCAGTGTTGACTTGCCTTGCGCTTCCAATTGGCGGGCGAACTCGACAATCAGAATCGCATTCTTCGCCGATAGACCGATGATGGCGATCAGGCCAACCTTGAAGTACACGTCATTCGGCAGTTCGCGCAGCGTCACCGCCAGCACCGCGCCAAATACCCCCATCGGCACCACCAGCAATACCGCCAGCGGTACGGTCCAGGATTCGTACAATGCAGCCAGGCACATGAACACGACAATGATCGACAGCGCGAACAAGATCGGTGCTTGCGAGCCAGACAGGCGTTCTTCATATGAGGTGCCTGACCACTCGAAACCAAAGCCCGGCGGCAGTTTTGCAGCGATCTCCTGCATCGCCTGCATGGCTTCGCCGGTGCTGCGTCCGGGCGCCGGGCCGCCGGCGATCTTCATCGCCGGGACGCCGTTGTAACGATCCAGTTTTGGCAAGCCGACTACCCAACGCGGCGTGGCGATTTCCGACAGCGGCACCATTGCCCCTTTCGCCGTGCGCACCCGCAAGCTCAACAAGCCTTCTGGCGTGGCTCGCGTTCCGGCATCGTTTTGCATCAGCACGCGCAGCACACGACCTTCACGGATGAAGTCGTTGACATAGGCCGAGCCTAGCGCCACCGCCAGGGTCTGATTCAATTCGCCGAGGTCGATGCCTAGACTGCTGGCTTTAAGACGGTCGATGTCGAGCAGCAATTGCGTTGCCGGTTCTTTGCCTTCCGGTCGCACGCCGGCCAGGCGTGGCTCTTGCGACGCCATGCCCAGCACCATGTTACGTGCCTCCATCAGCTTTTCTCGGCCCAGGCCGCCGCGATCCTGCAAACGGAAGTCGAAGCCGCCAACCGCCGCCAGTTCCGGGATAGGGGGTGGGTTGAGGGCGAAGATCATCGCCTGCTTGACGCTGAACAGCGCCATGTTGGCGCGCTGAACAACCTTCAGAGCGTGGTCGTTCGCGCCAGTCCGTTCGTCCCAATCTTTAAGTCGCACAAATGCAATGGCGGCATCCTGCCCCTTGCCGAAGAAGGAGAAGCCGGCGACGCCGACCACTTTCGCGACTTCCGGTTGCTTCAGGTAATACTGCTCCATACCGGAAAGCACTTCCACCGTGCGTTCCTGTGTTGCGCCCGAGGGAAGCTGCACGATGCTGATCAGATAACCCTGGTCCTCGTCCGGCAAAAAACCGGTCGGCATTCGCATCAGCAAGATTACAGCTGCGCCGGCGATGGCGAGAAACAGAATCAGGGCGCGCAATGGTCGTTTCACGAAAGCGCCGACACCCTGCATATAGTTGTTGGTGGTGCGATTGAAAAATCGCGTAAACCAGCCAAAGAAGCCGCTGTGATGTTCCATTTGTTCGCGCGTCATACCGTTGAACAGCGTTGCGCACAGAGCCGGGGTCAGGGTGATGGCGAGCAACGCCGAGAAGCCCATGGTCATCACCAGCGTTACCGCGAACTGGCGGTAGATCGCGCCGACCGAGCCGCTGAAGAAGGCCATTGGGATGAACACCGCTGACAGCACGACGGTAATGCCGACGATTGCGCCAAAGATCTGGCCCATCGCTTTCGATGTCGCCTCGCGCGCCGCCAGGCCCTCTTTGGTCATGATGCGCTCGACGTTTTCCACCACCACGATGGCGTCATCGACGACGATGCCAATCGCCAGCACCATCGCGAACAGGGTCAGCACGTTGATCGAATAGCCGAGCAGATACAGGCCGACCAGCGTGCCGACCAGGGAAATCGGCACCACGATGGTGGGGATGATCGCCGCGCGCAGGCTTTGCAGGAACAGCCACATCACCAGAAATACCAGCAAAAATGCTTCAATCAGCGTTTTGATGACTTCTCTGATGGATATCTCAACGAAGCGAGACGTGTCATAAGGCACATCCCAACTGACACCTTCAGGGAA
>JFJP01024021.1_pt1 | contig 33355 bp, 30 predicted proteins | sample 431651 | NCBI WGS metagenome assembly JFJP01 (sample SAMN02602958, study PRJNA72255) | Microbial mat metagenome, whole genome shotgun sequencing project. | biome: fresh water; feature: sink hole; material: water; isolation source: purple microbial (photo- and chemosynthetic) mats found in... | reverse complement strand
AATCATTTCTATCTATAGCCAAATATAATCCCTACTTTATATTTAGATGGGTACCGTCTTAGGTACCGTTTTTGTAGATAGAAGTATAGATAAATATAGATTAAGATAGAATTAGTATTCCTAAAAATAGGCATATATAGACGTATTGACATACATATAGAGTATAGCCCCTTTGACTCATAACGGAGCGGTCGAGTGTTCGAGTCACTCAGAACCCACCACTTTTAAACGCCCTTCACAATGAACTTTTAACAAAAATTATATTTTTACAAGCTTATTGATACTTTTTTCTTAACATTCTACTAACACACTTTTTTATATACTTGAGGTATGCCAAAAATACTCCTCTTAGAAGATGATGAAATATTATCAGAAACTTTAATAGAACTCTTAGAAGCTGAAAAGTTTGAGGTTGTTCATGTAAACAATGGGGAGATGGCTCTTGATGCTACTTTTATAAAGCATTTTGACATTATGCTTTTGGATGTCAATGTCCCTTTTTTAAATGGTTTTGAATTTCTTCAAAGTCTTCGTCAAAGTGGAGATGTGACACCAGCTATATTTATAACTGCACTAAGAGATATTGCCTCACTTTCTCATGGTTTTGATGTTGGTGCAGATGATTACATCAAAAAACCTTTTGATTTTGATGAGCTTCTTGTGCGAATACAAGTGCTTTTGAGAAGGTCGTATCACAGCTATGCAAATGAGATTAGAGTGGGTGATTTTCGGTTTCTTATTGAAAAAGATGAGCTTTATAGAAGTTCTATTTTTATACCACTCTCCCCATATGAGTTGCAAATCACAAGACTTTTATTTCAAAATTGCGATAAAACACTCCATAAAGAGCTTATCTTTGAATATTTGACGCAAGGCAAAGAGATGAGTGAGGGAGCCCTTCGTGTTCACATCAACAAGCTTCGTAAAATAGGTCTCCCAATAGCAACGCTCAAAGGGATAGGATACCGTCTTGCATCAGTATAAAAAATCAGCATTTCTGAAATTTTTTATTACATATTTTGTCAGCGTAGCTCTGCTTATTTTAGCTGCTGGATTTTTTTATTTTTCACAAATAAGTATGCATCTTTTAAAGGTGGAAGAATTTTCTCTTATAGAGTATGCAAGACACATCAAAATGCAAAATAGTTTAGAAAGCTTTACGGATGATTATCATCATAGTTTTGTCCAGATGGATAAACATATCCATATAGAAAATTTTGCAATAGGTGAAGATGAGTTTATGAAACTCATTCCGATGCAAAATAATTTTGACTATCTTATGGTTCTTAAATCAAAAAAAATTTATAATCAAAATCTATGGAGTCTCAAGCAAAAAATTATCAGTATTCAAATATTTTTACTTTTTGTTTTTGCATTTATCAGTTATAGACTTGCAAAAAATGCCCTTAAACCTCTTCAAGAGAGCATAATAACTCTAGATAAATTTGCAAAAGATTTGATTCATGACTTGAATACACCCGTCACTGCTATAAAACTAAACATGAAGTTGCTTGAAAAACATCCAGATTTGAAACAAAATAATGCACTTATTCGACTCAGTAAAAGTGTAAATACTATCTCAGAGCTCCACGAAAATCTTACGATACTGTTACAAGAAGGGACATTTCAAATGCAGCTTGTAGGGATATGTGATCTCGTAGAAGATGTTGTACAGATACAAAAGATGCTCTATCCAGAGATAATATTTAGTGTTTCATGTTCAAAAGTAAAAGCTAAACTCAATCCACATGCCATGAAGCAAATCCTTCAGAACATCCTCTCAAATGCTTGTAAATATAACGCAAAAGACGGCAGCATAAGGATATACACGCAAGATGATTCTCTTTGTATACAAGATAGTGGCAAAGGGATAAAGGAGCCAAATAAGATTTTTGAACGTTCCTATAGCGCTGAAAACAGCAGTGGAATAGGACTTGATATTGTCAAAAGACTCTCGTATGCTATGAATATTCAAATCGAAGTTGATTCTTCTGAAAATGGGAGTTGTTTTAGACTAAAATTTGCAAAATTGGTGTGAAATATTATATGAAAACTTTAAAATAAGCGATTTTTAAATATTCCAAATGACAATTATTCCCTATGAATCGTTGAATTTTGGAGATGAACATGTTTTTCATGATGTTTTTTATAAAAATGAAAGATAAATTAATCTGAAATAGTATAAAATGGTTGGATAAACAAATTTTGTGAAAATAAGGAAGTGTAATGTCGTTAAAAGTAGCTATAAATGGAACTGGTAGAATTGGTGTTATTGTTGCAAAGATTGTAAGTGAGCGAACAGATATTGAGTTAGTTGCACTCAATACAACTGCAAAGCCTGAGATGCTTGCATATCTACTCAAATATGATTCTGTTCATAAAGGTATCGACGCAAAAGTTATTGATGACAAGACTATTGAAATTAATGGCAAAAAAGTAACGATGTTTAGTGAAAGAGATCCTAATAAAGTAGATTTTGGCGGTTGTGGAGCTGAACTTGTTATCGAGTGTACAGGTGTATTTTTAACTACAGAAAAAGCACAGGCTTTTTTGAAAAATGGTGTTAAAAAAGTTGTTATGTCCGCACCTGCAAAAGACGATACACCAACGTATGTTATGAATATTAACACAGACAGCTATAAAGGTGAGGCGATTATTTCAAATGCAAGTTGTACAACAAACTGCTTGGCACCAATTTGTAAAGTTTTAGATGATGAGTTTGGAATCGTAAGTGGACTTATGACAACTATTCACTCATACACAAATGACCAAAATGTTTTAGATGTAAAACATGATTCGGATATGAGAAGAGCTAGAGCTGCTGCGGTAAATATGATTCCTACAACAACAGGCGCTGCAAAAGCTATCAGTTTAGTTATGCCAAATCTTAAGGGCAAACTTAATGGCTATGCAATGAGAGTTCCAACTGCAGACGTTTCTGTTGTTGACTTAACAGCAAACTTGAAAGTAGATGTCACAAAAGAGCAAATTATTGCTGCTATGGAAAAAGCTGCTGCTGGTAGTTTTAAAGGTTTACTAGAAATTGACCATGACAAAAGAGTATCAAGTGACTTCATAGGAAGTACATACAGTTCAACTTTCATCCCTGATATGGTAAGTGTTGTTGAGGGCAAAACCGTTAAAGTTTTAGCTTGGTATGACAACGAGTGGGGATACAGCAGTCGTTTAGTTGATATGTGTGTGTTTGTCGGAAATAAATAATGTTAACCTTCAACAAGCATTTTTTAGCTACTCAGAGTTCTGAGTCTAAAAAGATAATAAATGATGCCGTTGAAGTTGTCAAAGATGAGATGCAAAGTGAGAGAGTTGGGTATTATAAATTGCCGACTCTCTCACTGGATTTTATCGAGCAGTTGAAAAAAATCGATACCTCTTCTTTTGAACAAATTGTTGTTATGGGGATTGGTGGCTCCTCTTTAGGGATAAAAGCTATAAACACTATTCTTCGTCCTATCACTCCAAATGCCAAAGAGATTATTTTCTTTGAAAATTCAGATCCTCTTACCATTACTGAAAATCTAGTAAAAATAAAAAAAGAAAAAGCTTGTTTTTTTCTTATTTCCAAATCTGGTTCCACAATTGAGACAACTTCTACATTTAAAACGATTGTTGCCTATTGTAAAATAGATATGGATGCTGATAATAATCGCATTTTTGCTATTACAGACAAGGGTTCTTCTCTTTCAGTTTTTGCACAGCACCACAAATTTCATGAGTTCAACATCCCAGACAATGTAGGCGGTCGTTTTTCAGTTTTGAGTGCTGTAGGGGTTGTTCCTTTAGCGCTTGCTGGGTATGACATGGTCAAATTGTTAAACGGCGCACAAGATTTTATAGCAAGTTTTTTTGATGGCAAAGAGAATCACCTTTTAGAAAAAGCATACTCTTTTTATGAAAATTCAAAAACACAAAGTATAAACGTTGTATTTTCCTATGCGGATAGACTTGAAGACTTGACAAAATGGTATGTCCAGCTTTGGGGTGAATCACTCGGCAAAATAGACACAAATGGCAATCGAGTCGGATTGACACCAATAGGGATTATTGGTGCAGTTGATCAACACTCTTTCTTACAATTAGTCATAGAGGGTCCAAAAAATAAAAGTTTAACTTTTATAAATATAGAGGACTTTAAAAACGACTTGCTCATCCCAGATATTACACTTTATGGGATTGAGAAAACAAACTTTATAAATGGTAAAAGCTTTACAACTCTTATAAATGCACAATGTGAAGCAACGATGCAAAGCGTTATTCAGTCGGGTGTCAATACAGATGCAATCTCTTTAGACTCTATTTCAGAGAAAAATATCGGTGCACTCATAGTTTATTTTGAACTCTTAACATCATTACTTGGTGCCATGTTTAAAGTAAATACTTATAATCAACCAGGTGTTGAATTAGGTAAACAAATTTTATATAAAAATTTAGAAAATTCTTAAGGTGAATTAATGAAACTCCATTCATACGATATAAATAAAAAATATACAACAAGCGTAGCTTATTTCTCGATGGAATTTGCCATTGACCAAGCACTAAAAATATACTCAGGTGGTTTGGGATTTTTAGCTGGCTCACATATGCGAAGTGTATATGATTTACAACAAAATGTAGTTGGAATAGGGATGTTGTGGAGCTTTGCTTATTATGACCAAACACGCAATGAAGACCGTACTCTTAAACCAGTGTATACAAGAAAATTCTACTCATTTTTGGAAGAATTACCACTCAAAGTTGTTGTGCGAATCAACAATCAAGATGTAGTTATTAAAGCATTCTTTCTTCATCCTGATATTTTTGGTTCAGCTCCAATGATTTTATTATCAACAGATACTGATGAAAACGATTATCTCTCTCGTACAATTACGCATAAACTTTACGATGGAAATGAAAAAACTCGTATCGCTCAAGAGATAGTATTAGGCATTGGTGGAGTGAAAGTTCTTGAAGCTATAAATCGTAAAGTAGATATTTATCATATGAATGAAGGGCATGCGCTTCCTCTTGTTTATGAGCTCTATAGTCGCTTTAAAGACATGAAAGTGTTAAGAAAACATGTAGTGTTTACGACGCATACTCCTGAGGCAGCTGGTAATGAAGTGCATAATATCAATGTTTTGCATGAGATGGGCTTTTTTGCTGGACACAGTTTGGAAACAGTTCGTGCTATTAGCGGCTATGAGACAGAGAATGATTTTAGTCTCACTGTCGGTGCTCTTCGAAGTGCAAAAAGATCAAACGCTGTTTCTAAAATACACGGGATTGTCTCTAATGACATGTGGAAAGATGTAGCCAACAGATGTGAAATCATCTCTATTACGAATGCTCAAAATAAAAAATATTGGACAGACAAAACATTGTTACGTGCGCTTGATGAGCATGAAGATTATGAATTGGTTGCGAGAAAAAAACACCTCAAGAAGATTCTTTTTGAAGAAGTGGCTGACCAAACGGGTAAACTTTTTGACCCAGAAGTTTTGACAATAGTTTGGGCAAGACGTTTTGCAGAGTATAAGCGCCCAGGTCTTTTAAAATACGATTTCCAAAGATTTGTTGGTTTAATTGAAAATACAGAAAAGCCAGTTCAGATTATATGGGCAGGAAAACCATATCCAACAGACTTCGGTGCTATGGACATATTTAATGAGCTCGTTTTACTCAGTCAAAAATATAAAAATATAGCAGTTTTAGTAGGGTATGAATTGGCTTTATCAAAGCTTCTTAAACAAGGAAGTGATGTTTGGCTCAACACTCCAAGAATCACAAGAGAAGCAAGTGGAACAAGCGGGATGACTGCAACCATGAATGGTTCTATTCACTTTTCAATTAACGATGGATGGCATCCAGAATTTGCAAGAGATGGGAAAAATGCATTTACAATCCCTGAAGTTGACTATAAACTGAGTTCAGCAGAACAAGATAGATTGGATAATGCAAACATGATGGACATTTTAGAAGATAAAATAATTCCTCTCTATTACGACAAGACCTCAGAATGGGTAGCTATTATGAAAAATGCTATGAGAGAGATTGACCCAGAATTTGACTCAGGCAGAATGGCAAATCAGTATTATGTTGAAATGTTTGATTATAAAGCGTAACTACATGACGTTAAAAATAGGATTGAAAAAATGGCATTAGCAGTAATGTGTTCTGGTGGTGATGCACCAGGTATGAATCCAGCAATAAAAAAATTTGTTGATTATGCACAAAAAAATGGGCAAGAACCTTATTTAATTTATGATGGTTTGGAAGGGCTCATAGATAATAAAATAAAAAAAGCGACACATCAGGATGTAGCAGGAATCGTTCATATAGGTGGAACAATTATTCGCTCTTCTCGTTCGAAGCGTTTTTTTGAATATGAGCACCGTCTCAAAGCATATAATAATCTCAAGGCTCATGATATCCAAGGGGTTGTCGTCTTAGGTGGCGATGGCTCTTTCCGTGCTATGGAAAAGTTTAGTTCAGAATTTGATATCAATTTTGTTGGAATTCCAAGTACTATTGATAACGATATTCATGGAACAGAGTATTGTTTAGGGGTTGATACGGCGTTAAATGTTATTCGAGATGCACTCGATAAAATACGTGATACTGCAGCATCATTCAATCGTGCTTTTTTGATTGAAGTCATGGGGAGAGATTGTGGTTATTTGGCGATTGTCGCTTCCATGATTAGCGGTGCTGAAATTTGTATCATTCCTGAGGTTGAATTTAAACGTGATGAGGTAGAAAAGAAGTTAATTCAAGAGATAAAAGATGGACGAAATTATATTTTAGCCATTATCTCTGAGGGCTCTAAAAAAACTTCTGAAACGCATAAATGGATTCAAGATAAATTAGGTTTAGAAACGAGAGTAAGTATATTGGGTCATATTCAAAGAGGTGGAAATCCAACCGTGTACGATAGAATGATGGCTTTTGATTTTACGATTCAAGCAGTTGATTATTTGCTCTCTCATGACAACTCCAATAAAGTTGTCGTATTTAACAAGGGCGAGTTTAGTTTTATGGAAATCGAAGATGTTGTATCCCATAAATACAAATTACCACAACATCTTTTAAATGCAATAGATTATTTAGATTAAAAAGGACTTATTATGAAAGCAGTAGTAATGGCAGGTGGTTTTGGAACTAGAATCCAACCACTTACTCATTCAAGACCAAAACCAATGTTGCCTATAGTAGACAGACCTATGATGGAACACACCATGATGATGCTTAAAGATTTGGGCATTACGGAGTTTATTGTACTTTTGTATTTTAAACCTGAAGTGATTCAAGAACATTTTAAGGATGGTAGTGATTTTGGTATCAAAATCAGCTATGTTGTTCCTGATGATGATTATGGAACTGCCGGTGCTGTAAAACTAGCACAGAGTCTTATTGGTCATGAAAACTTTATTATTATTAGTGGCGATTTGGTGACAGATTTTGATTTTAAAAAGCTTATGGATTTTCATGAGTCTAAAAAATCGAAGCTATCTATTGGTCTTACTTCTGTTGAAAATCCTTTACAATTTGGTGTAGTTATTGCAAATGAAGATCATATTATTGAAAAATTTCTAGAAAAACCAAGTTGGGGTGAAGTTTTTAGTGACACTATCAATACTGGTATTTATATTATAGAGCCTGAAATTTTGGAATTTATTCCTAAACATGAAGATTTTGACTTTGCAAAAGATTTATTCCCTTCACTGATGAAAAAAGGGATTCCTTTAATGGCTTATAATTTGAGTGGTTACTGGCGTGATGTAGGAAATCCTGAGAGTTATAGAGAAGTGTATGAAGATATCTTAAATAACAGAGTAAATTTTAAAATTTCTGGTGTACAGAAAAAATATCCTGATGGAATTTTATATTCTTTAGGTGAGTGTGTATTAGATGCTACAGTTGAGATTATTGGGACTGTTGTTATTGGTAAAAATGTAAAAATTGCTAGTAATGTGAAGCTGAAAAATGTTGTTATCGGTGATAATGTTGTTATCGGCGACTCATGTAAAATCCGTAATACGGTTTTTTGGGAAGATATCGTTGTAGATAAAAATGTTACGCTAGATAATTGTGTTATTTGTAACAACAACATTATCGGTAAAAATGTAACTGCAAAAGCTGGACTTATCCTTGCACAAGGGTGTGAGGTTGGTGAACTTGCTTCGTTTGAACAAGATGTTACAATTTGGCCAGACAAAAAAATTGAACCTGCTTCGATTGTGAGTCATAGCCTTATTTTGGGAAGTAAATATAAAAATTCCATATTTGAAAATGGAAGTGTCAGTGGTAAAAGCAACGTTGAGCTCTCATGTGAAATGGCGACAAAATTAGCTGAAGCCTTTGCCGCACAACTTCCTGTAAACTCTACGGTTATCGTTGGTCGTGACGATGACAAAAGCTCTCGTATGCTTAAGCGTGCATTCTTAGGAGGTTTACTTGCTGCGGGAATTAATGTTCTTGATATAAAAAGTGCCGCTCCATCTGTTTTAAGATATGCTCTTGCGAACGATAACGATTTAATCGGTGGAGTCCATTTTAAAAGATGTATTACTGATACAACAAGTTCTGAGATAACTTTATTTAATGAAGAAGCCATTAGAATCGATTCTAACTCTGCCAAAGGGATAGAAAAAGCTTTCTTTACAGAAAAATTTCGTCGCGTAGATTTTACTAAAATCGGGACTATTCATGACAGTATTCACAATATTGAGTGTAGAAATTATAAAGAAGCAATTGAGAAAAAAATTGACAACGGAATTATAAAATGTGGTAATTTTAGAGTAGCCGTTGATTTAATGCATGGGACAACTGCTGATCTTTTTCCTGCAATGCTGAACGAATTAGGACTTGAAAATATAGTTTTAAGTGCCTATTATGATGAGAGAAAATTATCTAACATCACACTTTTAGAAAAAAATGCACACTCTCATATCTCTAAAATAGTTCAAAGTTTAGAATATGATATGGGCTTGGTTATTTTTCCTAATGCTCAAAAACTTAGCATCGTAACAGAAGAGGGTGTTGTGCTTGATAAAATACAAGCACTCTATAGTGTTCTTGGTCTTTTAAATATAGACGCAAAAGAGGGTAAGAAACGAGTTTTTCTTCCAACATGGGCTCCTGATATCAAAGAGTTTTCTAACCTTGAAATCAAAAGAGGCAAATATAGCAATCTCAAAGCTTCACAGCTTAAAGAGTATGACCTTATCGCTACAGTTGATGGAAATTTTGCTTTTACAGATTTTGGATACACACGTGATGCGATGTATGCAAGTTTGAAAATTATGGAACTTTTAAGTTGTCATAATGTCAAAATATCGGCTCTCTCAAAAGTGATAGATTCTTTTTACTATAAAAATTTCAAAATAGATTGTTCTCAAGCCCTTAAAGGGAAAATGATGAGAAAATTCCTTGAAGATTCTAAGGGTAAAAAATCAAGCTCAGATGATGGAGTTAAAATTTGGGAAGATACAAATGATTGGATTTTGATGATTCCAGATCAATATAGTGATCACCTCAATATTTATATACAAGCTATAAATGAAACTCATGGCAAGGCTATTTTTGAGAAATATACCTCTAAAATAGCACAATGGTCAGCAGAATAAGGATTTTTTTTGAAACTTAGTTTTATATGGCATATGCATCAGCCAGATTATCGTGATGCAAGTGGCATTATGCAAATGCCATGGGTGTTTTTACATGCACTCAAAGATTACTATGACATGCCATGGATGATGGCAAGACATGAAACTTTAAAAGCTACTTTTAACATCACTGCACCGTTAATACAGCAATTAAAGCTCTATTATAACAATCCTGAGAGGTCAGATAAATTTTTGGCTCTCTGGTTGAAAGACCCATCATTTTTAAATGAAGATGAGCGAAAGTGGGTTATTAAACTTTGTAAAAGCACCCAATTTGATACGATGGTAAAACATTTTCAGCGATATGCTGAACTTCATTCCCAAGAACATTTCAATAATGCAGAGCTTATGGATTTAGAGGTTCTTTTTATGCTCGCATGGTGCGGGGTTTATTTACGCACTAACAACGATACGGTGAAATATTTCATTAAAAAGCAAAGACATTATACAAATGAAGACAAACAAATTTTATTGCATGAATTGTCCAAATTTGTATCTGGTATTTTTGATTATTACGCAAAGCTCCATAATGAAGACGCGATAATCATATCTACAACGCCACTCAACCATCCAATTTTACCGCTTCTTATGGATATGGCAAATGCTACAAAAGCAAATATCAATACCAATATTCCTAAAGATTATGTCAAGCTTGAAGATGATGCTCTTTTACAAATTCAAAGATCACAAGTGTTATTTAAAGAAACTTTTGGATATGAAGTAGAAGGTTTTTGGCCTGCAGAGGGTGCTGTAGATGAGAGCAGTGTAAAACTTTTAAAATCATGTGGCATAAAATGGATAGCAACAGATGAAGAGATACTCTTTAAATCTCTCAATTCGAATAATAGAGCTGCGTTGTACGAGTCATATGATTATAATGGTATGACGATGGGATTTAGAGATCATAATTTAAGTGATTTAATTGGGTTTACATATAGACATCAAGGTTCTTACAACGCTTCAAAACATTTTATGAGTGAGCTGGAAAAAATACAGCGTGTAGATGAAAATGCTACTGTTTTTGTTATATTAGATGGTGAAAATGCTTGGGAATTTTTTGATAACAACGGTTTTGATTTTTTCAATGCGCTCTATACAGATTTAAAATACTGTGCATGGTGTAAAACTATTCATATGGGTGATGTTGTCAATCAGCCTTCAAGACAACTCCCTTATTTAGCCCCTGGAAGTTGGATTCATGGCTCTTTTAACACATGGGTAGGTCATAGTGAAAAAACAAGAGCGTGGGAACTTATATTTCTTACAAAAAGAGATTATGAGCATCATAAAAATTCTTTGGATGCCTCAGTACATGCAAAAATTGTAGATCATTTTTTAGCAGCAGAGTGTTCTGACTGGTTTTGGTGGTATGGTGATGATCACTTTACTGATTTTGGCGCAGAGTTTGATGAGTTATTTCGTTCACATCTTATAAGTATATATGATTTAATGGCTATACAAGCTCCTTCTGATTTGTTTATGCCAATTATTAAAGATAAGAGTTCTCAAAGTTTTTGGATTAAGCCTCAGTCTGATATCTCTCCAGGAATAAATGGCAAACATGACTCATTTTTTGAATGGATTGGGTGTGGTGTGGTTGATGAGAGTAAACTTTTTTCAACTATGGACAAGCAACGAGGACCGATACAAAAGATTTATTACGGACAAGATGACGAAAAATTGTATTTTGCTTTTGAAAGTACATCTAGCAAATCATGCACAAATGACTCCATGAATATTATCATTGACCCCATAGATGTTACAGGAAAAATTCATTTAAAGACAGAGAAAACTTTTTTTGGAAAGTTGGAAGTTGATGTGGCATGTGAAGATTGGCTTGAGGTATCTATAGATAAAACGAAAATTGATAAAGATGAAATATCTTTAAGATTTGAGATTGAAAAAGACGGTATTGTCATCCAAACTCTCCCGGGTTTTGGTGAACTTAAAATCGATTTAGGTAGTGATTACAGCCGAAATTGGTTTATTTAGAGGAAATGAAATGAATAAAGTATCTTTACTATTTGGTGTTCATATGCATCAACCTGTTGATAATTTCGGTGATGCAGTTGATGAGGCGATTCGTTTATGTTATAAACCATTTTTTGAGACGATGGTGCGATATCCTGATTTTAAATTTTCAGTTCATTGCAGTGGATGGTTACTTGATAAAATCAGAGTAGAGCATTCAGATATTTTTGAAAATATGAAATCATTGACAAAGTCAGGCTCTATAGAGTGGATAGGAGCAGGGTATTATGAGCCCGTTTTAAGCTCAATCCCTTCAAGAGATAGACGTGCTCAAATCAATAAAATGAGTAATTATCTTAAAAAATATTTCAATACAAAACCAAAAGGTTTATGGCTCACAGAACGAGTATGGGAATCTGCTTTGGTTCCTGATATGGCTGCATGTGGGATTGAATATGCTGTTGTGGATGATTATCATTTTTTAAGCAGTGGATTTGATGCTTCTAGAATGGATGGATATTACACTACTGAAGAGAGTGCACAAGAATTAGCCCTTTTTCCAATAGCACAATCACTTCGATATGCTTTGCCATTTTTTAGTGTTGAGAGAGCCATTGAGGCGATTTTAAACTGTTCAAAAACAGAAAATTCTGCGGCAATTATATTTGATGATGCAGAGAAACTTGGTCTTTGGCCAAAAACACATGCATGGGTTTATGAGAAAAAATGGTTAGAAAATTTTCTTGAAGCTGTTTTGAAAAATGATAGAATCGTTACACAACATTACACTACATACATGAAACAACATCGCTCTTTAGGGATTGCGTATTTAAATAATACCTCCTATTTTGAGATGGGAGAGTGGAGCCTTAGAAGTGCACAGACTCTCGCTCTTGAGAAGTTGAAGCATAGTATTGGTGATGAGTATTTTAACACCCTTGGTGTCTCTTTTGTAAAAGGGGGAATTTGGAAAAACTTTTTTATCAAATACCAGGAGAGTAATTACCTTCACAAAAGAATGCTTTATTTTAGTTTGGCTCAAGAGACTTTAAGTAAAAACGCTCTTGAATCTCTTTATAAATTGCAAACAAATGATGTTTTTTGGCATGGAGTTTTTGGTGGTTTATATCTTCCAAATCTCCGAGATAATGCCTACAGATATTTACTTGAAATTGAAAAATCAAAAGCAGTAAAAGAGATTGATTTTGAAGTTTTAGATATTGATAAAGATGGATATGACGAACTTAAAGTTTTGACTAAAAATCTTAGTGTTGTTTTTTCATCTAAAAATGGTGCGCAGATGATAGAATTTGGTTCATTTGACACACTTTTTAATTGGCAAAATACCCTCACAAGAAGAGAAGAAGCGTACCATCAAAAAATTCTTCATCCTAAAGAAGCACCAGTTGTATCAAGCGAAAATCAAGATAAAGAAGATGAAATAGCAACCATACACAGTGATGCTGCAAGCGTAGATGAGAGATTGAAATCTGAGCTTATATATGATTGGCATGCGAAAAATTCATTTATAGATCATTTCAGTCATGAAGAATTTACATTTGATAATTTTAAATCTCTAGCCTATCATGAAGTGGGTGATTTTGCAAATCAACCTTTTGAGCTTTATGCAAAGAAAAATAGATTTACACGTGATGGTGCGATTCATCTTGAGCATCCTTATGCAACAAAACTGACTAAAGAGTATTCGTTTGATAAAAATTTGATTGTTTTAGAGAGTAAATGTAGTAGCGCATATCCAGATACGTTATATTTTGCACAAGAATTTAACTTTCACTTTGCACACCCCTATGTGGTTACTTTTAATGCTCAAACCTTAGAAGATGGTTTAAGTCTCTATGATTGTGATGAGCTTGTCATTATGGATGATTTTACGAATAAACTTTTAAAAATTAAGGTCAATCAAAAGTGCAATATTTTTGCTTTTGTTTTAAATACCATATCTCAAAGTGAAAGCGGATATGACAGAGTTGCACAAGGGGTGAGTTTTATTTTTTCAACACCTTTTAAGTCGAAACTCCAATTGAAATTTTCTTTGGAGCTACTAAATGTCTGAAATAAGACTCGATAGACTTCATAATAATTATGTCCTTATCGCACCAGAGAGATTACGTCGTCCAAATTTGGGACATCCTAAGAGTAAAAATATTTCAATTGCTATATGTCCATTTTGTGATGGGAATGAAGAGTTTACTCCAAATGAAATTTTTGCTATAAGAGATAATGAACCAAACTCGCCATCTTGGAAAACAAGAGTTATTCCTAACCTTTACAAAGCTGTTCAAATCGAGCTTGAAGATTCTTCAAAACGAGAGGGAATGTTTGAGTCTGTCCCTGGGGTAGGTGCTCATGAGATACTTATTGATTCCCCCTCTCATGATAATGATGTATCAACTCTTGATAAAGAGGCTATTGAAAATTGGCTTCGCTCTCTTGTGATTCGCATTGATGATTTAAGTCGTGATAAAAGGCTTGTCTACTTGAGCGTTTTCAAAAACTATGGGCAAAATGCAGGCTCAACACAAGACCATCCTCATACGCAGTTGCTCGCACTCCCAATCATACCAAATAATCAATTGGTATTTTTGCAGAGAAATAAAGAGTATTACAAGCGTCATGGTCGAGGCATCGTAGAAGATATTGTTTATAACGAGCGATTGGCTAAGAAAAGAGTGCTTGATGAAGTGGGTAATTTTATAGCTTACTGCCCATATGCAAGTGCTTTCCCATTTGAGGTGATTATATCGACGATGAAAAATATCTCAAGTTTAAATAAGTGCTCTAGAAAAGAGATTACAGATTTATCTTTGTTGATTAATAAAGTGTTTTATATGCTTAAATCTCAATTGGGGTATTTTGATTATAACTTGTATTTTCAAATGTCACCATTAAATTTAAATTATGAAACAGAGGAATTTATGAGTACTATAGAGAAATCTTATCGGTTCACTCTAAGAATTACCCCTCGCATTTACCGTTTTGGTGGGTTTGAAATTGCCACAGGGATGGCGATTAACAGTATCGCCCCAGAAGAGTGCGCTAAGTTACTAAGAGGAGATTAATCAATGAAGGTTCTTTTTGCTTCAAGTGAAATTTTCCCTTATGCAAAAAGTGGCGGTTTGGCAGATGTCTCTGATGCACTTCCAGCTGCCCTTGCAAAGAGTGTAGATATTTTTAAAGTTATGCCTTTTTATGGTTTCATGAAGAGACAAAATTTTAAAGTCTATGAGAATTTTACGATTATGTTAGCGGGCGTGGGATATGAGATTGAAATACTTCAAACTAAAAAAGAAAAAATAGTTACGTATTTTGTAAATGCTCCTCTCCTAAGCTCTACTTTAAATCTTTATGGCGATGAGAAGGGAGACTACGAAAATAATGATTTGCGCTTTGGAATTTTTTGTAAGGCTCTTGTTGAACTCAGTGTTAGGCTTGGTATTACCGTCTTACATTTAAATGATTGGCACACAGCTTTAAGTACGCTTTTTATAAAAGAATCCAACCTTAAAATCAAAACTATTTTTACCATCCATAATCTTGCATATCAGGGTGTATTTGATAAATACTCATTGTGGAAATTAGCAATTGATGAAAAATATTTCAGACCCGATGCTTTAGAGTATTATGGTAAGGCAAATTTTTTAAAAGCGGGAATTGCTTATAGTAATTTCATTACAACAGTAAGCCCGACGTATGCTAAAGAGATTTTAACAAGTGAGTTTGGATGTGGGCTTGATGGATTTTTACGAAAGTACAAAGAGAAATTAACTGGTATTTTAAATGGGATAAATATCGATATTTTTAACCCCTTAAGTGATAAAGTATTGGAATTTCAATACGATAAAGAGAGCTTGGAAAACAAATATAAAAATAAAGCCTCTTTTTTAAAACAGACAAAATTAAAAGATCCAAGAAAACCACTCTTCATTATGATTTCTCGTTTAGTTGAACAAAAGGGAGTCTCTTTGCTCATTGCATCTCTTGATGCACTTTTGTCAAAGAAGTTAAATTTTCTTCTTCTTGGAGACGGGGATAAGCAGACATGTGAAAAATTAACTCTTTTAGCTTCACAATATGAGAATTTCGAATTTATAGAAGGTCACGATGAGTTTCTCTCTCATGAAGTATATGCTGCCGCTGATTTTTTACTTATGCCATCGCTCTTTGAACCATGTGGATTAAATCAGTTTATTGCTATGCGTTATGGCGCCGTTGCTTTAGTCCATAGTGTGGGTGGTTTAAAAGATAGCATTTGCGAATTTTCTGATTCAGATATTTTAACTTGTGCAAGGGGAATTGTATTTAAAGAGTATAATAAAGAGAGTCTTCTTTTTGCGCTTGAGAGAGCACTAGAGTTGAAAAAAGATTCTCAAGTGTACAAATCTATCGTAGAGACGAACATGCAATGTGACTTCTCATTTGATAAGAGTGCAGCAGAGTATTTAAAGTTATACACTAAATAAAGGATAATCATGGCAAAAAAGAAATTAGAAAGTACAAATGAAGCGTTAAATATTTTATTTGTAGCTGCAGAGGTTGTTCCATTTGCAAAAACAGGTGGTTTAGCAGACGTAGCAGGGGCACTTCCAAAGGCAATTCGCGCATTGGGGCATAATATTATTGTTGTCATGCCAAGATACTATAAAATAGATCCTTCAACGCTTACGAAAATGGAAGGACCACTTAGCGTTCCTATGGGTGTGATGGGTGAATTTTGGGCAGGCGTTTATGTAAGCACTTTACCAAACAGTGATGTTCCTATTTATTTTATAGATCATGAAGAGTACTTCGGCAGAAGCGGTCTTTATGAAGATCATGGTGGCGGATATGAAGATAATGATAACCGTTTCATTTTTTTCTCTAAAGCAGCATTACAACTTTGTAAAAAGCTTCACTTTACGCCAGATATTATTCATACAAATGATTGGCATGCAGCAGCGATTCCGCTTCTCACTAAAACAAGATTTATTCATGACTTTGCCCATGCGGCAAATGTTTTAACAATACACAATCTTCAACATCAAGGAAATTTTTATCGTGGACTTGTTGACGTCATGGAAGTTGGTTGGAGTCATTTCAATCAAAATGAACTTGAGAGTTTTGATAGAGTTAATATTTTAAAAGGTGGAATTTATCACGCAGATGCGGTGACAACTGTCTCAAAAAAATATGCGCAGGAGATTCAAACAAGTGAATTTGGTTTTGGGTTAGAATCACATATTAGAGGACATTCCCATAAACTAGTAGGGATATTAAATGGTGTTGACTATGATGAATGGAATCCATCGCTTGATAATTTTATAGCCAAAAAGTATGATGTCGATGATATGGCAGGTAAATTGGTATGTAAAAGAGATATACAAAAACACTTCAATCTTGAGCTTCGCTATGATGTTCCAGTTATCGGTTTTGTGGGGCGTTTTGCAGAACAAAAAGGGATAGGTTTACTAGCAGGTGTTATCAATGGTCTTTTAGATTTAGATGTACAAATCATTATGCTCGGCACAGGTGAGAAATGGGCTGAGGGCTTCTTCAGTCATGTTGCGCATCATAGAAAAAACTTCGGTTTGCACGTAGGCTACAGTGATGCCTTAGCACATAAAATAGAGGCTGGAAGTGATATGTTTTTGATGCCTTCTCTTTTTGAGCCGTGTGGCCTAAACCAAATTTATAGTCTTCGCTATGGAACTTTACCGATAGTCAGAGGTACTGGTGGGCTTGATGATACCATTGTCAATTTTGATGAGCAGCATGAACACGGAAATGGATTTAAATTTTACGATGCATCTCATGAGGCACTTTACTATACAGTTCTTTGGGCTGTGCGTATTTATCATGAGGATAAAAAAGCATTTGAGGATATGCAAAAAACCGCAATGCAAGGGCATTTTGGTTGGGATGACGCAGCGTTAGGGTATGAAGAAGTATATAGAAACGCTTTGGCTACAAAGCGTAAATAAAAATAAAAAAGAGCAACTATGCAAAATGAAATATTTTATGATGTAACACTTTTTAGCGACTTGGATATCTACCTTTTTAAAGAAGGTTCTCACTCGAAACTTTATAACCACTTAGGTTCACACTTCCTTCAAAGAGAAGGTGTTAATGGAGTTTATTTCGCACTCTGGGCACCAAATGCCCACTCTATATCTGTAAGAGGTGACTTTAATAACTACAACCATGAAACACATCCTATGAGAAAGCGGACGGATGATTCGGGTATATGGGAAGTATTTATCACCAATGTTCCTGAGGGAACAACCTATAAATATCATATACGATCTGATCATAACCATGCAAATCAAGATAAAATAGACCCTTATGCATTTCACTCTGAAGTCGCTCCTGCTTCTGCTTCAAAAGTTTGGAGTATAGAAAATAAACATGAGTGGAAGGATAAAGAGTGGATGGAGTCCCGTCATAAAAATAACTCACACAAAGCCCCTATTTCTATCTATGAAGTTCATTTGGGTTCATGGAGAAGAAATGTTGAAAAGGGTAATTGTTATTTAACCTATACTGAATCTGCAAAACAACTCGCAGAATATTTAGTGGATATGAACTATACCCACGTTGAACTTATGCCTATAACAGAATTTCCATTTAAAGGTTCTTGGGGATATCAAGTGACAGGTTATTTTGCACCAACAGCCCGTTATGGAACACCCGAAGAGTTTATGGGTTTTGTAGATACTATGCACGCTCATGGAATAGGGGTTATTTTAGACTGGGTCCCTTCACACTTTGTAACAGATGGTCATGGGCTTATGAACTATGACGGAAGTTGTTTGTATGAGCATAAAGACCCGCAAAAAGGGTACCATCCACAGTGGAAAAGCGCGATATTTAACTATGATAGAAATGAAGTTCGTGCTTTTTTGATAAGTTCGGCAATGTTTTGGCTTGATAAATATCACATCGACGGCATTAGAGTTGATGCAGTTGCTTCAATGCTTTACCTAAACTATGCAAGAGAAGAGGGTGAGTGGACGCCAAACGAAGATGGAAGTAATGTCAATCGTGGAGCGGTAAAATTTCTCAAACAACTCAATACAACTACTTATGAAGCCTTTAGTGACATCATGATGATTGCTGAAGAGTCTACAAACTACTCAATGGTTAGCGGACCTGTAAGTCAAGGTGGACTTGGCTTTGGATACAAATGGAACATGGGATGGATGCATGATATCCTTAAATATACAAAGTATGAGCCAATCTATAGACAGTATCATCAAGAACATTTAACCTTTAGTTTTGTTTATATGTTTAATGAAAACTATGTGCTTCCACTCAGTCATGATGAAGTGGTACATATGAAAGGCTCTTTAGTCAACAAAATGCCTGGCGACAATTATAAGAAATTTGCAAATTTAAGAGCTTTATTTGCCCTCATGATAGCCCATCCTGGCAAAAAACTTCTGTTTATGGGTGGTGAATTTGCTCAGTTTGCAGAGTGGAATTATGAGCAAAGTTTAGACTGGCACTTGCTTGATTACCCTGAGCACAAAGGGGTTCAAGACAGCGTGCGAACTCTTAATAAGTTATATAAAGAAGAACCTGCTCTTCATAAAAATGATGTTGAGCATGAAGGTTTTGAGTGGATAGATGAAAATGATAGAGATGCGAATGTCATATCTTTTATTCGTAAGGGGGCAAAAACTCAAAAACCAATCGTGATAATATGCAACTTCTCAGACAAAGAGCACGTTGGATATCCAATTGGATTGCCGAGTAAAGGGAGTTATGAAGAGATTTTTAACTCCAATTATAAAGAGTTTGGTGGCTATAGCGATAGAAGTATAGAAGCGATAAAATCAGTCGCTAAAGAGCAACATGGAAGACCGAATATGCTTGAAATAACTCTTCCACCACTGAGTGTTATTTATCTGAAGAAAACTAAATAGTAACCGATATTGCGCATCTAAACGGACAGTTCGTTTAGATGCTTAACATCAGATAGTAAGCTATTTGGTTTATGCCTCAAAATAGGGCATAAGTCTATAGCCGATACCATAAATGCTCTCTAAAGAATTTTTAGGGAGTTTTTTTCTGAGTTTTGAGACTAGTTTTCTTATATTGGTATTGTCTAAAACTTCATGAAGATCACCATATTTTAAAACTATCTCTTCATTTGAATATATCTTCCCTACATTTTGACTTAAAAATTGCATAAATATTATTTCGTATTTTGTAAGATAGATAGATTTATTGTTATCAAAAAGCAAACTGTTTTTTTTATCAAATACAAAAGAGTCATTGAGTTTTATTATCGCAAAATCATCATTCTTAGGGAGCGGTTTTTTTAGTTGCAATTTTTTAGAGGATTTAAGTAAAACTTTGAGTAACTCTTGAAAATCGATAGGTTTTTTAATAAACTGCTCTATTCCCAAGTTGATAAGAGGAAGAAGATATTTACTATCTTCATACGCTGAAAGAATAATGATAATTTGTTCTGGATGTAAAGTGTATATCTCCTGAGTCAGCTCGACACCATTGAGTTGTGGTAGTTGCAAATCAGTTAAGACAATATCGTAGTTTTTGAAATTTTTACTATGATAATCTTTATATTTAGCTAATGCAATAACTCCATTTGCCGCATTATCAACTTCATGAAAGAAACTCTTCAATATCTCTGTAGTTGTAAGCCTTAGCTCATCATGGTCTTCAACGAAAAGTATAGAGAGATCTTTACTATAAGAGAGTAAACTTTTTGCATTTATCATAATCAGTCACTTAAAATCAAAATTTAATAATATTTATTATACCAAGAATAGGTGCTTTATTCAATGAAATCCGATACAATACATTCAAAAATCAATGAGAATAAACAATGACTATAATCATAAATGGTGAAAAAAAAGAGTTGAGCGAGAATCTTACACTGGCAGAGATATTGATTTTTTTGTCTCTTGAGGGGAAGGTTATGGCTGCTGCGGTAAATATGCAAATAGTAAAACAAGATACTTGGGATGTCTATGAGTTACAAGATGGAGATAAACTAGAACTCCTTGATTTTGTCGGTGGCGGATGATTTTTCAAGTGCGACAATAGCTATGGCATAGTCGCCATCATGTGTAATGGAGACACTGCTATGGCTGATATGAAACTTTTGGATAAGAGATGCTGAGAAGTTTATATTTGGTGCACCCTTGGGCGACTTAGTAATGATGATGTCATGAAAACCGCATTCGCTCCCTATCCCAACACCTAGTGCTTTGGAACAGGCTTCTTTTACAGCCCAAAATCCCGCAGCAGTTTTATAGTTTTTAACAAGGAGTATCTCTTGAGATGAGAGAAATTTTTCAAGAGCTTTATCTCCGAAACGCTCCAAAAAGCGATTCATCCGAGATATTTTTACAAGGTCAATCCCAATCATTTACTGAATAACAAATTCTGTAAAGTAGATTCCTTTTACTTGCCCATCCCCTATCATGGCGTTGAGAGTATCCATTATTTGGTCAGAAACTTTTTGTTTTCCCTTTTTGGAAGATATCTCCTCCAGTGACTTTGATGTCAAGATTCTAATAATTCTATCACGTATGACAGCAGCCTTACCATCTAATTCTAAGCTTAGCTCTGGACCTTCTAGCTCTAGAGACATGGTAACTTTTAGATAACGGCTACCAGCATCGCTTTTGAGATTGACCGTAAAAGTATCAAGAGGGTATAAAATCCCGATATCACTAAGCTTTCTTGATTCATCCATCTCTGAGTTGGAAGGAGATTTTTTTTCTTTAGCAATACTTTTTTCTTGAGCTTTATGCGCTTCAGCTACTGGAGCCTCTTCCTCTGAACTCATTAAGAGAAAACCAACCGCACCTAGGAGTATGATAAGAATTAAAACGATTATAATAATTATCATGAGCATATTTGATTTTTTTTCTACAGGTGTATTTTCATGTGAAGAATTTGCTGGCTCAGCCATATTTATTCCTTTAATTTTATTTGAGTAGACTTCTTGTATAACCTACAGTTAGATTGCTTCGCTTGCTCGCAATGGCCGTCATGCGTCAAGGAGGAGACAAAGCAATCTTTGGTTTACAAGAAGTCTAGTATTTAAGCTTACGCACATTTTTAAAAAGTGTGTAAAAAATGGACGCGTTATTCTTGTGAAAAACATTACTCACTATATCGGAATTTATAAAAAAACATAAATGTTATGTCAAATCTCTCAGTGGTAAAAACTCATAGGTATCGGCATTATAATATTCAATTTGACCTGTTTCTATATCATAAAGCCACCCATGAATATGCAAATCTCCGTCTTGAAACCTTTTTTGAACACGAGGATACGTCAAAATATTTTCTATTTGTTTGATGACAGATAGTTTTTCTGTAAGTCGTAACAAATTTTCAATGGGGGCATTGGTTCCTAGGCTTAGAATTGCTGATATTTTTGCACTTTTGCCGAGTTCTAGCCATTTTTTGGTATGCACCAAAGAGGGGTCTTTTATCTCTTCATAGAGATGTTGGCATGCACCACAATGTGTATGACCACAAATAATTATCTCTTTGACATTCAAAACACTGACCGCATACTCAATGCCAGAAGCAGTGGAGTGAAAATCTTCATCAGGTTTGTAAGGTGGCACGAAATTGCCAACATTTCGAATTACAAAAAGATCACCTGGATCTGATTGAACCATTAAGTCTGGAATAACTCTAGAGTCTGAGCACCCTATAAAAAGAGCTTTTGGGGTTTGTCCACTTCGTACTAGTTCTAAAAGAGATTCTTTGTTATTTTTAAAATAGGTCCTGAAAAGTTCATTTCCTTTTGCGTATTCTTCTAAATTCATAGTATAAAGCCTTTATTAAGAGTAAAATTTAATCACAATGGGTAATATTTAAAGTTTTTAATATCTCTTCAAAAATTTTACCAGCTTCACGATCTACATCATCATGGTACTCAACCACTAAAACATTTCTTCCATGTGAAATATTACAACTGTATGTTTGGGGTTGATTCTCATATTTGCTGATGATTTTTTCCACTGTCGAACAAACTAATTTGCTTTCTTCCATACCTTCATAGGCAATTGAGAGCTTAAAATATCTCTCCTCACTGCGAAATTGTGCGTCAATCATAAAGTTCCTTTTTAACTTATAATAGTTTTAAAAGTGTACAGTTTTTATGATAAAAAAGCTTTTAAAAAATGGTTCAATTAGTACCACTCTAAGAGTTTGGTGACTTCATCTACGATGAAAGTTTTAATAGTAGTCTTTTCGAGGGGTTTTTTAGCTATAAGTGCCTTGGAAATATTTTGCATTTTAGCTTCTCTGAGCCTTACATCCATTGCATAAACCTCCCTAACATCGCCTACGAGAGAAACTTCTCCGATAAAAACGGTCTCTTTTGAGATGGCTCTTTCTCTAAAACTACTTATGATTGCGGCTAAAACTGCTAAGTCTGCTGCAGTTTCGGTTATTTTTATTCCGCCAGTAATATTGATAAAGACATCATATCCAGAGAGTGGAATCTCAAGTTTACGTTCTAAAAGTGCCAAAAGCATGTTGAGTCTGTTATTATCAAAACCTGTTGCTTGTCTTTTAGAATTTGCAGTATGCGATTCTGAAACTAAGGCTTGAACTTCTAAGATTATAGGGCGAGAGCCTTCCATGACAACCGTTAACGCTGAGCCTGCCTGCTCTGAGTTTCGGTTAAAAAATCGAGAGGCAACATCTGTGGCAGAGATGAGTCCTTCACTTCTCATCTCAAATACACCAATTTCACTTGTTGGTCCAAAACGATTTTTAAAGCCTCGTAAAATTCTTAACTCTTGGGAAGAATCACCCTCAAAATATAAAACTGTGTCTACCATGTGTTCCAAAACCCTTGGACCTGCGATAGAACCCTCTTTTGTAATATGTCCAATGATGAAAATAGCTATCTCTTTTTCTTTGGCAATTCGCATGAGCTCAAAGGTTATCTGTCTTACTTGTGTTACTGAACCAGGTGCAGAGGTGATATTTTCGGAGTACATTGTTTGGATAGAATCAATAATCAAAAATTCGTATGTACGATGTTCGAGTTCGATTAAGACTTGTTCAAGTCTTATTTCACTCAAAAGATATAAGGAGTCCATATTGGCTTTAAGTCTGTTGGCACGAAGTTTTATCTGTCCAGCTGATTCTTCCCCTGTGACATATAAAACATTTTTTCCGCTTGAGGCGATGTTCGCACCTACTTTTAAAAGTAAAGTAGATTTTCCAACTCCTGGGCTGCCACCTATGAGTGTGAGTGAACCAGGAACAATTCCGCCGCCAAGAACTCCATCTAACTCTTTGTCACATGAGCTAAATCTATAAACTTCACTCTCTTGTATGGCATTGATGCTTATAGCTTTTGTGGAACCGCTTGCGCTTGTTTTTGTTTGTTTTGCAACTTCTTGTTGATGCTCGCTGAGTTCAATAAACGAATCCCATCCGCCGCAATTCGTACATTTTCCCATCCATTTTGGAGTTGTAAATCCACAATGTTGACACTCAAAGAGTACGCTTTTCTTAGCCATGGTATTGCCTAATTTTTGATTTTAAAGATTGTATGCTCTTTTGCGTTTGCTCATAAGAAATATTGCATTTTGTCAAATAATTTGAGGTTAAACTTCTTCTTCTTCAATAAAAAGAGCATCGAGTAAGCCGTCTACAAACTCATATTTGTCAAATGGGGTGAGATTTTCGGGTTTTTCCCCTGTTCCTATAAATAAGATAGGAAGTTCAAGGGCATAGGCTATAGAAAAAATGCTTCCGCCCTTGGCAGTTCCATCGAGTTTTGTAATAATAATCGCGTCTATTCCTATCATTTCATTGAAAGCTTTGGCTTGTGCTATTGCAGAATTTCCCTGCGTTGCATCTATGATGAGTAAAGTTCTGTGTGGAGCGCTGCTGTGGGCTTTATCGCAGATGCGTTTTATCTTTTTGAGCTCATTAGCAAGATTTGTCTGTGTATGAAGTCGTCCTGCCGTATCGATGATAACATGGTCAAATCCCTTAGATTTTGCAGAGTCGATGGTGTCATAAGCAACAGCAGAAGAGTCATGCCCTTGCTTTGAAGAAACTATGGGAATATCTAGTTTTTGTGCCCAAAGAGTCAGTTGCTCGATAGCAGCTGCACGAAAGGTATCTCCAGCACCCAAGATTACTTTTTTCCCTTCACTTTTATACTTGTGAGCCAATTTTGCGATGGTTGTTGTTTTTCCAGCTCCGTTTACGCCGATCACAAGTTCTATAAAAGGGGCAGTAAACTCTGGTTCCTTATAGTTCGTATACGCAAGAGTTGCTAAAAGTTTAGAGCGAAGAATCTCTCTTGTAATTTTGTCTTGATAGGTCTGTTCTAAAATAAGGGTAACCAATTCATAAGAAACATCAGCTTCTAGTAAAATATTTTCAAGTTCTTCTTTAGAAAATGAAATTTTCTTCTTAGGAACTGCTGTTTTTAGGACTTCAATCGTTTTTGCGAGTGATTTTTTTATAAATCCAAACATCTATAAAAACTTATTTACCAAGTGCTTTTTTAATATCACTCTCTATAAACTCTTCTTGAATAGCTCCAATATAGTGTTTGATGAGTTTTCCATCTTTGTAGAGGGCAATAATAGGGATAGGATATCTCTCGCCTAGTGCTAGTTCTTGTACGATTTTGTTTGCTAAGAGACGATTTTGAGGAGAATTGACTAAGATATAATCTGCATCGTAGCTATTACGAAATTCTTGCAGTTTTGCATTTGTTATGTCATCTTCTATGCTTAAACCAATAACAATAATATCATTTTTATATTTTGTTTGTAGGGATGAAAGATGTTTTGCAGCGGCTCTACATGGGGGACACCAAGTGGCAAAAATATCAAAAAGAATAACTTTGCCTTGAGCATTTTCTAGAACAAAATCACTCGCTTTTTTATTTACGACATATTGTTTCTCATCAAGTGATGTTAATACAAATTCGTTTGTTGCAATTAAGCTATTGGCATCGTCTGCTTCATCTGAGCTACATCCTTGAAGGAGCAGAAGTGTCATGAGCAGAGCGGGTAAGAGTGATTTTTTGAGCATTAAAGTACCTTTTTATGAATTGAATGTAAAATGTGTCAAATTATAACTATAAAGATTTGACATGACTCTTACAAAACCAATTTTTAGAAAAGAATGTTTGAAAAAGATAAGAAGTGAGTCAAAACATAACAAATTTTACAAAGATGCACTTTTGAATCTTAAATTGACACAAGAACTTCAAAAACATAAGTATAAAAATATACTTTTTTATCACCCGCTACCATTTGAAACAGATATACGCAAAACACTTCAAAAAGTGAGGAAAAATCATAAGGTATTTATCCCGTTTATGCAAGGCGAAAGTTTTAAGATGGTACCATTTAGGTTACCGCTTAAACAGAATGAATTTGGTATTTTTGAAGCGGGAAAAACATTAAGAAATATAAATAATATTGATATTGCCATAGTACCTATAGTTGGAGTAGACGGAAATTTACAACGAGTTGGTTTTGGAAAAGGAATGTATGATCGTTTCTTTGAAAATTTACAAAAGAGACCCTACACAATTTTTGTACAACCGATAGTTTGTCATACAAATAAATTGATTTGTGACACATATGATGTTACATGTGATTTACTGCTTACACCAAAAGTTAGGCTCGTGTCTAAGGCAAAAGTCAAAAAATAGGAAAATGGATGTTAAGCGAAATTTTACTAGGTGGTGGCGTTGCCACTGCTGGTGGACTTCTTGGCTTTTTCATCTCTAAAAAAATTACGAATGCTAATTTTGATATTTATACAGATTTAGCAAAAGCCAAAGCAAGTGCGATAGAAAACGAAGCACATATGCTCTTGCAAAAATCACATCTAAAATCTCAAGAGATTGAGCTGGAGGCTTTAAAGCAGTATGAAAGTGCAAAAGATAGAGCCAAGGAAGATCTAAACCAAAGAGAAAATGATGTCATTTTAAAAGAGCAGAATTTTAAACGCTATAAGCAAAATGAAGAGAGACGAATTCAGGAAGAAGCTAGTGTTTCAAATGCAAAGCGAATTGATTTAGAGAGAAATGAAAAATCGTTAAATTCACTCAAAAGAAAGTATGAAGAGAAGATAAACGAAGCCGTTCATGCTATTGAGCATAGTGCAGGCATGACCCAAGAAGAGGCAAAAGTTGTTCTACTTGAAAAAGTGGAAGAGAAATCACGTGCGGAGATATCGCATATCGTGCGACGCTATGAAAATGAAGCCAAAAGAGAAGCACAAAAAAGAGCAAACTATATTTTAGCACAGGCGACAAGTCGTTTTGCAGCCAATTTTGCTTCGGAGAGATTGACGAATTCAGTTTATTTGGAGAGTGATGAGTTAAAAGGTCGTATTATCGGTAAAGAGGGGAGAAATATTAAAGCTCTTGAGACGCTCATGGGTGTGGATATTATCATAGATGAAACGCCAAATGCGATACTTATCAGCAGTTTCAATCTTTACCGTCGTGCGATTGCGACAAAAACTTTAAAATTACTGATAGAAGATGGAAGAATTCAGCCAGCAAGAATTGAAGAGATATTTGATAAAGTGACTGAGGAGTTTGAAGCATCGATTTTAAGCGAGGGTGAGGAGCTTTTGGCGGATATGAACATCGGTGTTATGCATCCAGAGCTTATAAAGCTTATCGGGCGACTTCGATACCGTGCGAGTTATGGACAAAATGCCCTTGCACATACCCTTGAAGTGGCACATTTGGCAGGTATGATGGCATCTGAGATGGGTGGTGATCCAATCCTGGCAAAAAGAGCTGGCTTGCTTCATGACATAGGAAAATCTTTAACCCACGAACATGATGGCAATCATGTTGATTTGGGGGTAGAAATTTGTAACCGTTACAATGAACACAGTGTTGTTATCAATGCTATCTATGCGCATCATGGGCATCAAGAGATAGAGTCCATCGAGTGTGGAGCTGTTTGTGCTGCCGATGCACTCTCAGCTGCAAGACCAGGGGCAAGACGAGAAGTTTTGGAGAGCTTTTTAAAAAGAGTCACAGAGATAGAAGAGATAGCTTCACAACACACAGGTGTGAAACAAGCTTATGCAATCAATGCAGGGCGTGAGGTGCGTGTGATTGTTAATGCGATTTTAATCAACGACGACGAGGCTGTTCTCATCGCGAGAGAAATTGCAAAAGAGATACAAGAGAGAGTTCAATACCCAGGCGAAATAAAAGTCAATGTTATTCGCGAAAGCAGAGCCGTAGAGTTTGCAAGATAGACATTTCTTATTCAATCGTTGAGGTGAAGCACTTTTTATAAGAGTGCTTCCCTTTTGCTCTCAAGTAAAACTTGGGAATCAGTCAAATATATATCCTCTTAAAGAAATTCACGTTATTTTTGATTATCAATTCACAATAAAGTTAATAAACATCTTCCACTTCATTTATTTTAGAATCGTCATATGGGTCCATATGGATGAGTATGTGCGTTTTTTTATCTTCAAAAAGGTGTCTTAGTTTTTCTTCGATTTTGTCTGAGATAAGATGGGCGTCGTAGAGAGAAATACTGACATTAAAAACTGCGTGGACAGATATAAATATATGCGAGCCTGCTTCTCTTGTTTTTAAATCATGAAAGCTTGTGATAACGGGTTGTTCTTTTATAATGCTCTCAATCTCATCAATCGTCTCTTGTGGAAGTGCTGCATCCAAAAGCATTAAAATACCCTCTTTTATGATAGGAATAGCAGAATAAATCATATAAAGTGCAATGCCAATTCCTAAAATAGGGTCGATGAGTTGTTCTCCTGAAAAAGAGATAAGTCCAAGAGCAAGTAAGACAGCACCGTTTGAAAAGAGGTCAGTTTTGTAGTGAAGTGCGTCTGCTTTGATGACCATGTTTTTTGTTTTTTTAGCAACATAACTTAAAAAATAGACTAAAAAAGCTGTGATGATAAAGGAAGCTACCATGACCAAAACGCTCTCTGTAAGATGTTCTAGCGGTCTTGGATGTGCTATTTTTTTGAGTGCTTCATATAAAACAAAAATGGCTGAGAGTGAAATGACTGTCCCCTCGATGACGGCTGCAAGTGGTTCTATTTTACTACGTCCGTAGTGAAATTGCTCGTTTGGATCTTTTTCGGCTGTATTGAGTGCAAAATAGTTAAAAAGTGAAACAGTTAAATCAAGAAACGAATCGATAGCAGATGCTAAAACAGCAACAGAACCGCTGAAAATCCCCACTGTGAGTTTCATGATTACAAGCACTCCTGCTACACAAGTTGAAACGACGGTGGCTTTTTTTTCTAATCTCATAAAATTTCCTACTGCATAATTTATGTTTAAGATACAATTATAATAAAAATTAGGTGTGATAAGCATAAAATGGATTTACAAAAAATAAGACAAGAGCGACAAAAGTGGATGGAGTGGAAAAATATAGCTCCGCTTAGAGAAGCAATAGATACCTTGGCGCATGGTGTTTGGCACGTAGAACTTGGAGATGTTATAAAAATAAGCGGTGCGGGGATAGAGTCAAACCGCGTCAGAGAAGTCGCACGACTCATGATGCCATGGAGAAAAGGTCCTTTTGAAGTTTTTGGTACATACATAGACACAGAGTGGAAAAGCAATATAAAATACAATCTGCTTCGACCCCATTTTAATTTAAAAGATAAAAAAGTTGCCGATATAGGGTGTAACAATGGTTACTATTTATTTAGAATGCAAGAAGATAATCCTAAATCTTTAGTAGGTTTTGACCCATCGCCACTCTATAAAACACAGTTTGATTTTATCAATCATTTTGTGCAGAGTAAAATTGTTTATGAACTCTTAGGTGTAGAGCATTTAGAATTTTATGAAGAGAAATTTGACACGATATTTTGTCTTGGGGTTTTGTACCATAGAAGTGACCCTGTTGCCATGCTCAAATCTTTGTATCGCGCCTTAGAGAATCAAGGTGAAGTACTTTTAGATACATTTTATATTGATGGCAAAGAAGAGATGTGTTTATGTCCCAAATCATCCTATTCAAAGATACCAAATATCTATTTTGTCCCTACGGTAAGTGCTTTAGAAAATTGGTGTTTAAGGGCAGGTTTTGAGACTTTTGAAGTTTTAGAGACAACAGTGACAAGTACGGATGAGCAGAGAAAAACTGAGTGGATTGAGGGGCAATCTTTGGAAGATTTTTTAGACCCACAAGATGCATCTAAAACAGTTGAAGGGTATCCGGCTCCTAAAAGAGTCTATGTGAAGTTGATGAAGGACAAAAAATGAGTAAGAAAAACGATGTAAAAGCTGAAGAATTAGAGCTTGATGACTACCGAGACGATGAAAGAGATCAAGTTGTTTTAAAGACTCATGAGGAAATCAACAGAGATTTAACGGGAGAACTTCAAAAAATAGAACTTGGATATGTGGAGTTAAAGCTCATAACGAGAGAGGAGATGGTTGCTGATGATCAGGGTTTAATCCATGCTGGCTTTATTTTCAGTGCCGCAGACTTTGCTGCCATGGCGGCTGTAAATGAAAAAAATGTAATCTTGGTAGGGAGTGAATGCCAGTTTTTATCTCCTGTAAGACTTGGTGATGAAGTCAATTTTATAGCCAAAGTTCGCCATAAAGATGGAAGAAAAAGAAACGTACATGTGAGTGCTTTTGTATTTGATATCAAAGTGTTTGATGGGGAATTCGTCACAGTGATTACTGAGAGACATGTTTTAAAACTTAAACTTCTTGATGAGCAAAAAGAGGCGAGTTAAATCACCTCATTATTTATTTTTTAGCAGTGAGTAAAAAAATTCCAAAATTTCTGTGAGGTTTTTCAATTGTATTTATATTTTCAAAAACTACCTCTTTAAAACCCGCTTTTTCTACAATTGCACATAATTTTTTTTCTTCAAAACCAAAGTGAAAAACATCATCATTTTCTGTATGAAACGTGCCATCTTCTTCTTCCAAATCGGCAATGGCTATAAAACCATCCTCGGCTATATTTTTATATAAAGTGTTAAAAAAAAGCTCTAATTCTTCTACGTGATGCAGCGTCATGGAGCTTACCATTCCATGAAACATTTTGTCAATCGGATTTTTAATGATATCCTGACAATAGGTCTCTATAGTAAGTTCTGGAGTGTTTTTTTCATGCAGTTTTTCAAGCATGCTCGCTGAAGTATCGACCCCGTAAACTTTTTTCGTAACCTTTGCTATCTCAAAACCTAAAAGTCCTGTGCCGACTCCAAAATCCATGATTTCCATCTCTTTATGAAGCGGTATCCGTTTGTTGATTGCCTCTGCTATTTTTGCCGCACCGTTTACACGGATGGCACCCTCATCCCAAGTCTCTGCTTTTTTGTGAAAATTGTCTTTCATGATTGTTCCTTAAATATTTTGAATCCAGTAGTCGGTGTACTGTTGCTCTTGTTTTATGGTTGTCGCCCCGCCATGACCGGGGTAGAGCGTTTTATCGAACTCTATTTTTTTAAATCTTTTTAAACTCTCTTTCATATCCTGTGGGCTTGAATAAGGGAAATCGCATCTCCCTATGGAACGCTCAAAAATAAAGTCACCGCTGAACATAACATCACCAATTTCTATCATGGAACATCCCGGGCAGTGTCCTGGAAAATGGTGAAATTTTACCTTTACGCCATCAAAATCGAACTCTTGATTTGGCTCTACTTGTACGTCGGGAGTTGAGGGCGGAAGGTCTGGCATCCAATCACTGCCACTTAAGAGCATAACATCGCCTTTTGGAGTGTAGAGGGGAATATCTAACTTTTTTTGCAACTGGGCATTGGACCACACATGGTCAAAATGTCCATGGGTGTTAAGGATGGCAACAGGATTTGTCACATTGGCTAAAACCCATTCGACCGCACCGACACCAGGGTCTATAATAAAATCTTTTCCCTCGAGCGTTGCAATGTAGCAGTTTGTTTGATACACGCCCATAGGCTTTATTTTAACTTGCATTTAATCCCTTTTTTAGAGCGATTATAGCATTATGCGTCTATGAATTTTTATAAAGAATTAGAGTTAATATTGGAATCCCAACTTGTGCAAAATAAGATAGAGAGGTTTGGTGCATTTTATAAACTGTATAAATCAGGACTAGTTCCATTTGAAGCAACGTATAAAACCAAAGAGTTTGAACTGCCTTCTTACAATACTATCTGCCAAGTTGTCCCGCCTCAAGATGTTCCAAAAAGAAGTAATCTCACAACGCTTGAGGGGCAAATAACGCTCCTCCATGCCATTGCTCACATCGAATACTCGGCGATAGATTTGGCACTTGACGCTGCGTATAGATTTTTGGACATGCCAAAGAGTTATTATGATGATTGGCTTGAAGTAGCAGACGATGAGATACGCCATTTTATTATGTTAGAAAAGCTCCTCCATGAGCTTGGAGCAAAATATGGAGATGTAGCCGTTCATAATGCTTTGTTTGAAGCTTCACAAAGGACACAAACTTTACTTGAGAGAATGGCGGTCGTCCCGAGGTATCTTGAAGCAAACGGGCTTGATGCGACACCGATGATTTTAGAAAAACTGCAAAAACTTCCCAAAAGTGAGATGTTGGGAAAAATCATCGAAACTTTACATGTAATTTTGCAAGAAGAGGTCTCACATGTCAAAAAAGGGGATGTTTGGTTTACCTATGCTTGTGAGAAAAATGGTGTTGCAAATGAAGTCTATTTTGAGATAATCGACCGTTACTATCCTCAAGGATTTTTAAGAGCAAAAAACCTCAATATACAAGCAAGAAAAGAAGCAGGATTTAGCTGTAGCGAGCTTAACTTTATGGCTAAAAAGAGCATTTGTTAAAAAATAGATTTTTTTTGCAACTCTTTTTTAGATTGCTTCGCTTTGCTCGCAATGACGGTGATTGCAAGACAATAATAATCATGGCGAGGTAACGACGAAGCAATCTTTAGTTTGAAAGGAGTCTAATATACTTCTTTCAAACTCTCTCTAGCTATCAAGCTAAAACGGTATTTTAGAATGAATACGATGCAATAGCACGGATATGATTCATCGTTCTCTCAGGTGTTTTTAAAGGCACGCGCCCATCAAATTCACTTGTTCTTATAGCATTGATTACTCTAAACATCCAATCTTTTGTTGGTTTATAGACCACTGAAAAATCTGTCTCTGTTGCATCTACTAAAGCCGTATTTGCTGTAGTTGTCATGATGCCTGCTAGAGTTGTTTGTGATTGTCCATAATTTGCATAGTCAGCCGTGACTCTTAGCCCTTTTATGATGACATAATGTGCACCTAATTTATAAGCACTTACATCCTTACGATAGGCATTACGAGAAAAGAATGAACTTGTATACGCTGGGTCTGCGCCCCAAGCATTAAAGTACTGTCCTGAAGTTCCTTCTGCATCTCCTGATTGGTTATATGCTGCAAAAGCACCCCATTTTTTATTGCCTATATCTATTTGTGCACCTAACAAATTGAAATCTCTTTCACCCGCAAGTGCATCACCTATGTCTTTTTGTGCAAGATACTGTCCACTTAACCCAAGTTTAATATCTCCTGCAATAGGGAAGCTATACTTTAACTCTCCATAAAAGTCGTCCGCTATATTGTGAGAGCGATACATCCAAAGATCTACCGTCAAATCTTTGACTCCTGTATAAGTTGCCCCAATCATAGAACGACCATCTGTTTCATCGTTTAAACCTGCAATAGTCCCCATATCAATAAAATC
>JFJP01005340.1_pt1 | contig 33371 bp, 25 predicted proteins | sample 431651 | NCBI WGS metagenome assembly JFJP01 (sample SAMN02602958, study PRJNA72255) | Microbial mat metagenome, whole genome shotgun sequencing project. | biome: fresh water; feature: sink hole; material: water; isolation source: purple microbial (photo- and chemosynthetic) mats found in... | reverse complement strand
GCCAGAGCGCAGACTACGGTTACCTTGCTTAGTGGCTGGAACCTGCTGGGCAACGGCAGCACCGGCAAAATTGATGTGACCGCCACCGCCTTGTTTGGCGACGCCAGCCGAGTCGCTTCGGTGTGGAAGTGGCTACCAGCGAGCAACCGGTGGGCCTATTACTCGCCCCAGCTGGATGGCCCAGGTTTGAGCAGGTTTGCCACATCCAAAGGCTATGACGTGTTGAGCACGGTGGCAGGGGGCGAGGGTTTCTGGGTGCATGCCACTGCGCCTTTTTCGGTGCAGTTGCCCGACACGCCACCCGTGCTGGCCGCGACGCTGTTTGCCAGTTTGCCGGTGGGCTGGAATCTTATCGCCACGGGCGAGACCAAAGCTCCGGCCGACATGGATGTGACTACCCTGTGGGCATGGGACAGTTGGCAATCCGGCTGGTATTTTCATTCTCCGCGCCTGAATGCTGGCACTGAACTGGCCACCTTCATTCAGAGTCAAGGTTATTTCGACTTCAACGCCTCCAACAAGAAACTTTTGCCCGGGGAAGGCTTCTGGATCAAGAAGCCGGAGCCATGGAGCCTGCGCCCGGCCAGCGAAGCGGGCCTTACGGCATATTTTCAGGAAGCTTTTGGGCCTGCCAGCAAGAGCTACCTGAATACGCCCTGGGTTGGCGGTGTGATGACCGCGGTGGGTACGCCCAGCGCAGTTGCCGACACCGCTTCTGCGGTGTTTTCCGGCACCACGCTGCAGGAAGCGGGTGTGGATGAAGCCGACCTGATCAAAAGCGACGGCGTGCACTTATTCAGTCTGGAGCGCACGTCCACATCGGGAGGTACCGCCAATGTATTGCAGCGCCAGCGGCTCAACGCCCAGGCCGCTGATGCTGCACTGGTTCCGGTAGACAGTTTGAAGCTGCCCTTTGCAGCCAATGTGCGCAGCACCGGCTTGTATCTGGACTCTGCGCGCCAGCAGTTGGTGGCGGTGGGCGAAGGCGCCACGTTCTGGGGCATTTACGATGCCTGGTTTGCACCACAGTCCTGGGCGCAGGGCGCCACCGAGGTGCTGCTGGTGGACACTTCCAGCCCTACCCAGATGAAGACGCGCCGAACACTGCACCTGAGCGGGCAGCTCATCGGCTCGCGGCGCATCGGCTCCACGCTCTACTTAGTGCTGCGCAGTTACCCAACAGTGGCAGGACTCGATACCGCCTGGCCCGTGGAAAAGACCGCTGCCAACCAGGCCGTGGTCAGCAAACTGCAGGCGTCGCAGTTGCTGCCCACTTTGTCGATCGACGGCGGCACGGCGTTGCCATTGGTGGACGCCGCCGCCTGCTATACCCAGGAACAGAATGCCGTCAAGAGTGCTGACGTCGTCACCATTGTCGCAATCGACCTGGCAGCACCAAGCCATGGCCATGCGGCGCGCTGCTTCACCGGCGGCACCGAGGCCTTCTACATGTCCGACCGAAGCCTGTATCTGTCGACCACCCGCAATACCTACAGCTACAGCGGCATGTATCCGGTGTACGCCGCGCAGACCAGCACCGACATTCACAAATTTGCCCTGAGCGGAGTGGCCATTGATTACCGCGGCTCGGGCAACGTGACCGGCCATTTGGGATTCGATCAGAACCGCAAGTCGTTTCGCATGGGCGAATACGACGGCGCGCTGCGTGTGATCACGCAAACGGCACCCACCTGGGGTGGCTGGCTGGCTGTTCCGTTAGCGGTTGGCGATCCGACGGGTACGACTTCAACGACGCCGGCACCGCCCGTGGTAGCGGACTCGCCTGGGCATCTGTCGATCTTGCAGGAGAGTGATGGCACGCTCAAACGGGTGGGCGAATTGCCCAACGCCAATCGCCCGGCTCCGCTGGGCAAACCAGGCGAGCAACTCTATGCATCGCGCTTTATCGGTGCACGTGGCTACCTGGTGACCTACCGGCTGACTGATCCTCTGTATGTGCTGGACCTGAGCCAGCCGTCGGACCCCAAGATTGCGGGTGAACTGCAGGTCAGTGGCTACTCTGACTATCTGTTTCCATTGACCGAGAACCTGCTGCTCGGCGTAGGCAAGGAAGCCGTCTCGGATGGCACCTCGGGCGACGGCCGGTTTGCCTGGCACCAGGGCGTGAAGCTGTCGTTGATCGACGTGACCGACCCGGCGCATCCGCGGGAAGCGGCGCGCAGCCTGGTTGGCAAACGCGGCACCGACGCCACCGTGCTGCACGACCACCACGGCATCGCCCTACAGACGTTAGGAGGGGTTGTGCGCGTGAGCCTGCCGGTAAGCCTGCACGACACACCGCCATACCTGGCCACAGGAGCGGCCAGTGACTATTTCCAGTTCACCCGCACCGAACTGCAGAAGTTCGAGATCGACCTGTCGGCGCAAAACCTGCGCGAGCGGCCCCCGCTGGCATCCAAGCTGACCGATCAGCGCGACATCAGCAGCGACCGCTCTTTGCTATGGAACAACCAGGTGCATTACTACCAGAACGGGGTCTGGCGCTCGGGGCTGTGGTGAATTCGTCTGTTTTTCCAACACTGCGTTGCCAAAATACCTACCTGTATTTCACAAGCGATAGCAAAACGCTGGGCCGAGGCTTCGGATTCTGGGCCCATAAGCCCTGAAACCCGTACTTTTTGACTGAGGCTTGCGTTTCAGTCTTTCAGTTGGAGGTGCTGGAGTAAAGGCCCGAATCCATCTACCGCGTCGTTGATACCGTTGCTGCGCAGCGCATGCCAATAGGTAGCGGTGTTGATTGCAATCACCGGTTTGCCCAGAAACGCCTCCGCATAGGGAGCCATGCGGGCCATGCTCAGATTGGTGCCAACCTGCACAATGGCGTCGATGTCATCGCCGTCGAGCTGCTTCAGTGCTGTCGCAATCTCGCGCTCGGTTACCCGGGAGATATCGGTCCAGCTTTTGCACCGCATCGGCAGGTCGCGTACAGTCTCAAAGCCGTAGTCACTGAAGTAGTTCGCCACATGTTGGTTGGCCAGCGGGTAATACGGCGAGAGCACTGCAATGCGGCGGATACCACCGTAGGCCTTCATCGCTTCAACGCACGACACCGAGCCGACACTCACCTGCTTGCCGGTCAGCTCGTGGATGTGGGCCAACAACTTGTCACACGCCAGTGCGCCGCCGATAAAGGTGATGGCTGAAACACCCATCACCAGGTAATCCGGCTCACATGTCATCGCGGTGCGCAGCGCGGCATCAACCGCGCCTTGAATGATTTCGGCGCCGGCCATGAACGCCTCATCCGAGAGCGCCTTGGCGTTCTCAATGTAAATGTCCCGGTACTGGTTGCTTACGCCGGCCGGCCGCATGGCAGCAAATTCCGGCTCAACCACGGTGTTGGTGGATGGACCAAACACGGCAAAGACGCGCCGCCAACCCTGCATGTCGCGTCCGGAGTTCATAAGTAGCTTGGATCCTTCATCGGACCGATCGAACGCGAACGCGTTGGCTGCAATAACACCGGCGGCTCTGAACCGGGGTAGTCAGGACCCCAGTTAAGCGCTTTGCCGTGCATCTCCACCCGTGCCTCCTCGGTATACCAGTCCACCAGGCGTCCATCGCAGCGCAACAGCCAGGTTGTGCCCTCCGGACCCGCGGTGAAGTCGCCATGACGAACCCCGGCAGGCCGGAAAAAATAGGTGCCAGGCCACATGCTGCCGTAGTTGTAATCGAATGATCCTTCGAGGCAATAGGCCTCCTCGTAGCAAGGGTGGTGGGCCAGAGGATGCTCGGCCCAGTTGGGCTTGGCGCGAATCAGGCGTGTGTAGAAGCCCGTCACCGGGTTGTGGTGTAACAGCTTGATGTACAGGCCGGGCACCGGTGTGCCGCCCCGCGAGAAGTCCATAGGGCTACCGTTGACTGGATCTGTCACCTCAAACCAGTCCAATTGGCTGGCACGCTTGACGACCAGGCTTTGCTGCGGGTCGGATTGTGCGCTGGAAGTGCCCGCCGGTGTAAAGCCCCAGTCGCCAAACTCGCGGAACAACAGGACGCGCGTACCCGCCTTGACTTTGAGTGCAGGAGTCAAGGCCCCTACCGGCGCCATGAAATAGTCGTCTTTGACCAGGACATCATCGCCGATCTCGACCTCGCCCTGCAGAACGAACCATTCCGTCTGGGCGGCGTGCACCCCCGCGGGCCGCGACCAGTCGGTTTCAAACTCAACTGCCAGGGAAGCCTCCCCTTTTTCTTCGCAATAGTTGAGATTGCGCTGGCGCGCCTGCCCGGCACCGTGGGGCAGTTCTGCCATGTGCCATATCAAATCTTTCTCGTCAATCAACTCTACGTGGGGTCTCATTGGGGGTCTCCATTCATCGGGTAATTCAAAGGGTTCACAGACGACTCAGCAAGGTGCGTGCCAAATCGATCTCGACGGATTTAATTTTCGTGGAATCCAGCTGCAAATGCCTGCGCGCAAAGCAATTGCCAGAAACTCAAGGGGCTTTGATGTTTTCTGCAGGACGTGGGCGGGCCATTAGCTGGTCCTGCAGCCATTGGCACAAACCGCTGTGCGCGTCTTCAAAACCATGAATCGCAGTGAAGTGGTTGGCACCCGGCTGGGCTTCGAGCAAAGCCTGATTCCCCTGCGCCAACCAGACCTTGTGGAACACTTGGGATTGCCGTGCGAACTCGCTGGTCTCTGCACCCCCCCAGGTGATCCACAAAGGCGTAGTACAAGACCGCGCGCCGAACACCGGTGAATTGCGGGCAATCGTTCCCTCATCCAATTGAATCATCGGTTGCAAGTAGCTATAACGCAGCGGCGCCAGGTCATACAGACCGCTGACTAGCACCGCAGCGGCAAACGGGTTCTGGGGTAAACCGTAATCGCGAGTCCACTGTGTTTGAAGACACATTGCGGTGAGATGCCCACCCGCTGAATGACCGCCAATGGCAACCCTGGCAGGATCACCGCCATGCTCTGCAATGTTGCGCAAAACCCAGGCGCACGCCGCACGGCACTGGCGCACGATTTCGTCGATAGTGACCACAGGGCACAAGGCATAGTTGACGACCACCGTGGTGATGCCCTGCGCGTGCAAGCCCAGTGCGATACCGCTGAAATCCTTGCTTGAGAGCGCGCGCCAATAGCCGCCATGTAGAAATATGAAAACCGGGGCATTGGGCTGGCTGGCCGGAAAAATATCGAGTATTTCTGCGAGCGTCGGCCCAAAGGGAATGCCGAGAACTCCGTGAAGATGGGCTCTAGCGCGCTCTGCCGAACGCGCATAGTGCAGCATCGGGTTGTCGTTGGCCGCGAGCAGTAGAGACGGGTTGTACTGCGCGTCGATCTGCGCTTGCGTTTCAAACTCGCGGTACAGCTTTGGCATCAGTTCAGGTAGGACTCGGCTTGCGCCTCGAAGTCTTCAGCATCAATAGCTGCATCATAGGCTGCACGGGCTGCCAGGGCCGCGCTGGTGTAGGGAATCAGTGGCTTGTCCAGGGGACGCAGTTTGTGGCGACGCAAGCCGCGCAATTGCTGTGAACGCTCCATGGTTTGCAGAACCAGTTCGGGCTCCATCATCAGGGTAAAGGGGTTCAGTGCGATTGCGGCTGCGTTCATGTTGGTTCTCCGGTTGCTGGTGGGCACCCTTGGTGAGGGCTTGTAGCAACTTTAGTCGCGGCCAGAAAAATGTGTAGTCGGCAAATGGATACAAACCGTGTAGGTATTTGCCCTACACAGATGTGGCCCCCACGCTCCGCCGCTGCGCGGGTCGCTGCCCCTCAAGGGGGTCGCATTTCAGCTTGGGGCGGCCCGGCGCTGAAACTGGCCCCCACGCTCCGCCGCTGCGCGGGTCGCTACCCTACGGCAGGGTGCGTGCCCGTACGCTCTTGCCCTTGACCTTGCCGTTGTTGAGCTTGGCGCAGGCGGCTTCGGCGACGTCGCGCGTTACGGCAACAAAAGTGCAGAACTCGGTGACCTGAATCTTGCCAATCTGTTCACGCGTGTAGGCCACACCGCCTTCGGTGCTGGTCAGTGCGCCCAGCACATCGCCTGGGCGAATCTTCTCTTTGCGGCCGCCCAAAATCTGCAGCGTCACCATCGGCGGCAACAGGGGGGCATTGCTGGTGGGTGCAAGCTGGTCCAACGGGTACCAGGTTGAAGGCTGCTTCTGGTACTGCTCGATCTTGCCCACGGAACCCATGTCCTGCAGGCTCGCAAGGGTGAGCGCCAGCCCGGAGGCTCCCGCTCGCCCGGTACGCCCGATGCGGTGCACATGCACTTCGGGGTCGGGCGTGGTGTCGACGTTGATCACCGCCTCCAATTGGTCGATATCCAGCCCGCGCGACGCCACATCGGTGGCCACCAGCACGGAGCAACTGCGGTTGGCAAATTGCGCCAGCACCAGATCCCGCTCGCGCTGCTCCAGTTCACCGAACAGCGCCAGCGCATGAAAGCCTTCCGTCTGCAACAGCGTCACCAGGTCCTTGCACTGCTGCTTGGTGTTGCAAAAGGCCAGTGTGCTGACCGGTCGAAAGTGCCGCAACAGTTGGCCCACTGCCTGCAAGCGGTTGCTGCGGGTCACTTCAAAAAAGCGTTGCGCAATCTGGCCTTCTGACTTGCTGGAGGCCACCTCCACGCGCTGCGGCTCGTGCATGAACTGACGGGCCAGCTTCTCGATGCCTTCAGGGTACGTTGCCGAGAATAGTAAAGTCTGCCGATTGGCAGGGCACTGCCTGGCCACCGTGGCGATGTCATCGAAAAAACCCATGTCCAGCATGCGATCGGCTTCATCCAGCACCAGGGTGTTGAGACCTTCCAGGGTAAGGTAGCCGCGTGCCAGATGGTCCATCACCCGCCCGGGGGTACCCACCACCACATGCGCGCCATGCTCCAGGGAGGCCCTTTGACCACGCAGCGCCACACCACCACACAGCGTTACCACCTTGATGTTCTCTTCGGCGCGCGCCAGACGCCGAATTTCTCCCGTGACCTGGTCTGCCAGTTCCCGTGTAGGACACAGCACCAGCGCCTGCACTGCAAACCAGCGCGGGTTGAGCTTGGCCAGCATGGCCAATGCGAAAGCGGCGGTTTTACCGCTGCCGGTCTGTGCCTGGGCAATCAGGTCTTTGCCGGCCAGCGCGACGGGCAAACTGGCCGCCTGGATGGGCGTCATCTCCAGGTAACCGAGTTGCTGCAGATTGGCCAGCACGGCGGGAGAGAGAGGCAAGGAAGAGAAGACAGTCATACGCCGATTATCGACGCCGCCAACGCATCGACACGGTGTCATCATACGTACGACGGCTTCTACAATGCGGTCGACTTCTGCACTTCGATACAAACGCTATGCCTACGCTTCACATCTCCACCCAGTTCGACTCCGGCGCCATTGAAGTCGTCAACCTGGAAGACCCGCGTGATATTCAGCTGCGCATCCGCAAGGACTCGGCGGCGGAATTTGCGCAGTGGTTCCACTTCTGTCTGCACGGTGCGCGAGGGCATGCCGTGACGATGCGCTTTGTCAATGCGGGGGCTTGCGCGTACCCGGACGGATGGGAACATTACCGTGTCGTAGCAAGTACCGATCGGCAACGCTGGTTTCGCATCGACACCGAGTTTGATGGGCAGGTGATGACGGCGCGCATGACGCCAGACGCCAATGCCGTCTACTTTGCCTACTTTGAGCCGTACTCGTATGAGCAGCATCTCGATCTGCTGGGCGCCGCCTGTGGGTCGGAGTACGTGATGTTGCACCGTCTGGGCGCGACCGTCGAAGGACGTGACATGAGCGTGTTGCGCATCACCAAACCCGTTGATGGCGTGGATGACGCGCAAAAGAAAAAGGTCTGGCTGATTGCACGCCAGCACCCCGGTGAAAGCATGGCCGAGTGGTTTGCTGAAGGCTTTCTGGAGCGCCTTCTGGACACCGACGACTCGGTTAGCCGGGTGCTGCTTGAGCGTTGCGTGTTCTACGTGGTGCCCAACATGAATCCCGATGGTGCGGTGCTTGGCAACCTGCGCACCAATGCCTCCGGAGCCAACCTGAACCGGGAATGGGCGAACCCAACCATGGAACGGTCACCCGAGGTTTTTCTGGTGCGCCAGAAGATGCTGGAAGTGGGCGTGGATGTGTGCCTGGACGCCCATGGCGATGAAGGCTTGCCCTACAACTTTGTGGTGGGGTCCGAGGGCAACCCCACCTACAGCGCACACATTGCCGCACTGGAAGCCACTTTCAAAACGGCGTGGACATCGTCCTGCCCGGACTTTCAGGACGAATTCAACTACGGTGCCAAAGAGCCCGGCACGGCCAACCCCACCCTGGCCACCAACTGGATCGCCAACCAGTTTGGCTGCCTGGCGTTCACCATCGAGATGCCCTTCAAGGACAACGCAGCGCACCCGGATGTCGTTACGGGCTGGAGTGGTGAGCGCTCAAGGAAATTGGGAGCCAGCGTTCTGCAGCCACTGCTGGCCGTGGTGTAGTCGACAATGCTACGCAAAAAATTCTGCCTGCTTCTGGTTGCCTCACTTTGCGCTGCCTGCGGTGGCACCGACCCTGAGCCGATCGAGATTCCGCTGGCGCACGTGACGTTCAACGAACTCGGTTTCGTCGACGCAGGAACCTATGTATTCCGGAATCGCGCTGAGTGGGAAGCGTTCTGGCTAGCGCATCCGCATGCCGGTTATCCAGCCCGGCAGGTACCCCTTGTTGACTTTGCGAACGCCGCCGTTGCTGGCATTTTTGCTGGCCCGAAGGGTCGATGCAACCGCCTCGATATCACTTCGGGTAGCACATTCAAAGGTACTGTCACCCTGCGCTATCGCATCAGCACCTTTGGCGCAGGAACGCCATCATCGTGCATCGGAAACGACCAGTTCACACTCAATCTGGCAGACCTGGTCAAGTTTCCAAAAGAGTCAACGGCAGTAAAGTTCGAAGCCGAATGACGATCACCTTAGGGTCAAATCCGGCTAGGGGACTTTTGGCTTCACATCTTCAGCGCTGATTTCTGTCAGCACGAAAGACAGGTTGCGCTCGTCAGTGCCTGATTTTTGATGTTTTGGGTTGACCGCACAGGTGGACAAGATTTTCAAATCGACTGACTTGCCGATCTGACTTTTGGGAACGGGTATGGACCATTCAATGGTCCCGTCGGCCGTAAATGTCCGCGAGACGACTTTGGCGCCGGCAACCAACCCATCGAGCGTGCAACCACCTGCTTGCTTAAAAAGACTCGGTTGTATGTAACCCAGCACCTTGATTGCCGGCGTATGAACCGCAATTCGGACCTGTACCTCTGGACCAGCCCATGCAAACCATCTCGCACCCTCTTGCTCGGGCGTATAGACACCTGCAATCTGTGAGAACGAGCTGTTATTCGCCTCGTACCGCGATAGGGCCGCACCACCGTTATCAAGCGCCTTGTTCAGCGCCTGGATGTCTGGCAGATGACGGCCCGGCCCGCCAAGGGAGTCGCGCACCCCGCCGATTTGTGTAAAGTTAAACAACTGCACATCGGTCACGCGAATGGAGCCTTCGTCACTGCGGATCGCCAGGTCCAGGCTCGTACCAAAAGCCACAGGGAACGTCAAGTTGACCAGGTCTTCCTTGGCGCCTAGCTGGATGCGATTGGTGCGCCCGGCATAGGATGCGGTCATCACCCCCGGGCCGGATGCCCGCAGCCGCAAGCTTGTGGACTTGGCGAAGCCCCGGTAAAGATCGCGGTCCGAGGAAATGGTTTGAACGACTGATGCACCGCGTGGCAAGGAGGCGTAGAACGTGTCGTTGGACTTCACGACCTTGGCGCCGGGGGCGAACTTCCAATCCATCGTCCCCAGGCTAAAGGATCCGTTAAACACCGTGCTGGCATCGTAGTCGCGCGCACCCCACAGGGCATAGCCTGCGGTCTGCTTGAGCATCGGGGCGGCGACATTTTTGAGGAAATCACTCACCTCATTGGGGGAAATCACGGCGTTGTGGGACATCGCCGGCGTGTTGTCCTTGAACAAAAATTGCTCGATGAATATCTTGTTGCTGGTGTCGTCTGAAATCTTCTTCTGCATGTAGACAAAGCGATCAACAACCTTTTTTGCTGACTCGGCTTCGCCACGATTGTCTGCACCCATTGCAGGCGCCCAATAGGTCATCAACAGCGGTGAGGACGGCACTTTGTAAGTCTTCTTGTGGCTGTACCACCCGACCAGTTTCTCTCCATCGTAGATCGGGTCATCGTCCACTCGCGCCTCGATACTGGCAAAAGGCAAGTTCTTTGCAACTGCTGGCAGCAAACGATCCATCAACTGGTCGTCAAACCATCGGTAGACCTGGCGAAAGTCTGGACTCTTGCGACTCGGGACCGGATACGCACCCAGGCGTTTTTCCGCCGCTGCATACTTTGCGAGGAAATCCTTGTCGGCATGCTTTCTGGCCCATGCATCGAACCCGACCTGTCGCGACACAGTGGCACTATCCGCTTCCGACGCGGCCACTTCAACCACGTGAATGATGGACCAAAAATCTTCCCACGAAATGAAGGAACCGGCAGCACAATCTTTGGTCGCATTGCCGATACGCGCAAGATACTGCTGCCAGGCTGGCATCAGCGTGTCGCCCGCAACCAGCGCGTTGACGCGTTCCATGTTGGGCAATTGCCGCCCCGGGTACATGTCCCAAAGATACGAAACACGCAAGAAAACTTTGAGACCATTTGCTTTCGCCGCCTGGCATACCTTGGCAAGACGCCGGTAAGCATCGTCGTTGTAGCGAACGGGATCAAGACCGGGCTGAAACTCGCCCCACGGGATTACCAGGACCACGGCATTGAACCCATCGCCCTTTATTTCCCTGAAGTCTGCCTCTGATCGATAGAGGTTCGAGTTCCAGAAATTGATCGGCCAGGCCGAGCCGAAATAGGTGACCCCTTTAATGTATTCAGTGCCGCTGGCCATTACTGACGCAAAGCAGAAGAAGGATATGGCCAACCACTTGGCCAACATACGGGGTACGGGATGACGGGTCATTTTGCTAGCAGTCGATTGGTCGGTTTCAACTTGAGCATCGGTCTTTCAACGAGTTTCCAAGAAAGAAACGCGAACCCGTAGGTGAGCAACGCCGATATCGCCAATGTTGGCCAAAATCCTAGCGTTGAGAAATTCGCGATCACAAACTGCTGAACCGGGAAGGCATACAAATACATGCCATACGAACAATCGTTCTGCAGTTCGAACTGCCTGCTGACCACTTGCCGACCCAGATAGATCGACATGCAGGCAATGATCAAAATGGCCGCAACAGTCCGAAATGTAGGTTGCTCGATAAGAATATACAGTGCCAGGAGCAAAGTCATTCGTGCTGATGTCAAAAGCAACGGCGCAAAAAATGACAACGCAACTCCTGTAAAGAAATAGGTAAAGAAAAGTGGGGCGAAGCGCCAGTCATTACCCCAAACAACAATAGGCGATACAGGATGCCACCACAGTTCGACCACCATTCCAAGTACTACCAAACAGGGGCTTAACCACCGCAAGTGATTGTGGAACATCGCACCCACTATCACGAGCACAACGTAGGCTGCCACTTCGAATGGAAGGGTCCACAATGATCCGTTAACTGCGTAGGGAAAGATTGCCGTTTCCAACACGCCGGGTAGCTGAAAGGTTGGACTGAGCAAAATATTCTTGAAATAGGCCCACGTCGTAGCGTGTTGAAAGTAGTCGGCCAACGGAATGGTGGTCAAGAGTACGCCAAAGAAAACCACGCAAACGATCACATTGACGATCAAGCCTGGCATGATTCGCAGAGCCCGTCTCAAAAAAAAGCGTCCGACGTGGGCATCAGCGACGAAGCTCTTGGTGACAAGATAACCTGACAACGCAAAAAAGATAGCTAAACCTAGATGTCCGATGGTGCTGCCCAAGGCGCGAGGTTCCGGCAACCCCGACAATGCGAAATGGTGCGAGAACAGAACGAGCGCCGCCGCCATCAATCGAATGTGGTCAAAGGCATTCCTATCGTGGATCAAGTGAACATCTCCGCTATATATTCGGCGCAGAGCATTTTCTGAGCGGCCTGAAGTATCGCATCTTTGTTTTGATCGCCAGTATCACCCAGCACCTGGCAGCCCGCTCGGTACAAAAAATCCAAACAGCCAAAGCGACCGCTTGCTATTGAAACCTGTCTCAAGGTCATCGGCGACGACGTAGGCGTGCTCCACTCCAGCAATCTGCTTGAAACCTTTTTTCTTGCCCCCCCAACTCAAAGCTATAGCCGCCATTGACCATAAAGTCACCACTGCCAGCCAACTCGACGGTGCTGTCCAGCACATGGGGGTGCATGGCATGGGCGTTGCGCAGTTGGCTCACAAAAAACAGCTCACGCAGGGCAGCTTTGCGCTATTTTGTCTCTCTCAGGGACTGGCTTTGGATAGCCGGACTCTGTCCGCGGCATCGCCGCATGGGCGCAAGAAAATATCTATGGCGTTGACACCGAAAGCCACATTGTCAGAAAGGTCGATCCTTCCGGGGTGTTGAACACACTGGTGGGGAGCAACGCGGTGGCCGCCCACCAGCTGCAACTACTTGCCGTTGATGCCGAGCAATTCGACTTCAAACAGCAGCGTGGCTCCCGGTGGAATCGCTCCACCACCGGCACCACGCTCGCCATAGGCGATGTTGGGCGGGCAGGTCAGCTTGGCCTTGCCGCCCACCTTCATGCGCTGCACGCCTTCGGTCCAGCACCGGATCACACCGCCAAGCGGAAACTCGGCCGGCTGGTTGGTCTTGTAGGAGCTGTCAAACTCCTTCCCGTCCGGGAAAGTGCCGCGGTAATGCACCTTCACCTTGTCCACCGGCGTTGGGCTGGCACCCGTGCCGTCCTTGAGCGAGCGGTACACCAACCCGGTGGACGTGACGACGGCACCCGGCTCCTTGGCGGCGGCGTCGGTCACGGGGTTCTTTGCCCAGACGAGGGACACGGTGACGAATGGCAACGCGAGGGCTACGATCTTGAAGTGTGATTTCATAGGTATTCAAGTGTGAATGAAGGGTTCCCGACTCAGGTGAATGTTAACTGCAAGCCTACGGACAAATCTATTTGCGCGAGCAACCGCTACATTTTCCGCAGCACCTCACGCACAGCCCACGGGCGCTAGCGCCCGATTTGGCTTGCAACAATCAGACCAGCAGGGCGTTTACCCGCTTCACGTACGCCGCCGGGTCGGCTGGCATGCCGCCCTCGGCCAGCAGGGCCTGGTCGAACAGAATGTGGGCCAGGTCATGGAAGTGGACGCTACCGTCGAGCTTCTTCACCAGGGCATGCTCGGCGTTGACTTCCAGCACGGGCTTCACCTCGGGGGCGCTCTGGCCAGCCTGCTTGAGCATGCGGGCGAGTTGGGTGCTCATGCCGTCGTCTTTCACCACCAGGCAGGCCGGGCTGTCGACCAGGCGGGTCGTCACGCGCACGTCTTCGGCCTTGTCCTTCAGGGCTTCCTTCAGTCTGGCCAGCAGCGGCTTGAAGGTTTCTGCGGCTTCTTCGGCGGCCTTTTTCTCGGCTTCGTCCTGCAGGCTACCCAAATCTACCGCGCCCTTGGCCACGCTTTGCAGCGGTGTGCCATCGAACTCGTGCACAAAGTTGAGCGCCCACTCGTCCACGCGGTCGGTCATCAGGAGCACTTCGATGCCCTTCTTCTTGAAAACCTCGAGTTGCGGGCTGTTCTTGGCAGCGGCCAGGGTGTCGGCGGTGATGTAGTAGATGGCCTCCTGGCCTTCCTTCATGCGCGCCTTGTAGTCGGCAAAACTCACGCTGGGCGTGTCGGTGGTGGTGGAGGCAAAACGCAGCAGCTTGGACAGACGCTCCTTGTTGGCAAAGTCTTCGCCCAGGCCTTCCTTCAGCACGGCGCCAAACTCGGCGTAGAACTTGGTGTATTTGCCCACGTTCTTCTCGGCTTCAGCTTTCTCCTCGGCACTCAGCACGTCCGTCACGCCATCAGCGGAAGCTTCGGGTGCCTTGTCGTTCTTCGCCAGGTCTTCCAGCATCGACAGCACGCGCTTGGTACAGCCTTCGCGGATGGCTTTGACGTCGCGGCTTTCCTGCAGCAACTCGCGGCTGACGTTCAGCGGCAGGTCGGCAGAATCCACCACGCCCTTCACAAAACGCAGGTAGGTGGGCAGCAAGGCTTCGGCGTCGTCCATGATGAAGACGCGCTTCACATAGAGCTTCAGGCCGCCCTTTTTCTCGCGGTTCCATAGGTCCATGGGCGCTTTGCCGGGCAGATACAGCAACTGGGTGTACTCGGTGCTGCCTTCCACGCGGTTGTGCGTGTTGGCCAGGGGTGCCTCAAAGTCGTGGCTGATCTGCTTGTAAAACTCGTCGTACTGCTCTTGTGTAATGTCTTTCTTGGGGCGGGTCCAGATGGCACTGGCCTTGTTGACGGTTTCCCACTCGCCGGTTTTGACCATGGCGCCTGGTTGGCGGCCGCCTTTTTCGTCGCTGGGGTTGATCAGCTCGCCGTCTTTCCACTCTTCCTTTTCCATCTGGATGGGCAGGCTAATGTGGTCGGAGTACTTGTTGATGATGTTCTTGACCTTCCAGGTCTGTGTGTAGTCCTGCGAGTCTTCGCGCAGGTGCAAGGTCACGCTGGTGCCGCGTGCGGCGCGGTCAATCGTTTCCACTTCAAAAGCGCCGCCACCGCTGGCGCCGCCGTCGCTGACCCAGCGCACACCTTCGGACTCTTTCATGCCGGCGCGGCGTGACTCGACCGTGATCTTGTCGGCCACGATAAAGCCGGAATAAAAGCCCACGCCAAACTGGCCGATGAGCTGCGAGTCGGTTTTCTGATCGCCGCTGAGTTTGCTGACGAAATCCTTGGTGCCGCTCTTGGCGATGGTGCCCAGGTTGTCGATGGCTTCCTGCGCACTCATGCCGATACCGTTGTCAGTGATGGTGAGCGTCTTGGCGTCCTTGTCAAAGGTGACCTTGACCTTCAGCTCGGAATCGTTCTCGTACAAACCGCCGTCGTTGATGGCCTCAAAGCGCAGCTTGTCGCAGGCGTCAGAAGCATTGGAAATCAGTTCGCGCAGGAAAATTTCCTTGTTGGAATACAGCGAATGGGTCACCAGGTGCAACAGTTGTGCAACTTCGGCCTGGAAGGAAAGGGTTTGTTTGCTCATGGGATAAAACTCTCTATCGAACGTCAAGAAATGAAGGGCCGGCACCGCTGGAGCGATGCGCGAAGCCTTCAATTATGGGCGATAGGGGCTATTTCAAGAGGCAGCATCCTCGTGCCGGGGTGCGATTCAAGGTCTGTGATTTCGGGATGTCACGGCAAAAATATGCCCATCGGGCTACGTTGATCCGTCTACGCGAACTGGGTCTTGTACATAAGTTACCGCCAGGGCTTTACAGCCCCCGGTTGACGGCCGACCAACCGCTGATGATTACCGCTCCTACGCTGGCACCACTGCTAAGCACATTCCGCTGCGCAGCGGCGCCATATGCTGCAATCAGTGCTTGTGTTCGCCGCTCGCCATGCCTGAAGCAGGAGGTTTTTCCCCGCCAGTCGGGGCGACCTTTACATCGATACTTCCGCGCATGCCGGCTTCATAGTGGCCGGGAATCAGGCAAGCTACCTGCAACTGACGGGCTTGCCCAAGCGCTGCCCAGACAGAGCTGAAACGCAATAGCAAAGACCATAAACCATGGAAGTCGGCGCATGAAGGCATCATAGAAGAAATCACCCTCGCGGTTGCTCGAAGGGTTTTGCGGCTGGAGGGAATTCGAATGACGAAAAGCGGACAGATAATCTTGCACGATGCACACCTTCGCTTTCCAGGTAGTCTGACCCGTCCGCCATGTCAAAGGCTGTCGGCGCCTCACGTTCTGATGGTCATCTGGTGTGGCAACTGAGCCCGGCGGGTGGCCTTGTGGCAGCTGGCCCAGGCGATTGCCAAAACCGTGGAGTAGACCGTTGGAGAAAAAATCTACTTGGCGATGTAATAAATCGCGACTTGCAGCGACCAACGACTACCAACAGTTCTCCTTGGTTGGAGTTTCTGGTCCTCTCGCCCCTCTGTCGGTAACACCACGCCACCTATGAATCTTAAAAAGCTCCTGCTGCTCGCTGCCGTTGTTTGTGCGATTGTTGTTTTTGTTGCCTTCGACCTTGGACGCTACCTGAGCCTGGACTATTTGAAGCAAAGCCAGGCCGGGTTTGCCGATCTGTATGCGCAACGCCCCCTGATGGTGGTGGCAAGCTATTTCGGCGTCTACGTACTGGTGACTGCGCTGTCGTTTCCGGGGGCTGCGATTCTGACCCTCGCTGGCGGCGCGATTTTTGGCCTGGGTTGGGGCCTGTTAATCGTCTCGTTCGCCTCCACTATGGGTGCCACACTGGCATTTCTGACTGCGCGGTTTGTGCTGCGTGACAGCATCGAGGCGAAGTTTGCCAAACGCCTGACCGACATCAACCAGGGCATTCAAAAGGACGGTGCGTTCTACCTGTTTACCTTGCGACTGGTGCCTTTAGTACCGTTTTTTGTCATCAATCTGGTGATGGGCTTGACCACAATGCGGGTCTGGGTGTTTTATGTAGTGAGCCAGCTGGGCATGCTGGCGGGCACCGCCGTGTTTGTGAATGCCGGCACCCAGCTTTCGCAAGTCGCCTCGCTCAAGGGCATTTTGAGCCCGGCACTGATTGGCTCGTTTGTGCTACTGGGCGTGTTTCCGCTGCTGGCGCGAAAAGCGGTAGACGCTATCAAGAGGCGCCAAGTCTATGCCCGCTGGGTAGCCGTGCGCCCCAAAACCTTTGATCGCAACCTGGTGGTGATTGGTGGCGGTGCCGGGGGCTTGGTGTCGGCGTATATCGCCGCAGCTGTCAAAGCGAAGGTCACCTTGGTGGAAGCCCACAAAATGGGGGGTGACTGCCTGAATTACGGCTGCGTCCCCAGCAAGGCGTTGATCAAAAGCGCGAAACTGGCACACCAGATGCGGCATGCCGAGCGCTATGGATTGAATAGCTACTCACGCCTATCCGACGAGGGCTACAAGCCTATTTCATTCAAGAAAGTCATGCAAAGGGTGTTGGACGTGGTGGCAGCCATTGAGCCGCATGACAGCATTGAGCGCTACACCGGTCTGGGCGTGGAGGTGCTGCAGGGTTACGCCAAGATCATCAACCCCTGGACAGTGGAGATCGCCCTCAACGACGGCGGCAAACAGACTTTGACCACCCGCAACATCGTCATCGCCGCCGGTGCGCGCCCGTTTGTGCCACCGCTGCCGGGCTTGGGTGAGGTGGGTTATGTCACCAGCGACACCCTGTGGGACCGCTTTGCGCAATTGGACGAGGTGCCCAAGCGCCTGGTGGTGCTGGGTGGCGGGCCGATTGGCTGTGAGCTGGCGCAAAGTTTCGCGCGCCTGGGTTCAGAGGTCATCCAGGTTGAAATGGCCGCGCGCCTGATGGTGCGGGAAGACACTGAGGTTTCTGGCCAGGTGGCGGATGCCTTGCGCGCCGACGGCGTTCAGGTGCTGACCAGCCACAAGGCGCTGCGCTGTGAGCAGACTGATGGCCGCAAAGTGCTGGTGGTCGAGCACGCAGGTGCTGAAAAGCGCATTGAATTCGATGAGCTGCTGTGCGCCGTGGGCCGGGTGGCACGCTTGAGTGGCTACGGACTGGAAGACCTCGGCATTCCGACCCAGCGAACGGTGGAAGTCAACGACTACTTGCAAACCATTTACCCCAATATTTTTGCGGCCGGCGACGTGGCCGGGCCATTCCAGTTCACTCACACGGCCGCACACCAGGCCTGGTACGCGGCGGTAAACGCCCTGTTTGGTGACTTCAAGAAGTTCAAGGCGGACTATTCGGTCATTCCCTGGGCCACTTTTACCGACCCCGAGGTGGCGCGGGTGGGACTGAATGAACACGACGCGCTGGCGCAGGGCGTGGCCTTTGAGGTGACGCGCTACGGTATTGACGACCTGGACCGCGCGATTGCCGATAGCGAAGCCCATGGCTTTGTCAAGGTGCTAACTGTGCCGGGCAAAGACCGCATTTTGGGCGTGACGATTGTCGGCACCCATGCCGGTGATTTGCTGGCCGAGTTTGTGTTGGCGATGAAACACGGGCTGGGTTTGAATAAGATTCTGGGCACCATTCACACCTACCCCACCTTGTCGGAAGCCAACAAATACGCCGCTGGCGAGTGGAAGCGTGCCCACCAGCCGCATAAACTGCTGGCCTGGGTGCGCAAATTTCACGACTGGAAGAGAGGCTGACTTTGCAGAATACCAATCTGCGCCGAAATGCTATTCAATTCATAGCTGCTTGCGCACTATCCATAAGGGCTGGGGCCTTATTTGCTCAAAATTTAGGGGTGTTTGACCACAGCTACGCCGGATTCGACGCCTTGCTGAAAAAGCATGTGCGCTGGCTGCCCGACGGAAAGCAGTCGCGGGTCGATTACGCGGGTCTGGCAGCACAGCGCAGCAGCTTGCAGAAGGTACTGGCCGAGTGGTCGGCGGTGTCGCCAGCGCAGTTTGCGGCCTTTAGCCGTGAACAGCGCATGGCGTTTTTGATCAATGCTTACAACGGTTTCACGCTGGAGTTGATCCTGACCCGCTACCCGGATGTCAAATCCATCAAGGACATCGGATCGCTGTTTCAGTCACCGTGGAAAAACAAGTTCTTCAACCTGCTGGGCGAGCCACGCCACCTGGACTGGATCGAGCACGAACAACTGCGTCCGCTCTACAACGAACCCCGTGTGCACGCCGCGGTGAATTGCGCCAGCATCGGCTGCCCGGCGCTGCGCCCGGAGGCTTTTACTGCTGCCACGCTGGAAGCGCAATTGGCCGACGGGATGCAGCGTTTCATGGGGGACCGCACCCGCAACCGCTTCAACGCCGCCAGCGGCAAGGCCGAGGTCAACTCCATCTTCAAGTGGTTTCGGGAAGACTTTGAAAAAGGTCACCGTGGTTTTCACAAGCTCGAAGACTTCTTGGCTTTTTACGCCGACCAACTGGCCGACGATGGCCCCAGCCGCTACAAGTTACGCGCCAAATCGGTTGGCATTGTTTTTCTGGACTACGACTGGTCGCTGAACAAAATATGACGGGGCAGTCGGGTCGATGAGAACACTGGTTTTATTCAACTACGACTGGGATCGGGTCGGGTATGCACGCAACGAGGCGGTTTATCCATTTGACGAAGCCGGTTTCGATTTATTCAGCTTTCCCAGCAACGCCCAGCTGGCCTGGTTTGACCTGACGCGCTTTGTGAATAAGCTGGCCAAACAAGCCAAACGCCGGGGCTGGACGGCGGTAGTGTCCAACCACGAGCAGTTTGGCGCGCTGGCGGCGGCCCTGCTGGCCGAGCGCATGGGCTGGCCCGGCACGTCGGTGGACGCAGTGCTGGCCTGTCAGCACAAACTCTACGCGCGTCAAATACTGGACCAGGTTTGCCCGCAGGCCAACTGTAAATTTGCACCCCTGAACACAGCATATGGCGAATCGATTCCGCCGGGATTGCGCTACCCCGCTTTTGTCAAGCCCGTCAAGGCAGCTTTTTCGGTGCTGGCGCGCACTGTCAATAATCGTGACGAATTGCAAGCGCACACCCGCTTTGACTGGTGGGAGTTGTGGGTGATTCGCCACCTGGTAGAGCCCTTCGAGCAGATTGCCCGCGCCCGCCTGCCGCAGGCCGGTAGTGCGCATAACCTGCTGCTGGAGCAACCCATGGCGGGCGCGCAGTACAACCTGGACGGTTATGTGTTTGATGGGGTCGCGCAGCTGGTTGGCGTGGTGGACGCAGTGCATTACCCCGGCACGCAGGCTTTCATGCGATTCGAGTTTCCCGGCAGTCTGAGTGAAACCCTTCAGCTGCGGGCGCTGGCGGTGGCGCAGCAGTTTCTGCGCAAAGTCGGCTTTACCCATGGCTTGTTCAACATGGAGTTTTTCTACGATGCAGCCAGTGACAAGCTCGGCGTGATCGAGTTCAACCCGCGCATGGCTTCCCAGTTTTCTGACATGTACCTGCGGGTGCTGGGCATCGATTTGCACCGCATGTCGCTGGCCTTGGCGCGCAACATCGACCCCGCGAGCCTGCCCCGGCAAAGCCCGAGCGCCGGTGCGGCAGCCAGCTTTGTGTACCGCAGCTTTACACCCGGTATACCAGTGGCGCAGCCTACGCCCGAGCAAAAATCGGCCCTGCACGCCGCCTTTGCTGACGCCCTGCTGTTTTGCTTTGCCAAGGGGGCCAGCGAGATCGCCCGCGACTTCAAGTGGCTGGGCAGTTACCGCTACGGCATCATTAACCTGGCTGCTGCCGATGCACATCAATTGCGCCTGGACTGCGAGCGCGCCAGTGCCCTGCTGGGCTGGCCCGCTCCCTATGCTGACAGGTCAGGCGACACAATACCCACCGGGTTAAGCTCTGCACCCACCGAGAAAAAGGCTCGGGCAGCGCTGGAAGTGGTCGCACTTTAAGCATCCAAAGATATTTCAACTGGAGATTTTTCATGATTACAAGCTCAAACACCCGCTGCAACGGTTTACGGCGCACCATTGCCCCGGTGCTGGTGTCGCTCACGCTGGCGCTTTCGGGCTGCGGCGCGATGGTGGCGCAAAACCCATCGGGCAGTTACAAACCGGTCAACGCCGTCGCCGACAACCCCGAGGCACGCCTGCTGCTCAAGGGTGCTGACGTCACGGCCTATTTCACCCAGGGAAAGTTTGTTCAGGGCGATGTGCAGTATCGAAGCAGTTATGAGGGCGTCGATTTCCGCTTTGCTTCAGCCGAGGCCAAGGCCTTGTTTGACAAAGAACCAACCCGGTACTTGCCGCAATATGGTGGCTACTGCGCCAATGGTTTGGTCTATGGCATTCCGTGGGGAGGTGACGCAGACACCTGGAAAATCGTCAACGGCAAGCTGTACATCTTTGGCGGCCAGGGCTCCATGGATGCCTTTTTGCTCGACGAAAAGCAAAATCTGGCCTTGGCCGACAAATATTGGCAAGAGGAAGCGCAAGGCACCAACAGTTTTTGGCAGCGCGGCAAACGCATGATTTTGCGGGTGCCCCATTACAAAAGCGGTGAAGAGCTGGCCCGATTAGTGGCCGCCTCCAAGACAAAACCCTGAGGAGGGTGTCGTGTGAAGTAGCCGGATCGTTGCCAATGAAATCCCCCGAATTCATCCAGTTGCATCACGACAGCACGGAGGAAGTTCGCCAGGAGCTTCTGAAAGGCTTGACGGCCAACCCTCTGCCGGGTGGGGCCGAAGTGTCGCCCAAGTTTTTGTATGACGCCTTGGGTTCGCGCCTGTTCGAAGCTATCACCGAGCTGCCCGAGTACTACCCAACGCGGGTCGAGGCCGCTATTTTTAGTACCCACGCCCAGGCCATGGCTAGCCACATACCGAAGGGCGCTACGCTGATTGATCTGGGTGCGGGTAACTGTGGCAAAGCGGCGAAATTGTTTGTCCACCTGGCACCGGCCCGGTATGTGGCGGTGGACATTTCGGTGGATTTTTTGCGTGATGCACTGGCGAGTTTGCAGCGGCAGTATCCGGCCATAGATATGGTGGGGGTTGGACTGGATTTTTCGCATACGCTCGATTTGCCAGCCCAGGTTGGAGCCGCAGACGACGGTGCGCGGGTTTTGTTTTACCCGGGGTCAAGTATTGGCAATTTCACGCCAGAGCAGGCGCTGGTATTTTTGCGACAGGTACGAAACGCCTGTGGCCCGGTGGCAGGAAGTGGCCTGTTGATCGGGGTGGATCTGGTGAAAGGCATTGACGAACTGGAAGCCGCTTATGACGATGCGCTGGGGGTGACGGCAGCGTTCAACCGCAACCTGCTGTCCAACGTCAATCGCATGGTGGGTAGTGACCTGCGCCTGGCCGACTGGGCGCATCGGGCGTTGTTTAACACGGCGGAGTCGCGCATCGAGATGCATCTGGAAGCCCTGCGTGATGTGCTGGTGCAGTGGCCAGGTGGCAGCCGCGCGTTCAGTCAGGGTGAGCGCATCCACACCGAAAACTCTTACAAATGGACGGTCGCGGGCTTTTCGCAATTGCTGTGCGAAGCAGGCTTCACCCAGCCGACGGTATGGACTGACGCGCAGACCCCGGAGCACGGACGCTTTGCGGTGTTATGGGCAGGTACCAATGCCTGACAACACCCGGTTGGCGGCGTACTTTTCGTGGGCTTCAGCCCAGGGAGCGGCTTCTGAACCCGGCGTGCAGGTCATTGCGCTCAGGCGTGAAATAGTTGCGGTAGCGCGGGTGCATCATGCGTGGCGAGGTGGCCCAGCTGGCACCGCGCAATACCGGGCGAGAACCAAACCACGGGGCGCTGTAGTCCACATAAGGGTGCGGCTCAAAACCGGGGTAAGGCTTGAACGCACTGGCCGTCCATTCCCAAACCCTGCCCCAGTCAAAGTCGGGCTGGGTCATGGCTGCGTATTCCCATTGCGCCTCGGTGGGCAGTTGCCGACCGGCCCAGCGGCACCAGGCCTCAGCCTCAAAAAAACTCAGATGGCACGCCGGTGCATCCAGGTCCAGGGCGTGCCATTGTCCAAACTGGCAGGCAAGCCAGTCATGTTCTGTCTGGCGCAAGCCCGCAGGGCGCAGATAGCGCGGGCAAACCTGGGCGGGCGCTTGTTGCGCTGGCACGCTCAGCCCAGCACCTTGTCCCGACTGCAGCCATTGCCAGCCCGGCTCGCTCCAAAAGCTGGCTTGCGCATAGCCACCGGCCATTACAAACGGCAAATAGCGCCGCCAGGTCACGGGGCTGGCATCGATCTCACAGGCCTTCACACTCACCCGGTTTGGTCCCAGTTCGTTGTCGAAAGCAAAACCGGGAGCGCCAGTGCCTGGAAGGGCGTTGTTGGTCGGCGTTTCGGCCTGGGTATCGCCCTGGGTGACACCTTGGTTGTTGGCATACCCGAGCAGCCATTCAGCGGCTGGCAGATGCAGTGTCGTCGCGTTGACGTCTGGCGTGGGTACAGCGCCGGCGGTTTGCTGAGAGGAAATCAATGCCGCTGGCAGCGCCAGCCCCAAGGCTTGCGCCATGTAGATCGCTGCCTCGCTGTGCATATCCTCGTGAAACAGAGCCAGCCTGAAAAAGTACAACGCGGCATCACCTGGCGGGCTATTGGCCAACAACGCCAGGGTGCTTGCCAGGGTGTCACGCAAATAACGCTTGGTGGCAGCCAGATCGGGCAAGTGCAATTGCCAGCGGCTGGCGTGCGCGACCAGGCTGGAGTTGTACAGAGCGTCGGACTGGGGCAAGAGGGAGGCGCTGCGCGTGCAGTTCGGGTCCGCCCGGAGACCCAGAGCGCGTTGCGGGTTGCGCGTCAGCCAGAATTCTTGAAACCAGCCGATATGGCCCAACTCCCACAGGGGCGGGTTCAGCTGCGTGTTGTAGGGCACAACCAAACCATCACCCAAAGCCGCAGCATAGGCATCGGCCAGCGCCAGCGTGCGGGCCCGGCTGGCGCACAGCAGATCTATCAAAACCAAAGCGCTCGACGTACGCGCCGCATGGGCTGCAGCCCATTTTGATGTCAAGGATTGTGATGCCAGCTGCATGCGATGCACACTCAGAAGTAAGATCGGTGGTGATTATCAGCCCGGCATTGGCTGCAGCCAACAATGGCAACTGGCAAACCGCAAGGCGTTGGCAACAATTGCTGCAGTCTGCCACGCTGCCTGTCGGACGGATATGTGCCCGTATCGTGAGCGACTGGCCAGATGGCCCATTGTCAGCGCACGACGACTGCATGCTGGCGCTGCATGCGCGCCGCTCTGCGTCCTCGGTGCAGGCGTGGGCGCAAAGGCGTGGTGTGGCGGGCTTGGCGGTGGTGCTGACTGGCACCGATTTGTACCGTGACATCCAGACCGACCCAGAGGCCCAGCGGTCCTTGCAACTGGCACAGCGGCTGGTGGTCCTGCAAGACCTAGGCTTGCAGGCATTGCCGCCGGCGCTGCAAGCACGCACCCAGGTTATTTTTCAATCAACTTCGAATCGTCAAACCTTGCACAAATCGGCCCATCGGCTACGGGCGCTGATGGTTGGCCATTTGCGCGAAGAAAAGTCGCCGCAAACCGTGTTTGCCGTGGCCCGCGTGCTTGGCCCGCAAGAAGGCATTTTGATCGACCACATTGGCGCGCCGCTGGACCCGGCTCTGGCGGAACTGGCACAAGCCACAGCCGCAGCTTGCCCCCGCTATCGCTATTTGGGTGGCTTACCCCATGAGACCACCCGCCGACGTATTCAGCGAGCCCACGTGCTAGTGCATGCCAGCCGCATGGAGGGCGGCGCGCATGTGGTGATGGAGGCGGTGTGTTCCGGCACACCCGTGCTGGCATCCAAAATTGCCGGCAATGTTGGCATGCTGGGGCCGGATTACGCCGGATATTTTGACTGGAACAATGCCGCCCAGCTACTGGCCTTGCTGCGCCGCTGTCACCACGACCGTGATTTTTATGCGCTGCTGCAGTCCCAGTGCGCTGCGCGTGCGCCTCTGTTCGACCGCCAGGCTGAGCAACGCGCGCTGACACAGCTGGTGTGTGAGCTTCTGGCGGGTGTGCCTGCCGGGCCACGTGAGTGATTTGAATCTGTTTGAAGCGCGTTTCCCATGCAACAACCTACCCAACCCATTGCCAGAGACATTGTGCTGATTGGCGGCGGCCACAGCCATGTGGGTGTGCTCAAGCGTTTTGGCATGCAGCCCGAACCCGGCGTGCGCCTGACCGTGATCTGCACAGATGTGCATACGCCGTATTCGGGCATGCTGCCGGGCTACATTTCCGGCCACTACAGCTACGACGATGTGCACATCGACCTGGCGCGCCTGGCGGTGTTTGCCGGCGCACGTTTGTACTGCGATGAGGTGGTGGGCATTGACCGCGCCGGGCAAAAAGTGTTGTGCCGCAACCGCCCGCCGGTGGTTTATGACAGTTTGTCGATCAACATTGGTTCCACCCCCAGCTTGGGTGGTGTGCCCGGTGCAGATGCGTTTACTACTCCGGTCAAACCCATCACCCGCTTCAACGCACGCTGGCTGGCCTTGCTGGCGCGGGTGCAGCAGCACACCCGGGGCGTGTTGCATGTAGCCGTGGTGGGCGCGGGTGCCGGTGGGGTGGAGCTGCTGCTGTCAATGCAGTACCGGCTGCGCCATGAGTTGAAGTTGCTGGGTCGCAACCCTGATTTGCTTGAGTTTCATTTGCTGAGTGCCTCGGCCCAGATCCTTCCGACCCACAACCCACGTGTGCGGCAAGAGTTTGCCAAAGTGTTGGCACGGCGTGGCGTGCATGTGCACGTCAACGCCAAGGTGACGCGGGTCGAGCCGGGCCAACTGATGTGCGCCAATGGCGAAAACGTGGCAGCAGACGAAACCATGTGGGTCACCCAGGCAGGGGGTGCACCCTGGCTGCAGTCCACCGGGCTGGCTTTGAACGAGGGCGGTTTTGTGCGCGTCAACGACCAGCTGCAAACCTTGACTGACCCGCGCATATTTGCCGCCGGCGACATTGTTGCCATGGAGAACTACCCACTCGAAAAAGCCGGTGTATTCGCCGTGCGCATGGGGCCACCGCTAGCCGACAACCTGCGTCTGAGCGTGCAGGGCCGCGCGCTCAAGGCCTATCGCCCGCAGTCGAGCTGGCTGGCCCTGATCAGCACAGGCGACAAATTTGCCGTGGCTTCGCGCGGGGCATTGGGGTTTTGGGGTGCTTGGGTCTGGCGCTGGAAAGACCACATCGACCGCAGTTTCATGCGTAAATTTGCCGAGTTCCCGGCTATGGCAGGCCAGGTCGCAACGGCACCCAACTCGCAACTGGCGCTGACTGCAGACGAGTCACTGCAAGCCATCTCGGCCATCGCCATGCGCTGCGGTGGCTGTGGTGCCAAGGTGGGTTCCACCGTGCTGTCGCGCGCGTTGGGCCAATTGCAGGTGGTAGCCCGCGATGATGTGCTGATTGGCTTGCATGACCCCGACGACGCAGCCGTGGTGCGGGTACCGCCAGGCAAGGCGCTGGTGCATTCGGTCGATTTTTTCCGGGCATTTGTGGACGACCCGTATTTGTTTGGCAAGGTCGCGGCCAACCACGCCCTGGGCGATATTTTTGCCATGGGGGCTGATCCGCAATCCGCCACTGCGATCGCCACCGTGCCTCCGGGGCTGGAGGCCAAGGTCGAAGACTTGTTGTTTCAGATGATGCGTGGCGCGGTCGAGGTCCTCAACGAAGCCGGTTGTGCCCTGGTGGGCGGCCACACGGGCGAGGGGGCCGAGCTGGCGCTGGGTTTTGCGGTGAATGGGCTGATTGACGAGAGCCTGGTCAACGTCACCCGCAAAGGCGGCATGCAGCCCGGCGATGTGTTGATTTTGACCAAACCCATCGGCACAGGCACGTTGTTTGCCGCGCACGCCCGCCTGGCTGCCAAAGGCCGCTGGATTGACGCGGCATTGCAATCCATGGTGGTGTCAAACCGGCTGGCTGCGCAGTGTCTGCGCGAGTTCGGGGCCACGGCCTGTACCGATCTGACTGGTTTTGGTTTGCTGGGTCATCTGGTTGAAATGACCAAACCCTCGGGCGTGGATGCCGAACTGGTGCTCTCAAACCTGCCCTTGCTGGACGGCGCGTTGGAAACGGTGGCGGCCGGCATTGTCAGTTCACTACAACCGGCCAATGTGCGCCTGCGCAGAGCCATGCGCAATCAGGAACAGTTTGTCAACCATCCGCGCTACCCATTGATTTTCGATCCCCAGACCGCCGGTGGCCTGCTGGCCAGCGTGCCAGCGGATCGGGTGGCGGACTGTGTGGCCGCCTTGCAGGCACTGGGTTATCAGCACACCGCCATCATTGGGCGAATTCTGGAACAGGGTGATGCGCTGGAGCCGGTGGTGCTGTTGCCTTGACGCGCTGCGCAGTTCGCACTTCGCTCTTCGCAGTGAAACTGCTGGGCCTGGGTGCTCACAGCGTTGCCCCGTTGTAGCAACCGCTAGCGATGTAGTCCATGCCCCACTGTGTGCTGTGCCAATTACATCCTTCGCAGTGGGATGCCACGATGCTTCAGGGCTTCCATAGGTCTGCAGCCCGGGCGTTGTACGGACGGTTTTTCAGCCTCGCTAGCAGGTTGAGCGGGCCTGTCCACCAGGGGGAAAACTTCATGCTTTACACCTGAACCCGCGACGCCGAATGCAAGCCCATGACACCAATGACGATCAGCCCGATGCTCACCATCTTGATGGCTGTGGCGGGCTCCTTGAAGTAGTAGATGCCGATCATCGCGGTGAGCACCGTGCCCACGCCGGACCACACGCCGTACACCACGCTGAGGCCCAAGGTGCGGATGATCATGGTGTTTAGCGCGAACGAGCCGGCGTAGAAAACGAAGATCAGCACCGAAGGCGTGAGCCGCGTGAAGCTCTCAGACAGCCGCATCGACGTGGTTCCTGCAACCTCCAGCAAGATCGCCACCGACAGGACCAGCCAGGCTTGGGTGTGTGTCAAAGTAGGCATTTTCGGTGTTCTTTCGGGAAGTTCAGCGGGTCAACAGGCGCCGCGATGTGTGACTGGCCGCGTCCACCACGGCCACCATCAGCAGCATGGCGCCCAGAATGGTGGCGGTTTTGTTCATCTGGAACAAACCCATATGAAATGCCAGCAGTTGCCCCAGGCCACCTGCACCCACCACACCCAGCACTGCGGCAGCGCGAATATTGTTTTCCCAGCGGTACAGCGTGTAGCTCATCAGCTGCGGCAGCACCTGCGGTAGTGTGGCGTAGACGAATACGCGGAAACTGCCCACGCCTTGTACCCGCAGAGCAGCACCCGGGCCGGGTGGGGTGTTTTCAATGGCTTCGGCAAACAGCCTGCCCAGAACGCCCGTGGTGTGAAAGGCCAGTGCCAGCGTACCGGCAAATGGCCCCAAGCCAGCCGAGATTAGCAGCAGTGCGGCCCACACCAGTTCGGGAATGCTGCGCAGCGCATTGAGGATCAGGCGCGTGGGCGTTCGGCCCCAGGCGGAGTCAGCGTCGTGCATACGGCTGGCCGGTAACGCCAGCGCCAGCCCGGCCACGGCTGCCAGCACGGTGCCCAGTGCCGACATGGCCAGCGTCTCCCAGGCACCCAGTGCTACCTTCGTCAAGAATTGGGGCGAGGTGTCGGGCGGGAAAAATTCGGCCACAAAGCGGCCCATGCTGCGCGCTGCGTCCATTGAAAAGAATTGACCCCACTGCAGGTCAAGCGACCAGAAGCTGGCCACGACCAGAACCAGCAGTGCGACCACAAACCAGCAGGCCTTGCAGCGCGCATCAAACAGCGGCGGCGGCAGCTTGTAGGTCTGGTTGGCGGCGCGGGCTTGGGTCATCCGAGTGCCTTGCGAAGCCAGGCGCTCACCTGGTCGGCCAGCGCCACCAGCGCGATGAACACCAGCAGCATGCTGGCGACTTCGCCACCGTTGAACATCTTCATGGAGTTGTCGAGCTGCTGCCCCAGGCCACCCGCACCCACAAAACCCAGCACCACCGAGGAGCGGATGGCGCATTCCCAGCGGTACACGGTGTAGCTGGTCAACTCGGCTGCGCTGGTGGGCAGCAAACCGTAAAAAAAAGCTTGCAGGCGCCCGCTGCCGTTGCGCAGCAGGGTCTGCGTGGCATGGGTCTCACCGCTCTCCAGAATCTCGCCATAGACCTTGCCCAGCATGCCACCGTAGGTCAGCGCAATGGCCAGCACGCCCGCAGTTGGCCCCAAGCCCACCACGCGCACAAATACCAGCGCCCACACCAGCTCGGGGATGCTGCGCAGAACAATCAAAAGCCAACGCACGAATTGGCGCAGCCAGTAAGGCCCACGCGCCATGCGGCCCGACAAGGCTGAAATCGACAGCACCCGCGTGTTGAGCAGCGTGAGCGGCACCGCCACCAGCAGCGCCAACGTGACACCCGCAGTGGCCATGGCCACCGTGCGCCAGGTTTCGCGTGCCACCATGGTCAGAAACTCGGCATCAGCAACCAGCGGCCAGAAACTGGCAATGAACTTGGCGCTGATCCTGAGGTTGTCAGGCTCCAGCAGCACCCATGGCTTGAACTCGGTCGCCACGCCCAGTGGCCACAGCAGCACCAGGCTCAGGCCGATCCAGAATACGCGCCCCAGCCACGCCGGATCGCGCGTTGGCGCACACTGCGCGGGCAAAGCGGTGGTCGTCATGGGCCTCAGGGTCAGCGGCAGTGCATGACCACCGGTTGTGGCGCAGCCGGCAGTTCCTGCGTCGGTACATTTGGCACTTCGCCGCGCAGCTCATGCTCAAACTGGTCATACAGCCGAGCCAGTCGCTCGCGTGTCACTTCGGTCGCTGGTAAATCGAAAGCCAGAGCGCCGTCGCGCAGGCCGATGATGCGTGGAAAGTGCGCCAAAGCCACGTCTACCTGGTGCAGCGTGGCCACCAGCGTGACTCCGCGTTGGCGTGCACCGTTCAGCAAGGTGCTGATAGCCTGGCTTGAGCGGGTCGGGTCAAGCGCCGACAGGGGTTCGTCAATCAGCCAGAGCCGCGCTGGCGCCAACAGCGCACGCGCCAGGCCCGCCCGCTGACGTTCGCCGCCGGACAGGCGGTCAACCCGCTCAAAGAGTTTGTCGGCGAGGTCAAAACTGTCCAGTGCGTCGTATGCGGCGGGAATATCGGTCGGGTAAAACAGTGAGCGCAGGCTGGCTAACAAACCCATGGCGGGCAAGCGCCCAGCCAGCACCGTTGTCACCACGCGTTGGCGTGGTGGAAGAGGCGGCACCTGGGGTGCCAAGAAAAGGCTGCCGCGCAAGCGCTGCAAGGCACTACGCGGCAATTGCCAGGGGTTGATGTCATCCAACGCCACAGTGCCCGCCGTGGGGGGCATGGCACAGGTCAGCACTTGCAATAGCGTGGTTTTACCCGCGCCCGAAGGGCCAATCACCGCAACAGGTTCGCCAGCTGCGATGTGCAGGCTCAGTTGCTTCAGCGCAGGTGCAGCCCCCGGCCGGGCGGCCGGGTGGCGTGCGCTGACGCCAAGCAATTGGATTTTCAACCCGAAGCCCATCCCAGGCAACTCAGAGCAGACCTGCGCTGCGAGCAGCGGCTTCCAGTCCTTTGTAGTTGTCTGGCGTGGTGGCGATGTAGCGTGAGGCGCGGTTGAGCTTGAGAATCTCGGCATGCTCAGGGTTGGCCGGATCCAGTGCCAGCAGTGCAGCCTTCACCTTGGCCTGCATAGCTGCCGGCATGTCAGCATGCACGGACCAGTTGTAATTAAAGTAACCCGGCGTGGTGTAAAACACGTTGACCGCTTGGGTGTCGACCTTGTTTTCGCTCACAAACTTTTTCCACACGGTGATGTCGAGCGCAGCGGCATCCACCTTGCCGCTTACCACCGATGCAATGGTGGCATCATGCGCGCCGCTGTAGGCAACGCGGCGGAAGTCTTTCTCGGGGTTGATATTGGCTTGCAGCAAAAAGCTGCGCGGCATGAGGTGGCCTGAAGTGCTGCTTTGCGAACCAAAGGAAATTTGTTTGCCTTTCATGTCGGCCAGGCTCTTGATGCCGGAGTCGGTCTTGGCAATGAACACGGATTGAAACTTGGTGTCTTCTTCACGTTGCGCCAGTGGCACCACTTTTCCGCCCGAACGCAAATTGGCCTGCACAAAAGTAAAACCACCAAACCACACCAGATCCACCTTTTTGTTGACCAGCGTTTCAACAGCGGCGGGGTAATCGCTCACCGGGGTGAACTCCACCTTCACGCCCAATGCCTTCTCCAGATAACTGGCCAGCGGGGTGAACTTGCGGACCTGCTCCGTGGCGGCTTCTTCCGGAATGGTGGTGACGCGAAACACGTTTTGCGCCTGTGCCATGTCGGTGAAGGCGGTTACGGCAGCAAGCAGGGCGCTGGCCACCAGTGCGCGTTTGGCGCGGGAAAACTTGGAAGTGTTTATGGGCATTGGCTACCAATAGGTTACGGATAAGGCGCACATGGTAACCGCGTCGGCGAAGTCATAGGTTCGAGAAGGGCCTGGCCACCCACTAAGAAGGTTGGCGCGACGATCCTGCCCCGTATGACGGACTCCGTTTACCCCGCACCATACGCACAAGGCCGCGGTACACCAGACGAATGAACAGCAGCGTCAGGATGACCTCGATAAAAGTCAGCACGAAGGCCACAAAACCGTTCCACCGGTCGGCACGGCGCTGGAACTTGGCCAACAGGCGGTCGCGCGAGATTTCGATGCTGTCGTAAAAAGTGGGCACCACCAGCAAGGTGAGCAGCGTGGACGTGATGGTGCCGCCGATGATAGCCACGGCCAGCGGACGGTAAAACTCCCCCCCCTCACCCAGGCCGATGGCCACCGGCGTCATGCCGGCTATCAGTGCAAACGTGGTCATCAAAATCGGGCGCAGGCGCTTGCGACCGGCATGCATCAGTGCGTCTTCGCGGTCCTTGCCTTGCGCCTCCTCTTTGCGTGCCGCATCGAGCAACAATATCGCGTTCTTGGCGACCAGACCCATCAGCATGATGATGCCGATGAAGCTCATCAGGTTGATGGTGCTGCCCGTCACCAGCAGCGCCAGCACCACACCGATCAATGAAAGGGGCAGTGACAGCATCACCCCCAGCGGCGCCGTGAATGAGCCAAATTGCATGACCAGAATCAGGTACATCAGCCCGATGCCCGACACCAGCGCGATGGTCATTTGAGTGAACAGTTCCTTCTGGTCCTCACCGGTTCCGCCCAGCGACAGGCCATAGCCAGGCGGATAGTCAAAGCTCTTGGCGAGTTTCATTGCATCATCGGTCACTTCACCATTGGAGCGTCCCTGCGCGTTGGCCGACACGGTAATCGTGCGCTTGCCATTGGCATGCTGGATGCCAGACGGCCCTTTGCCCATGGTGATGCTGGCAATCTGGTCCAGCGGCACCATCTGGTTGGTGCCTGCCACCGCAATGGGCAGACGCTCGATATTCTCTTTGCTGACCCGGTCGTCCGGGTGCAGACGCACGGCCACATCGCGCGTCTCTCCGGTGGGGTCAACCCAGTCGCCCACCTCGATTCCGGCAAAAGCCACCCGCAACGCTTGCGCCGCATCGTTGGCGGAGATGCCCATGGAGTTGGCCAAGCCGCGGTTGAGTTCGATCTTTAGCTCTTTCTTGGGGTCTTGCTGCGATAAGCCCACATCCACCGCGCCCGGAACCAGACGCAACTTGTCCATGTAGGCACTGGTGATTTCCAGCAACTTGCGCGAATCGGGACCGGTGAATTCGATCTGAATCGGTTTGCGTGCCCCGTTGTTCAGGTCATCAAGCACCACGTATTCCGCCCCCATCAACGGGCGAACCTTCTCGCGCAGTTCCACCGCGATTTCCTTGGCCGATCGAGCGCGCGTGTTGCGCTTGCCGATGTCCACGTAGATACGTCCGCCGCTGGCCGAGATGTTGCTGTTGGTTTCCTTGGTCTCGGGGATAGAGCGTGCAATTTCGGCGGCACGTTCCATTTTCAGGCGCGCATATTCCACCGACGACGATGAGGGTGTGCGCACTTCGATCATCAGATTTCCGGAGTCGGATGCGGGCAGGAAACTGGTGCCACCGAATTTCACCTGCAGCACCAGAGCGGCAACCAAACTGCCCAGCGCAATAGCGGCCATCCAGCGGCGGTGGTGCAGTGCCCAGGCGATGACGTTGCCGTAGCGATCCGCCTGATGGTCAAACCAGTCGTTGAAGCGGGCCAGCTGTTTGCCAAGACCTTTCTTGGGTGCCGTGTGGTGGTCCGGCGGATCGCCCCAGTAGGCCGACAGCATCGGGTCGAGCGTGAACGAAATGCCCAGGCTCACCAGCACCGAGCAGGTCACCGTTAGCGCAAAGGGGCGAAACCACTCACCGGACACCCCCGGCATGAATGCCACCGGGATGAATACTGCAATGATGGAGAAGGTGGTGGCAGCGACGGCCAGTCCAATTTCGGCCGTTCCCTCCAGCGACGCGGTGCGCCGGTCTGAGCCACGCTGCATGTGCCGCACAATGTTTTCGCGCACCACGATCGCATCGTCAATCAGCACGCCGATGGCCAGCGACAGACCCAGCAGGGTCATGAAATTGAGCGTAAAGCCGCACAACCACACGGCAATAAAGGCAGCAATCACCGAGGTGGGCAAGCTCAGCGCAGTAATCAGCGTGGAGCGCCAGGAATTCAGGAACGCATACACCACAAAGATGGTCAACACGGCGCCGAGCACCAGCGACTCGATCACGTTATTGAGGCTGCGTTGTGCGTCGACGCCACCGTCGCGGGTGATTTCGAGCTTGGTACCTGGCTGGTCTTTCTCGAGTTCGGTGTTGATCTCCTTGACCTTGTCGCGGATGGCGTTGGCCACACTCACCGT
>JFJP01037290.1_pt1 | contig 33383 bp, 20 predicted proteins | sample 431651 | NCBI WGS metagenome assembly JFJP01 (sample SAMN02602958, study PRJNA72255) | Microbial mat metagenome, whole genome shotgun sequencing project. | biome: fresh water; feature: sink hole; material: water; isolation source: purple microbial (photo- and chemosynthetic) mats found in... | reverse complement strand
TATTTCTCTCTTATGTACTATTCAATCAATCTGTTTTGACCATCGACTATTATTAAAAAATTGATTTTCTGATTCTACAAAAATTTGAACATGAGATTTTTTTGGTATTTTCTCTAATGTAGTAAATATTTTATAGAGACTATCATTTTTAAGAAAAAAAAGTTTCATTATATAGATTTTTTATTGTTATAGTAAAAAATTTATGATCACATACGTATTATTGGCTTTTTTTGTTTTTTGATGATCCACATATACCATACTATAAATAATATTCATACAAATCGTGAAATATACTGATTGATGTCTATTGCTCGTGATCATAGTTGCACTACACCATGTTTAGGATAATTTTGAAAAATTAACACAAATCCTATGATAAGAAAAAAAATTCAAAATCATCCTATGCCCCATCATCATTGTCATGTTTTTTTTAGTATAAGTATACTATACAATGATGAGAAGAGAGCTGCAATACTTACAAATAATCAAACAGGATAGACTTGATTAAATTTTGCAACTTCACTAAAAGGCGTCATAGCATATATTCACAATCGATTTGTAGTAGAGAGTCATATCATATCATCTCATAAGACTAGGAATAATCAGAATACAATAATTCAATTCATATAACTTATAAAAAGACAATCAATTCGTTTTTTTCTAATAATCTCAGATGATTTTTGATAGATAAACAATATAAGAGAAATAATGATACCGATGATTAATCATCATGCATGAAAATTATAATTTGGAGGAATAATAATTTGGCTGATCTCGATAATTGTATGTGGTATAAGATGTCCAGTATTGAGTATAAAGTAAGTATATGATCCAGTAAAATATATGATAGCAATCATAGTTGGTAGTCCATAAAACATATCCCAAAATGATATATTCATGTGTTTAGAACGAATATAGCATACTACACAAAAAACGATTAATCATACTATGAATCATAATCCTGTCATTTCTATATGTCGTCATCATAGAGTGATAAAAGGATACATTACAGAAGTTATCTTAAATATTCTACTATTCTATTTTCTCTCATAACAACCATTCTAATAATACCTGGATAGTCAAGTTGGGATTCTATTTTCGCTCCTATTACTTTAATGAGTTCTGGTATCTCAGTATCAGCGATTTTTGATGGATTGACATAGACCATAATCTCTCTACCAGCTTGCATGATATGTACTTTATGTATTCCATCTATGCTCATGATCAGTTTTTCTAATTCACCCATCTTTTCGATAAAGAAATCTTTGGTATTGAATCTTGCGCCTGGTCTCGATGCTGATATACCATCTGCTGCAGTGACTATCCATGATATAATATTTGTCATTGGTACATCAAAGTGATGAGATTCTGCTGCATTGATGATAATCTCATGCATCCCTAGTTTTCTCAATGCGTCTGCACCGATAGCAGTATGAGATTCACCATTTTGTGCGATCACCTTCCCTATATCATGTAATAGTCATGCTTTTTTTGCCATAAGAGGATCTTCTCCCATCTCACTTGCTATACCTTCTGCGACTTTTGCTACTTCTATACTATGATTTCGTAAATTTTGTCCGTAGCTATATCTAAAGAAAAATCTTCCAATATAATGAACTACTTCAGGATTCATCATAGGGATATTTAATATAGTAAGGGCTTCTTTCCCTTTTTCTAAGACTATTTCATCAAATCAGTTTACAATATCATTATAGAATTTTTCAATATAGAAAGGATTGATACGTCCGTCTTTTAGTAATCTTTTGAGTGTAGTTGATGCGATAAATCTTTTTTCATGTTCATAACAAGAGATTCTGACTACTCATGGAGTGTCATCGACTATAAGTTCTACTCCTGTCACTTTTTCAAAAAAGTTAATATTTCTACCTTCTCTTCCAATAAGTTTACCCTTAAAACTTTCATCAGGGATATCAACAAGTTCAGATGTAAAATCTCCTACTGATTCTGCTGCGATACGAGGCATGACTCTAGCGATGATTTGCATAGCTTCTTTGTCAGCTTCTTCTTTTTTTATAGTACGATATTTCTCTACAAATTCTTTAATTTCTGTTTCTTCTGTGATTTTAATGATATTTAATAACTCTTCTTTTGCTTCTTCCTTATTTAATTTTGCTATTTGGCTAAGTTTATCAGCTTGTTGCGCAATAAGATCATCGGCTTGTTTGTGTTTTTCGGCGATTTGAGATTTTTCTTGTTCTATCTGTTCTTTTTTTTCATCTATTTTTTCTTCTTTTTGTTGTAATCTTTCTTCTATTTTATCCAATTTTTCTTGAGCTCTGATGATATCTTTTTCAGCATTTTCCTCTATCTTGAGTGCTTTTTCTTCACCTCTTGCAATAATCTCATCTGCTTTTTTACGACTTTGGTTGAGTAGTTCTTCTTCTTTTTTGCGTAATTCTTCCATTTTTTGTTCTTCTATTTCCTTAATCTTTTCCATCTTTGCTTTGTATACCAATGCTTTGTCAGTCAATGTCTTTTTGTATCCATAAAATCATCCTATTCATCCTACTGCTAGTGATGCTATGATAGTAAGTAATGTCATAAAATCCATATGTGTAAAATCAAAATATATTAAAACTTTTGCAATTATTGCATGATATGTGTATAAAGAAAGCACGTTGTTTTTACAAGAGAAAAAGCACAAAATTAAGAATTAAGCATTAGAAATTAAAGATTTATTTCCCCTGACACATCCTTATGTCTCACAGTCTCTCCAAAGCGTTGCTATATTCTGCTACTGATATCAAGATAGGCGAATTAAAAAGTATGAATCTGACTGAATATCAGTATTCTGATCAGGAACTTCGTATGGTAGATAAGGCTGAGAAGCGATGTCAGGAACAATCTGTTTTTATGTCTACACAAGATGATACTGATCATCATTTTAAATTATCTCTCATCTATTCTGCTCCATATGTGGTCTATTCACAGTGAAATAGAGAACTTTTCAATAAGCATATTATCGCTATTGTATGACCTCGTAAATATTCTCCCTACGCTAGTCAAGTTATGGAATCATTATTTGCCCAATTGGCTCAGTATGATGTAGTGACGGTATCATGATTGGCAGATGGCGTAGATCAGATGTGTCATGAGATGTCGATCAAAGCGAATATTCCTACTATTGCGGTGTTGTGATGAGGACTCAAGCATTATCTTGAAGGTAAAGATAGAGAATTGATACAGAAGATAGTAGCAAATGGAGGACTTGTCTTGTCAGAGTTTAAACTCAATAGTAGACCAGAAAGATATACTTTCCCACAACGTAATCGTATCGTGGCTGGTCTGTCAGATATGGTATTTTTGCCTGAAGCAAGTGAAAAATCTGGTAGTTTAATCACCGTAGATTTTGCTCGTCAGATGCACAAAGATGTTTATGGTACGCCCAATAATATATTTTTACCTACTTCACAGTGATTGCATCAGTATATGCAGCAGTGATTGGTAACTCCTGTGGTGAACTGGGAGTGGATGTTGGGGAAATATTTTGGCAAGAAGCAACAAGTAACAAGTAGCAAGCAACAAGTAGAAAAAGTAGATAGTCTTTTGGATGAAGAGACTTGTCTTGTGATAGATATATTACAAAAAAATCCTAGCTGACTTTCATTGAATGAACTTGTTAGTCAGACAGGATTGGGGATAGAGGAGGTGATGAGTCAGTTGAGTATGGCCGAAGTCATGGGACAGGTGAGAAATGATGGGGGTATGTGGAAAGTTAAGTAATACTTTTTTTCTTGTTGATTTTATAGAGTATGTTGTAGTGTTATTTCATCATGAGGTTCTGTTATAGGGTAATGAGATTTTTCTTATTTTTTGTAGTTTCATAGCATTGATTTTTTAGAATTGATATGTAGGATATAATTTTTTTATTTTAATATCAATAATGGATTTTATATCTTTCTTTACAGCTTCTTTATCTAATTTTCCATCTTTAGTAAATTTACTATTAATATCCATAATTCCATATCCGTACTTATCTTTTGATCCTTTACTATCAAATTCAAATTTAATTTTTTTATTTACTTTATCAAATATACTATCTCATCGATTAAATTCTAATCTTTGATCATCAAAATCTTCAAATAATGCTTGAACAAAAGTATTTTGTTGTTCTTGTTTTGAATAGAGAGAATTAATAGGAAAATATGTTTTTTCAAGATACTTTTCTAATTCAAAATATCTTTGTTGTAATTTTGAAGCTTCTTTTTGTTCTATGTCTTTTTGTATTTTTGAAATAATATCTTTTTTAATAGCTATATTGATAGTTTCATAGTTGAGATCATTTGTTCATTTTTTTATGAAATCTTTTTGCATAAGGTCTATAAAATATTTTGTATATCCTCAGTTTTCTAAAAAATTTATTCTTGTTTTTCAGTCTGGAAGTTTAGATGTTAGAATTTTTACATTTTTGAGATTGATAATATATTTTTGATAATACTCATCACAAAGCATTTTATTTTTTTCTCCTTCAAATGATATAAGATTTGAATGTATATATTGATTTAATCAAGATTCTATACGTTTTTCATTTACTTTGATAATATTGTTATCTACAGTTGTTTGTGCGTCAATATTTTCATCAATAACTTTATCTACTTTAGTGGTAACTCATGTTTTATCAATTTTTGATTTTGTTAGCGATACGTTGTTCTTTTTATCGAAATAGTATGTTTTCTTTTCATATATAAATTCTCATAGAGTAGCTGTTGCTTTTAGATTAAGAATTCCTATTGCCCATTCTTTTAAAAATTTATCAGGAAGTCCAGGGCGTAATTTTTTTAACTCTCTAAATTTATCATCTATTACTTTCTCAGGTATCTCTTCGTTTGCTTCTTTGATAGTGATTACTTCGTCGTCTTTTTTATTTCATCATGTACTTCCAGTTCATTTTCATTTTTTGTTTGTATTCTGGGAGATAGGAGTAGGAGTTTCTGGTGTGATACCACTATGATCAGCGATAATTTTTTCTAATCTCGTCTTGTCTCCGTCCATCTCGAGCAGAGCAGTGAGTGTAGCGGGACCAGCAATTCCGTCAGGAGTAAGGTTTGCAGTATATGTTGTCTTGAGATATTCTTGTAGTGTTTTGATACCTGCTTTGGTTCCACGACCATAGATACCATTAGTAAGAATTTCATCACTTATGGAATTGTGTTTTGCTCCTGTATCTATGATGATATGTTGTATCGTGACGATATATTTAGGATCAGTTCTTAGTTCTGTCCATGGTTTGTCTTTTAATGTTTTGAGATCTTCGATAGTGTACTGTCATGGTTTGATGATCTCAGTTGCAAGATTATTTGTCTCACTATTTGTATTTTCAGATGACTCATCTTTTTCGTCTTCTTTGACTGTCAAAAGATCTTTAAATTCTTGTTCAAGTTCGTTTTTGAATTTATCAAAGTCTACTCTGGCTTGGGTAGCTTCAGTAGTTTTTGTAGTATCAGTTTTTGCTTCAAGTTCGATGGCTATTACTGCATCTTCCCATGATTTCATAGCATCTACAAAAGATTTCTCGAGAGTGATTTTCGTCTCTTCGGTTTTGCTTGCGATAGCTTCTTTTGTTGCGATAGCATTTTCTTGAAGTTTTTTGAAGTCCATAGTGATATGTGGTAAGGTATAAAATCCTTGTTATGATAATTATAATCAGATATGATATTTTGTCAAAGAATTGAAGATTTTATACATGATTACGTTGACAAAAATAAAAAATCCGACACAGTGGTCGAATGGTATAGTTGTGTGGTAGTATTGATATTATGAAATATTGTTTAAAAATTCTGCTTTGAAGGATTCAAAAGTCTCAGACACAAGTTCATCGACATCATCGATCATATCGTAGACTTGTTCGAAAAACTCCTGGCTGGATATGTCAGTCTGAGACAGAAGCGATTCTCTCTGCTCTGTACTGAGTGCTGTCAGCAGGGTGGCTTGTAATCTCTGGACAAAAGCATCTTCTATCTGTTGTGCAAGTTGTAATCTCGTCGCTCCATCTTGTAGGGGGATGGTATCGATGAGATTGATAAATTCTGATTTATAATCGAACATGGGTGTGGAGATAAGATATATAAAATAATGTTTTGACTACATGTATCTCTATGATGACATTTTACACCATTGTGTAATGTCGTCCCTTAATTGCGGAATTCATTTTACATCATATAGTACTTTTCATGTACTATCTTTTTTTAGGAGTTTGGGATGTATTTTTTGTGTTGCATTGAGAAAGAAATTTCTTGGGAAAGTTAATGTACCTCATTGAGCTTTTCATAAAGCAACATCTATTAATCTCTCGGTAAGTCATGTATTGCCATATTCCATTTCATAATCCATTGTATATAATATCATTTCATATAATCATGGATACTTAATATTCTGATTATCTCTTTCTATTCATTGTATCTTTCTTACGATATTGTTTAGTGATCAGCTGCGTTTTACTAATAATTCAAACATTTCTTGGTCAGATAAATTAAATGCTTTTTGCAAATAATTAAGTTTATTTCTTTCATTTTCATAGCTATCTGATCTTTCCTTACCAAGTATTTTCATATTCATTTTTTCTGTAAGGGCTTCTGTGAGTGCTAGTCCTCTTGGATATATATTGACTTTACCCTCAGAATTTCTTTTGCTTAGATTCCATGCACCGAATCTTCTAAAATATGGGTATTTTATATCGGCCTTATCGTTCTCTTGTTCTTTATATTTTTGTCGATAATTGCTGGTAGTTGCAGAATGAATTATTTCGTGAGTAAGTACTGAATTAATCTCTTGTAAAATATCTTCTCTTGAAGATTTGTTTTTTGATTCGCATCGTTTCTTGATAAGATCATAGTTAATACATATATGTCCATTCATAATCTTTAGAAATCATAATACTCAAGGTTTATATTCTCAATAGACAGAAGAGAATTCATGATGCCCCATCATATATATGTTACTTGCTGAGGTTGGTAATGAAAGATTGTTTACTCCTTCTTCTCCTACAATATCTTTAAATGTACTAGATACTCTTTGTAGACTTGTTGTGATAAATCCATCAAATCATATATTCTTTCTTTCATTTTGCATTCTTTCTCTTTCTTGTATAACTCATTCTTTAAATTTTGCTTTGGCGAGATTTAGATCTCATTGACGTAACGCACTCATTCATGCATCAAACGGATCATTAGGATTGTCTTTGTTAATAAGGATAGGGGTCTGTTGGGTTTTGTTTTTTTTCAATTGCTCTGATAAAAGAAAATCAGCAATCACTTCTGGAGTTTGAAGACTAAAATTGTGAGGATAAGTTTCTGTAAAATGTTCTGTCGTATCTCCTGATAGTCTTTCTCCTCTAGGAGTGACTCATCGTTTTTCATCTTTATCAATCAACTTCTCATCACTATCTATTCATGGTATGAGATCATTTTTTTTATTCTTTTCATAGTCTTTTGTTTTATTCTTATAATATTCATCACTATCATTTTCATTTGATCATGCTTTTTTTGATTCATCATACCATCTTGGTTTGTCTTTTCATTTGTAACCAAATGGTAGTCGACGATTTTTCTTTTTGATAGATTTTGGTTTGTGTCCTGGTCAGGTCGGGAGAGCGGTTTTGTCTTCAGTACCTGGTTTCGCATACGTATTTGAAAATGGAAATACGGCAGTTCATCGAGTTCGATCTGGGATGAAGGTATGTCGTGGGAGTTTAGATACTTCCCCAGTAGTTGTGTTGGTGACTTCAGCTACGAGCTCAAATGCACGGTTACTTACATTATCTACTCCAGTCTTACTGGCTTGGATAGCCATAGTAGAGATACTATCTTGAAATGAGATCTTATTGACTACTACTTTGTCGAGACTGTGTGCTTTCAAATTTTCTGCAAAGTGTTCGATCGCTTCAGTCCATCTGAGAGTCAATAATTTCTGATTGCCTATATCGGCACCGTTTGTTGCTCATATCTTCATGATGGCTTCGAGTTGTGATGGATCGAGTGCTTTTTGGAGGGTGGTGGTAGTAGTAGGATCGAGACCCATAGATCAGATCTCAGTACTGACTTTACTTGCTTCAGTCAGATAATGACTAAATGCTCCCGTCTTGGCCGCGACTCCATCTACTGCAACTTCGATCTGGGCATCAATAGTGTCTCCATTGTGGAGTGTGTTGATGGTCTCATTGTGAGAAGTCATATCTCCGGTTTGGTGACCTGAGAGTTTAAATTCTGCTTGTTCTCCTACGGTTTTGTGTGGGGTTATATTCTCACCACCAGTCGGTGTCTGATTGAGATAATCGATTGTCGTCTTGACTCCTGCTGTAGCTACAGCTGCTAGTGCAGAATTTTTGAGATAATTACCAGCTGCGTTTCGAGAGAGTTTTCTTCTCTTTCATTCTATATCTTTTTGGACTTGTTCATAGGTATCAGAGAGGCGGCTCGCTGTATCAGTATAGCTTGGAGATGATTTGAGTGCTTGTCGGTATTGTGTTCGTTGTGCTGGTGTAGAAGTGTCAGTGACTGAGATGGTCATCGGATTACCTACACTATCAAACTGCACTGATCCGTCAGGATTTCTTAATGTGATAGGAGTCAGAATTGCTGTTTCTTTCATTTTATTCATCAGAGCATTACGCTTGATCGCAGTAAATTCGCGACCAGCTTGTGATCCGTCAGGTGATGGCGTCGTGATAAACTGTGTATCGTATTCGTGTCCTGCATCGATACGAGCGAGGATGCTCGCCAAGACTGATTCTTTTCTTCCGCCATCATATACTGGTCTAGGCTTGTCAAGATCAGACATCAACTGATCAGCAGAGACCATAGTGTCGTTTTGTCTCATCTCTTGGAGGGAGAGGAGGATGGTCTTCTGTTTTCTCTGACGATGGAGTGCATTTCGTCCAAATCGAGCTCCTACTTTTTGTAGTCAGCTTGCATTATTGATATCGTTGTCGAGAGTTTGGATACGGCGATCGAGTTCAGCCATACCGAGATTGATACCATCTTCATGAGTCTTAGCGATCTCTCTGGTACTATCACGATATGTCTTGAGATACTTGAGTATCATACCTAAGCCTGTCACTCCAGCAAGCGCAGCCAGAGGAGCACCTCACAATGCTGTAATACCAACTCAGGTCAATATTTTTGCTGCTATATTTCCTGGTAGTCATAATTTATTTGTTAATTTACTCAATCATGAGACGAATCATTTATCTATCTTATCATATCTCACACCTTCGAGTTCTTCTGTATTTTCTTTTTTGATCATACCTCGGAGGGTGATGTTGATTTTGGTGGTTGTATCGTTTACTTGTCAGATAGAATCCTTTATAGCTTTTGCTTTGAGGTTCTCAAAATGTTTCTTGATGCTTTCGTCACTAAGATTTGGTAGTTTTGCTTTAATCTGTGTAAGTTGTGTATCTGAGAGTGACAAACTATTGAGATTGCCTCATAAGACTGTCATCAGAGTATTATAGACGATATATTTTTCTTGTTCGCTTGGATTGTTTTTTACCGTCTTGAGTTGTGCCATGATGTCGGTACCGGTCATAGCTCCGAGTTCTTGGATGTCTCATCTGCTACGATAGAGATCGGCAAATGCTGTATTGAGAGATCTGATGGTATCAGCTTCGCTGATCGTACCCATGAGATATGCATGAGATATATTGTTGATACGGTCATCGCTTCAGAGATTATCACGAGATTCGATATTGTTATTTTCTATCCCCATAGTCATTTGGTTGGCATAGGTACCGATATTACCTTCGATCCTTTGTTGGAGTGCTCCTGTCTCGATGAAATTACTATTGTCTCTGGCTTGGTTCATAGACTTCTTGACACGCTTTCTCTGTAGCCATCTATCAGTCACAAACATCCATGATTTTCAAAGTCGATGTTCTGACTCATATTTGCGTTCGGAGAGGTCTCTGATACGATTACGTTCAGATTCGCGGATCAGATTTTCTTTGTCCATAAGATTTGCATCCATAGAGAAGAGGTTGGTGAGGGCTTGTTGTGTATCTTCAATGATTTTTTTGGTAGGTTCTTTATCTTGTTCAGTTTCTTTAGTTTTTTCAATTTCTTTGGTTTTGTCTGTCTGTGGCTGCAGACTCTTTGGATCGAATAATTTCATGATATCGTCTTTTGATATCTCTCCTCTCGGTTGTTCTCCGACCTGTCCACTGACATCTACGAAGTAGTATTTGTCTCATTCTTTATAGATATCAAAAGGAGTACCATTTCTATCCAATAGTCTGAGTTTTTTTCATTGATCGAGTTGGTTGAAGATATCTGTTCGATCTGAAGTAAGATTTTTGGATTCAAGTAGTTTTTGCATATCAGCGAGTTTTTTTTGTAGCTCTGCTTGGTCTTCTTCGAGTTGTTTGATACGCACTTTATCTTCATCGCTTCAGAGATTTCATTTTTCTTTGAGTTTGATGATTTCTTTTTGTTTTTCAATCTCTGCCTGTGCATCTTCCAGTTGTTTTTTGAGATCTTGTTCTACTTGAGTTTCTTGTGTTGTCTCGTCTTTGGGTTTTTCTATGATCTTTTCATGATCAGTATCTATGATTTCTGGATTTTCTAGTGTAATCTGATCGTGTCATACAAATTTTCTTACTCATCATTCTAACAATGGATTTCATTCTTCATCTTCAAGATGATACACTATTCTACCATCTTCTGTTGTGTCTTTTTCTTTGATAGTGTATGGTTTGTCGTTATAGATGACTTTATCTCCTATCTTATGTGCTTCTGCTTCTGTAGGGCGGTTAGTTATCTTTTCGGGATTGTTATTAGGAGTAGGACTGTTATTAGGAGAAGGATTGTTATTAGGAGTAGAATTGTTATTAGGAGTAGGACTGTTATTAGGAGAAGGATTGTTATTAGGAGTAGGATTGTTATTAGGAGTAGAATTGTTATTAGGAGAAGGATTGTTATTAGGAGTAGGACTGTTATTAGGAGAAGGATTGTTATTAGGAGAAGGATTGTTATTAGGAGTAGGACTGTTATTAGGAGAAGGATTGTGTGCTTGGTTTGCAAATATATTATTGTGTATACTTTTAAGTTTTTTTATAATTCATTTTCTTTTGTTATCTAAAGTAAGAGCCTTTTGTAATATTCTACTTTTTTGATCGTTTTTATCTCTAGTGTTGTATGACGATTGTTCTATAATATTTAATTTTTGCCATGCATATGAAAACTCTCTCCATTCATCTTGAATAGATTTGAAGATTGTTTTTCTTTGGTTGTATAGTGGTTTTGATATAGTAGTGTCATTATCATTGAAGTTAATTTTATTCTTGATAAGATTTTTTACGTGTTCTATAATAATGTTGGCTTCTTCTAATGTCTCTGGAGCATCATCCAAAAAAAGATTTAACAAATTCTTTTTGGCTTGTTCAATGATGTCTTTAGATTTGTTTTTCGTATTCAATGATGATCAGATTGTATTGATCCCATCTTGGAAATGCTTTGTATTCAATGCCATAGTGATAGCAGAAAAGATTAAAATAACCTACATCAATTGTATCACGAAAAAATTATTTGTCGAAAAAATACATCATTTCCGTTGCTTTTTATGATGACTTTATATATAAAATAGATATGATATGTTTTATAAAATGCTCATTGAAGTAATGAGTCGAAATGTATTCGTCTTTTTCGCTTGAGAGCGAATCACTTTTTACCTTGATGTAAAAAGTAATCAAAAACATCAAGCAGAAAATACTCAAGCATATATTACTAGAAAATGAGAGTCAAAATACGAAGCGACTTTCCTCCCTAAAGGGTCCCAGTCAGTCGCTTGAATTTAACATGTTGATGGTAGTATTATTTGAATGTCGCTTGATTATATTTTCTGCTCTTATTTAAGAAAGAATTTCATTTTAATACCTCTTTTTAGAAAATACTGAAAAAAAGTCCTCAAAAATTTGACAGATAAAAATAATTCATTACAATTGTGTGTAAGTTTTATATATATCGTCCATGGCCATGGCAAAACAATTTTCAGATCACAAGATTAATACAGCACTTTCATATGTTAATGCTCCTATTGCTGATCTTTCAAAACTCAAAACATTACTTGATAAATCGGCAGTAGATCACTTATATAACTTAACTGTCGTAGATAGTAATGCATCTAATATATTAGAACAGATTTCAACACAATTGACGACAAAACAATTGGATATTGATTCAGAATTACAAAATTTGCTATCACAATATAATATGAAGTATCAAGAATTGATGCAACTCATTAATTCAATGAGTGCATACTCTAACTTTGATTCCACTACAGGCTCATGTAATTTTACATGAACACAATATACAAATAATAATAATAAATATACTCCAGAATATACACAATATACTACTAATATTTGAAGAATTAACACTCTAATAAGTGAATTGATATCTATCAATTGAAAATTCTATAATGGACAAATTGATTCTACAAATGTCTCTAATAATGTGTGATCAAAATTAGATGAATATTCAAAGGCACTTAATAAAATTCAAAATAGACAAATTGAATGGATGAATATTGTAAATCAGACAAAGAACTTTGATCATAATAGGGATATGATTTTAGAGAAATGAAATACTTTTGATACATCTGTATATTTATTTCAGATGTGACAAATACCTCAATGAAATCTAACATATTCTTTTGAAAATGCACAACCATACACTGTACAAGTTGATAGATGATGACCAAATAGACAACCTGAACAGTGTATGCCTGTTATAATAAAAGAAAGTGATGGTAAAACAAAGCAAGTACAAGTAAAAGCAACGGATTGTATCATTAATTGACAAGATGGTACTGTTACTGTTTCTAATAAGCCTGAACTTTTTGATATCAATGGTGTATTATATAAACCTAAACAAGATTATGAGTTTGATTTATCTGTTGCTATAGACAGAGATACATGAATTCAACAACAAACTAATGCAACTAATCTTATACTTCATAGTTCTAAAAAACTTCTTATTAAAAGAGTTGTTTCTTCTCTTGACAAGGATAGTATATTAAAAAATCCTGCCTTCACTATAGAACTCACCAATCGTATGAGCGTCGCTCATCGTCAACATATCCTCGCTATCGATAATAAAGATAGTCAGATATATCAATCGATCAGAACTCATCTTGAAAAACATCCAGATTTTGCAACATTATCAGAACATCAGAAAGAAGAACTCTATCATAGAGTATTGTGAATACATCAGGTAGATGCAACTAATCCTACCGCACCAGTTCTATGACCATTACTTTCAGCATCTATCTCGCCTACTCAAGCTCGAGACACGACAGTCAGACCACCAGCTACAACTTTATCCATGTCAAACCACAGTCTTCTTTTTTCTGAATATGTACAAACTGACAAAGTAGAACCAAAACCTACTCCTGAGGATACAAAAAATGAGGGAAGTTATAGAAACTGGCTCTCACGCAATCTGACCGCATTGACCAAGAATTATATAGCACATCGTCTCTCAAGTTATATCAACGATACTCATGTCACTCAAGCAGTCAATGATGCGATCACACAGTATGTCACTGATCGTGATACGAGACAACTCAATGGAGTGACCCATCTTGTACCCAATATCAATGCTGCTGCTCGTGCATTGCGTGCGTGTCAACCTCGTAAGACCAAAGGTACATCGTGGACGAGATTGTTGACTGGTAAGTGAGCTGAGATATCTGACAAGATTACCAAACCTGATGGAGGAGAAATGAGTTACAAGACCATCCTCAATGTCAATAATATGCCTGCTGTAAGTGCTACGATCACGGTCGATGGTCAAGATCCTGTTACCTATCATGGTGCTACACCTGGAGATCTGTTGGCAAAACTATTGACCTGATGAGGTGCTCGTATCGATGGACATCAAGCTCGTCTCCATGTCGCATTTGGTACGATGAAAGCACTCATCAAGACAACGATGCAAGCAGGAGTGACGATGGTAGTACCTATCAATCAAACCAATGGTGATGAATTACGCGTATCCTTGGATAGTAATGACAAACTCAAAGTAGAAAGATATAATTTTGATACTAGTATTGATGATTTTGTACTCAGTACAGCACCATGAGATAGTTTTGATGAAGACAATGTCGAGCATAAGTCACAGATGACTCATAATTTTCTCGTGAGGATGAATCAAGTCACAAATATTGTGATGGATCGTCAGTATGCTGGATTTCAAGATACTATGAGCGATGCTTCGAGTAATATCAAAAACCTCTGAAGATGGGCACTAGGAGATCGCGAACGTATGTCATACAAAGCTAACCCGAGATGGTTAAGATGATTACTTACCAAACGAATCAATCGTAAACAACCAGGTGTTGAATCTTTTGCTTTCCCTGTGACGGTGGGTGATAAGACACTCAATGTCACTTATGATCCCAATGGTACTATCAGCTTAGAATGATCTGATGGTAAGACTCGCAAAGGTACAAATCTAGCAAAATTACTCAATCCTCATTTGTGAATATTTAACAAAAAGAAGAATTTTACTGACGGATTTGAGATGCCGATCATGCAATGATTGTATGATGGACTATCACGTCAACTGATACAAAACGAAAGAGTCAATGAATATACGTATCTTGTACGCGATCCAGTGACAAAGATCATGTATACGATGTATCAGTGAGCAGATGGAGATCCAAAGATCGGTGTGATAGAAAATGTCTCTCAAAATATCTGAACGATAGACAGGACTCGTGACATGCTCCTGATGGATCGACAAAAACGATGAAGAACGAAGTGAGTACCACCACAAGCGATCCGTGAACTGAACGATCAAGAAAAGACTGCGGTGATGGGAAGACCTGAGATTATGGACTGATTTATGCAAAATATGCTCAAAGCAAGAGAAGAGATCCTTCATATTCCAGTAGGATGATATCGTGGATTGTCACTCAATGCTACTAATCTCTGACGTGCTGCGACTATAGGTTGAGCAGTAGCTGCGATAGGTGGTATTGATCTGATGAGTGGAGGATTGTTGTCGAGTTCTGCGTATACTGCAGGATTGGAGACGAGTAAGTTTGTGACTGGTACAGCTCCGAATACGATGTGGACAGTGACTAAGAATGCTGCTCATGGATTGTGAGAAGCACTATGAGCATGAGGTAAAGTTATCACTGCTCCGTTCAAATGAGCATTTGCTCCTGCTGCGTAATTATACACTATTACTTGTATCTCTACTATCTCGTATGGTAGAGATTTTTTTGATGTAAAAAAACTCCTCAGAAGAGAGGAGAGGAGTAGAATATTTTTTATGCAGCTGGTTTTTTTTCTTGTTTGTCTTCTGGTTTTGGTTTCATCGTGATGACTTTCGTCTCAGGAGCATGAACTGAGAACTTACTATCAAATACTTTGTTTAATTCTATTTCATCAGTATGAGTTTGATTGTCATCAGATGTAAATCATACTTTTACTTTATCATCTTCTATCACAAGAGAATCTAATTGTCCTGATAATGCTTCTCAATCTTGTTTCTGTTTTCCTGTAAACACTATTTTACCTCATGATTGTTGATATTTTTGGATAGATTTTATTCGTTTTTCTGTGTCTTCTTTTTTGATCTCTTTTTTGTCGTTGTAAAATTTAGTGAATTTCTTTTGCTCTTGATTGATATAATCTCCCATGAGTTCATTAGATTCTTTATTGTCTATGACTTTACTTTCTTTGATATCTATGATTTTACTCTCTTCTAGTTTATATTTGAGTTGACCTATATCCGTAGCAGTTGATTTGATTTCTTTAAATAATGCTTTGTGTTCATCAGGAAGATTATCTTTATTTATATTTTTTTCTGTCGCTTGTGCTCTCAGAATCTTATCCTTTGCAACGTCTAGTGCAGCTTTATCTTTTTTTTCAAATGCTTGTTTGAGTTCTTTGATAGCAGCATGTCAGCTTACTATAGTTGCTAAAATTTCAGGAGAAATTGCTTCTTGTTCTGGAACTTCTTGTTCTTTCTTTTGCTCAGGTTTTTTATCTGTATCTTTGGTTTTCTCTTTCTCTTCTTTTTTGATTTCCGTCTCCTCTTTCTCGTCTTTTGATTCGATTTTTGTTGTATCTTCTGATTTCTTCTCGTCTTTGGAGTCAGGATCATCTTTTTTTATATCTTTGTTAGTATCTACAGTTGGTAATATATTTCTTGGAGTACTGGTATAGTATCATTTGAAAGAATTGTGTCGTGATTTTCATTCAAAGATATTGTCTTTTTGATCTCTTCCTGCTTGTGTAGAAAAAAGAGGAGTGATAGTGTTTCCTAGTGTCCTTCCAACAAGATTTGTCCCTATTCAGAGAGCTGCTGCTCCAGTTTTTAAGACTCATTCATTTGTTATATTTCGTACTCATTTTCCTAATGATTTTACAGATCCTCGGATACCTTCAGTAAATACTTTTCAAAACTTAGTTCCAAATGACTGTCATTTTGTAAATACTCCTGATCGAGATTTTTTGATGTCTTTTGGTATGGATTCTATCGATTCTACGACTCATCTTGTTCTTTGAACTACAGTTGACACAATATCTGTTCATATTCTTCCTACATTCATCGGTATATTTACTATGCTGTTTTTTACATTACCCATCCATTTTACAAACTTTGATGTTGGAGCTTGCTTTGAATTGAGTATACCATGACTTCCATCTCGTCAGAGACTACTTGGTTCTTTTAAATCTATCTCTTTGTGTGGTATGTCTGGAGATGTATCAGAAGTAGAAAATGTCTGTTGAATATCTTGTGCTGTAGTAGTTAAGCTATTTGCTGATGTCTGATATAATCAAGAAACATACTGCAATCCGTGACCTGCTGTTTTGATAGTTCATTCTGCTATACTTCATAATGCACGTGGGGCTAAGGTAACGATATTCCCTGCTGTGTGTACTATATTTCATTTTGCAGTGTTTTTTAAAACTGATCCTATCGCTTCTGAAGTATTTTCTATAGTTTTTAATATATTGCTGGTTGGTCTTGTGATACTTGTGGTAAGATTTTCAAGAAGATCAGTCGATGATACCGTTGATGATAAAAAACCACCAGCAAAAGTATTTCTGGAAAGATTTTTTATATTTTTTCATACATTTGAAATTGTTTTTCTCATAATATTTTCTTCAGTTAAATAATCTTATTTCTTCCAAATACTTTTCCCGTTCTTTTTGAAGTTGTTGAGCCAGTTGATGAATTCTTGTTTATTATCTGCTATGCTTGGATAGAGTTCTTCAAATCTAGGAGAGAAAAATGAGTCATTGAGCACAGAAATATCTTTGAGATCTCAGCCTTTTAATTGTTTCGTCGCTTCTCGTCGATTTGCTTTGAGAAATTCTATATCTCATAGAGTAGAGATGTGAAATGGTTGATCTACTTGTGACCTGTTGGTGATTTGTGATTGAGGATCAGTCAAAAAATTTATAAGATTGCCAATACGAATAGCTTCGTTATGATTTGTTGTTTTTCGTGGTTCGTTGTTGTATGGTGTGCTGATTCATGGTGCTGTTCATATGTCTATTGGAGATCTTTGATTATAGGTTCCTACTTCTAGTTGTTGAGATGATTTATTATAAGTGATGGTAATTGGATGAGCTTTTGGATGTTTGATATACAGTATATTCAGTTCTCTTTCTATATCCATTCTTTTTTCTTTAAATGAACTGTATGATGAATCATTGTTTTTTTTCATATCTATCTCTATATTATCGAGTAGAGGTTTGATGTTAGCAGCATCATTTCGATCATATTTTTCAGCAATAGCGTCTCATCTTCTTTTTGCTTCTTCATAGGTTTTTGTAATGGTTTCCTTTGGATTGTTTTGAATTTTTTGGGTAATATATAGACCATTTATTCCCATATCGGTGAGGAAATTTTGTACTCTTGATGTGCTATTGCTTTGTGTGATTTCTTGAAGAAGTTTATATCTTGATCATTCTAATCCTTCTTTATTGAGAAGATATCATTTGAATTTTTCAAAATCGATTGTTCATTTGTCGTTTGTAAATTCTTTCCAATCTTTTCGTGGAATGCTTTCAAATAATCCAGCAGAAACTTTTGCATCCATATTTAATTCTTTATCAGTTTGTATTGATTTATTGTCTATAGTTGTTTTTCCTGTAGTTATTCAAAATAATTCTGCAGCTTGTTTTCTTGTATCTCATCATCTTACTAGTTTATCAATAGATGGTCATAATACATATCATCAGGCTAGTATTCATCCGTATTTTGCTACATCACCAAAACTACCTTTGTTAAATACTGCATCATAACTAGATTTTAGAAATTTCCATCCTGCTCGTAATGTTCCAAATACTTTGGTAGCAGATCGGACAAGATTTCCTATTTTATATGCTCTTGACCTTGTTTCTACGCCAGCTCACATAGTTTCTAATCCTGCATTTAATGCTCATAAAGCACCGTTTTCGGCAAATTGTTCTCCAACTGTACCGTTATGTTCTACGACATTGTTTGTAGTATTGCATACTACGTTATTTGTATTATCAATATCTACTTTTGTCTTGTTTTTATCAAAATCTCCTGGTTTTACATCAGGTACATAGAAATTTGCATCATCAAAAATATTTGGTGGAAAAAATCTCTTGGCTTCATCAATATCTCCAGTGACGAGTTGTGATTTATAGTCTCTAGCACTGGCGAGTAGGGTAGTCGCTTTTGCGATGAGTCCTTGGATATGTGTTTTCTTGAGATTGCTATAATCTCATGAGAGTGTTTCTGTGATACGATTGTCTACTATGTTGAAATTTTCATTAAAATATTCTTTTACTACTTCTTTTACTTCTTTTCCTTGTCCAGATTTAGCAAGACAAAGTTCTTCTTTTTCTGTCTGAAGTTGTCCTTTTAGTGTAGTTAATTGTCTCGAGAGACTGATGGATTCATTGAGCTTTTTGGTCTCTGTAGTAGTTTGTGTAGTAGTGATCTTCTCTTCTAATTCTTTTTGAACTGCCTGTGTGGTCTCGTCGGCGGTTTGTTGTTCAGCGATTACAGTCTCTTCGTTATTTTTTTGTTCAGCAAGATATTTACCATAGAGTCTTTGTTCTCTATGGGTAAGATCATCAAAAGCTATTCAGGATTCAATTTTCTCCTGAGCATTGGCTACTGCTTGTTCTTTGCTTTTAAGTCCCATGACAATACTGTACAAATATGAAAATATACTCTATTATTGTACATCTTTCTCACAAAAATAAAAATCTGACTCGATTTTATGGTCAGATTAAGTTGTCTTTTGTGTGATATATGATATGGTATTATCTAATATTCATTTCTTTTGCTTGTTTGTCTTCTGTGACTATTTTACAGAAAAATTCTTCAAGATTTTCATCAATCTTATTTGTTATATTTTCATAGACCATCTGCCCTTGTGACAATATCCCAAATCTGTCGGAAACCTCTTGAACATCAGAGAGGATATGAGTAGAAAAGATGATTGTTTTTCATTCAGATTGGAGTTTTTTCATAAGATTCTTGACTACTATCCTTCCTAGTGGGTCTAATCCGCTCATAGGCTCGTCTCGAAAGAGGAGGTCAGGGTTATTGATGAGAGATAGGATAAGTCCCAGTCTTTGTTTCATACCTTGAGAATAGTTTTGTACATAATTATCTTGCGCATACGCCAACCCAAGCTCTTCAAAGAGATACTGTCAGAATTCTTTTGTTTTTTTCTTATCCAGAGCCATATAATCTCCTATGGAGATCACATTTTCCCGTCCTGTAAGGTATTCAAAATACGGCGTCTTGTCAGGAGCATAACCGATCTTTTTGCGAATAATATTATCCAGAGTATGGTTTCAAAAAAAATGTATCTGACCGCTGTCTGGAGTATGAAATCCCATGATCGTTTCGAGAGTCGTTGTTTTCCCTGCTCCATTGAGTCCCAAAAAGCCATATATTTCTCCTTTTTTGATCTCAAAAGATACTCCATTTAAGATCTTTTTAGGAATATTTTGAGCAAATCAAGTCATGAATGATTTTTGGATGTTGTGAACGGAGAGAATCATTTTTAGAAGTTAACAGTTAAAAGTTAACAGTTAAAAGTTAAGAATCTTACATTATATATAACTGTAAACTCTTCATTGATAACTGTAAACTGACTAATAGAGTTCTTTTTTGATCAAAGCATGGATTTGTTCATATTTTTCTTCGGTGAGTGCTTGTGGATCTATGATGTGAAATTCTTTGTATATTTCCATAATACATTGGAGCAAAAGTTCTTGATCTAATGCGATGTTATCATGCATAGAACTAGCTAATTTTTTTAGATAGATAAGATAATTTGTAGGATTGATGATCATATGAGGATCATAGAGGGGAGAATAGAGAGATTGCATTTTATATTCTATGATCTTATCTCGAAAAAATGGGACAAACATACCTATAATGACTGGATAATTGCTTGATTTCCTGATATATTTAGTGCCATGATAGGGATCTTTCGTTGTGAAAAAAAGATTATAAAGAATACGAATGAGTTCTTCGGATTTGATTTTTCATAATAAAAAAGTAAGAAATTTAGCATAGGCATTGTGTTGGGCTTTGCTTCCTGCTATCTGTCCAGCAATAAGTTTTCCTTGTCTAGTTTGCTCTGCTACTGCCTCTTTCATAGCATCGGTTATTTTTTCTGTTCATTCATTATTGTGACTTCATGTATCTATACTTTGTGATAATCATCATATTTCATCAATAGACATGATAGAAGTTATAAATTATAAATCCTGCCTGTCGCCAGACACGGTATAAATTATAAATTACTTATAATTTATTTGTAATCTTTTTGTTGCTATATGAAAAATAACCATTTTCTCTTGCAATGCAACTCTAAATCTGTATTAATATATGCATTGGTTTGGCTTATTTTGGTGAGGTGGATGAGTGGTCGAAGTCAGCTCACTGCTAACGAGTCGTACTGCAAGGTACCGCGGGTTCGAATCCCGCCCTCACCGAACTTAATCTAATTGATCAATTATGGCTCTGTAGCTCAGCAGGTTCAAGGCCTCGTGAAGCGAAGGCGAGCGCGTCTATCTACCGTCGTTCCTCCGGATATATCTCATAAGGACAAAGTCGGTAATTCGAGTTTACCTTATTATTAATTATCTAAAACTACTATTACGGCTCCGTAGCTCAGCAGGTTAGAGCGCGTCTCTCATAAGGACGAGGTCGGTGGTTCGAGTCTACCCGGCGCCAAACTTAAATTTACTCTCAAGTCATTCAACATAAAGTAGCTATCATTATTCGGCTGTAATGATAATCTCCATTATTATTTAATTTATTACTCTCTTATTATTCATGGCAAACAAGAAAGCTTGAAAAAAGAAAAAGATTGGTGTATACAGATGTACTGAATCTGGTGCTACAAATTATGTCATTAAGGTTACTCCTACGACACCTAAGATTGTTTCAAAATATTCACCCACGTTAAGAAAAATTACTGAACACAAATTATCAGAAAAAACTAAATAGTTTTTTATTTATTTTCATTGTATTAAAAATATGTTAATTATTAGATTGGCAAGAGTAGGAAGAAGAAACCTTCCAGCATTTAGAGTAGTTCTTACTGAACATACCAAACCTGCAAAAGCATGATATACTGAAATATTGGGTTCGTTTAATCCAATCAAACATGAATTTACTGTAAAAGCTGATCGTGTGGAAGAGCTTCTTACGAAATGAGTACAATTATCTGAAAGAGTAGCAAAACTTATGTTTCAACAAACAAATAAAGATGTTTACAAGAAATTTTTTACTATTAAAAACTCATCAAAAGTCACAAAAAATCCAGATAAATATAATTAGTAGATAATTTTATATTTTTATTAATCATATGCAGACATTTGTTGCAACTACAGATAGTATAGCGATGATGTTACAGACAGTAATTGCTCTTGTGGTGATTGCTGTTTTTGTTATGGCTATTGTCTCATTTGTCAGAGCTATTCGAGGTCTGTTAGATTCAGAATGAGAGGAAGCAAAAAAACAAAAATCTAAAGATAGTATCAGGTTTATGATGTTGTGAGTTATTTTTACTATTGTTTTTCTTATTATTTTCCCGTTATTTCTTAAACAATTATGAGTTATTAATTATGAAATATTTACTGCTCCAAATATATTCGCTAGAGTTTGACAGATATTAAATTATATTCTTACTTTATGAACTCAAATTCAAAATTTTTATTGATCTGAGACTATATTTTTTTCTCCTAGTAATACTTCTACGGTAGGTTCGCAATATACTTTATAATTATTTTTTATTTATTATTCTTTTATTAATGAATAAATTGTTGCAAAGAGTTATTCAGCGTCTTTCTTACTTTTTTTCTCATCTTGTCCACGATGTAATGAAAAAATTTAAAATAATGGATAAATATGAAAAAATGATAATAATATGATCTGGATGAGTTTTTTTAATAGTTTTGTTAGCTCCATTGATGACTATATCCTCCAACGAGATAATTGATCAATGATTACAATACGTATTTCTTATCACTAAAATATCGTTATGGAAATCTTTTTTTCTAATAGAATGATCTTTATTACTTTCTTTGCTGTGGTTGTTCAATCATAAATTTAAAGTATATGTAGTAGAAAATTTGTGATTCCAATGAAATAATTATTTATTTTTATGCTTTTTATTTGCTATCACAGCTACTGCATTTATTAGTATGGGAGAGATAGTAAATGTATTTAGTGCATATACTATGGTTCTTAGTTTGACGCTCTTCTACTATCTTTCTTTGATTATGTTAATTTTGTTGCTTGCATGATGTTTTTATCTTTCATTGTACAAATCAAATAAATATTTTCAATGACATGTAGTATGATATCATGGTAAAAAACAATCCCAAGAGATAGAATGAGATTGATCATTATTTAATAATATATATCATGATGAAGAATAATTTATAAGTATCTATAGAAAGGCATATAGCCTTTTTTTTAATAACTCATTTTCTTAAATAATTGTATTGATCTTTCTTTTTTTGTCAGTGTATTAAATAATAGATTATTTTTATTGTGGTTGATTACATCTTGGAGAGATGTAGTGATGACTGTCTTTTTGTTAGTTAATCCATTGCTGATAATGCTGTTGATATCATTGAGTAATGATCGTTTTGATAATCACGCTTTTTCAAAACTAACTGGATCTTTCATATGTAATGTATTATATATTTCTTGTAACTCAATCTTTTGATTAGTAGTTGATAATCAGGAAACTCTACTTTCTAAATTTTCTAAAGATATAATATTATTTCCTAAAGCGACTCTGTCATATTGTTCTAAAACTTTTCTTATAATGTTAGCATACTGTTCTCGTTTCATTGTACTATTAGTAGTTTCTTGTTCCCATATTGCTTTGAAGTAGATGTCATTATCATCATGACTATTTAAAATATAGGTCATAAGATTATATATTTCTTTTGAGGTAATATAACTATTTCGTTTATAGGTAGAAATATTTTTGCTTGTAGTATGATTGATATATTTATCTCATTTTATAGATATAAGCCATTTTATAGATTCCTGGTCCAGTGATGTAGTAGGTACTCATTTATAACTACTTGAGTTTATATTATATGATATACTATTATATGGTCTGATGGTCTTAATAAAATTATATGCACTTTTAATAAATTCACCACGAGTTATATTTTTTTTCATATTAATACTATATCATCCATTTTTTGTTGTCTTGAGTTGCAACATACAATGATTGACCATAGTTTGTACATCTAAAAGATTATATTGTGTAGATTCTTTTATTTTGATATTTTTTTGAGAGTTACATATATTGTTTTTATAATCTAATATCAGATCTTTGATTGCAATAGTGCGATTATTGATATTATCAACTTTTGCTACTATATCTGTGATAGAATCATTAAACTTCACTTGAAATACAAATGAACCATTTTGTGTAAATCTTTTGGAATTAGAATTGTTATTATTGTTGATATATGCTCAATATGGTACTATATTAATCAGAGAAGCTGTTACAGAATTATCTCGATTGGAACTATATATTATATTTCCTGTAGCGGTGAGAGATTTTTTTGTAGAGCATTGAGTTGAATTTCCATAGTCTGTATTACACGTCCAAGTTCGTCAGAGGGTTGTTTCATTTATATTAGTAGCTTCTCATAGATTACAAAGAAATTGAGATTCCATAGGCAAGACTACTACTCATGAGTTATAAACTTTACATTGACCAATTCATTGATATTCAGTTTTTTTATAAGCACTACATACTTCGTTATTTCATTGTACTCAGTTACAGGTCCAAGTTCGTTGATTTGTGGTTGTATTAAATGACGGTATCACAAGAGAACTATTGCCAGCAGCACAGAGATTAAATAATGGTACTGTAGCAAATTTTTGTAAATGGGAACTACCACATACACCATCATAATTAACACAACTGGTATGATAATAACTTCAGGAAAGTACTCAGTTTGTACATGTTCTTGTCTCACTTATACAAGTTTGTGATACAGTAGTATCTGATTGAAAAAATATTTTACTTTCTCAGTTTTTGATGATAGTATTATTGATTTGGCAATCAGAACTTCTTAGTTGATTACATTGGGTATAAGGATAATTATTGTGATTAAAGTTTTGCTCACTACCAAATATATTATATTGGATGAGATCTTTTAATACTCAGTTTTTACAATATACATAGGTATTATTCCCTTCTATGGTTGAACTACTATCAGTATCAGAACAGATGGAAATATTTTCTACAATATTACTTTTATATCAAGTAAAAAGATAAGTAGCAAGATCTCATATACTTGGTACTCATCATCAAAAATGAGGAATATAAATCTGTTGTCCAAATACTTTTCATAACATACATCATTGAGCTTGTTGATTATTGCAGATAGTATTTGTATATAATCATGGAAATGATCAACTTAGTAATCCCAATGACATACTACCATTATTACACTGAAAAAGATCGTATCAAAATCATGGAGTATTACAAGTATATGCTTGTCAATATGTTATATTATTGTACTTATATCAAGATGTTATTTGATTGTGTTCTAAACTCAGACCATTAAAAAAACATTGATTATATCCTTTTACACTGAAAACTATACTTCATATAACAAAAGTGGTAGTAATTATCTTTTTAATAGTAGAGATACTCATATCAATATATTGTTTTATCAATTAAAATGAAATATCTGACCAAAAGTTAAAGTAATTATTATCTTTGGTCTCTGTAGTAGGTATATATGTTTTATTACTATTGTTTATGATTTTTGTATTTGTATTTTTTGTTATAAGAAAATCTATAATGGTATTGAGATTGAGTTCTTGCTTTGGTTTTCTTTGTAAGATGCTTCCTAGAGCAATAGAACTAAGATCTTGTAATAATATTGCACGATCAATTCCTACTTTGTAGAGTGATTGTGAAGATGTAGCTCTGATTTTTTTGATGAGTTGTACCATAAAACTTTGTTTGGCAACAACTCAAGATAAAGTACTAAGCTTAGTATCTAATTGTCATAGAAAGATATGATGATTTCCTAGTGCAGTATGGTCATATTGAGAAATGATTTTTCCAATAGCATATGCTGTTTGTGCTCTAGTTAATGTTCCTGTATTTTTTATTAAGGTATGAGCTTTTGTTGTGTTTCCTAATATTATTAGCGTCTGTTCTAAAATCTTTTGTGCTTCTCATCATCAAATATATTTTTTAGATTCTATTGTCCATTTATTTCATTTTTTTATCAGAGGTGAATACAGCAATAATCATCGTGTGTCTACTTCGCCCAATAGAGATTCATCTATTCCATTATACGTGATACCTATATAGTTTGGTGATAGTGAATTCATAACCGATCCAGAATAATTTCATAATAAGGTAATCATCCTTCCTATGACGGTTAGATACTCTCCGCGGGTTATGTTTTTCTTTGGGTTGAAATATCGATTGTTATTAGTTGATTTAAATGTTTTCATGATGCAATTATTGATTACTGTCTGTATGTAATAGTTATATATTTGTGAATTTGTATCTATTGGGCTTGTTGTTCTGTCAGGACAAAGTTTGTTTTTATAAATATTTGTAAGATCTGCTGTGATAGGTTTATTAATCCAATCTACTTTTGCTTTAACTGATCCTATATTTCCTGCAGGATCTTTGAGTATAAATACAAATTCTTTATTATAAGTAAAAGTATGACTTATACTTCACGAATTGTTGGTGATAATGATTCATGATGTTGTAAAATTTGTAAGAGTTGCAGTGACATTATTTGTTGTATTTGATGTAGTAGAGTAGACAATATTTGCCCCAGGAGCATTTTTATTGATTCGATTGACACTTGCTGTGAGATTTGTTACATTACCAGCTACATCACTTACTTTAAAAATAAACGATCCATTACTACTAAAAAGATATCATGTTGATCCATTATTATTGAGTATTTTGATAGTTTCATTAGGGTTAATAACTGTTACTCTTACTCAAGTATTTGTTGCATTAGTATTATCATATTGTAGATTTGCCAATGGAGGTGTTTTATCAATAGTACTAACTACTACAGGAATGGTATTTGATATTCCATTTTCGTCTACTAGTTTGTATTCTCCTGTACCATTATTGTTAAATGTTACGGTAAATATATAAGGGTTTATAGAACTATTCTTATTACATGTCCCTAAAGTGAGACAGTGTCCTGTGAAAGTCACTATTGGTGTCTGTGGACGGTTAAAATTAGTTAATGATACGACCACATTTCAGCTAGTGCTTGTTGTAGGACTCATATTGATTGTTGCTTTGGGTACATCAGTTTGTATCATATCTACCACAGCTAATACTGATCATGTGTTTCAAGCTCGATCATGATATTTAAAGAAAAAGTATCAATCTTCTGTAAATAATCTATAATATTGATTGACTGGAGTGTCAAATGTTATATATGTAGTATTAAATCCTGTGACTATTGCTGTTACAGAAGTCATAGTCCCATTGGTGGATTGAGGTTGATATATTACTGATAAATTAGGAAGTTTTACTTTTGCATAACATTGAGATGAGTCTGTACCTAGTGCAGTAGTTGCTTTACATTTTCGTGATCGTTTTTTTGTGATAATGTCTTGAGTAGGGATAAGTGGCTCAGGAATTCAAGCTTCACACAATCATGATTGTAGGACTTGGTCCGGGTCAGAAAATCAGTTTGTATTAATCTGTGTAGATCGTTTACATTCTCCATCAGTTATTCTTGGTGCTGTGCATATACTTGTTTTACCACTATAAAAATCTACTACTTGTAAAAGACAAGAGACTGTTGTACATGAACTATTATTAAATTGTTGTATGTTATTCAGATTAGTAGTACATATCCATCCCCATTCCCCATTACTTTGTTTGATAGTAGATGCGATTCCTTCTGTACAAATACCATTGCTTGGGTATGACCTTCGAGGTTGTTTTGTCGCTCGACCACACATAGGCTTATTGCTCATAATTGCTTCGCATGATTGCAGTCAACATTTCCACTTCCATCTTCCATTTGTATTGATAAAACTTGATGCGATTCAGCCATCCTCACAGAGACTCTGTTGTAATAATTGATAGGTACTATCAAATGTTTGATTTGTTATAGAACTATTACAACTGTTTCATTGAGAATTTGCATAATTAACAAGAGAAATATTGCCACAGCTCGAACTTGTTTGTCCATTATTGATACATTGCCATGATGCAATCCCTCATAGTGAAAGTTGTCGATTTGTTAGTACTCCATATATACAGGCATTATTTCAAGGGAATTGGTTAATAACATTATTAGATCCATTACTCTTAATTATATTTGTATTACAAGTAGGTGAAAAAGTGTTATTACCATTTAACCAAGCTGTACAAGTACTTGTATTGCCTCACCCTCATCAGCTACATTGTCGTGACCATAGATGTCTTTCATTATCAAATTGTGTTGGTCATGCAATATATCACGGAGAACAGAGATTGTTATTTGGAGCAGATGTGTGTCATGTATTGGCGGATATACCACAACGTGCATCAAAATAACGTGGTGCCTGACAGGTTGTTCATGAACCAGGACAGTTCCAAGTTCGTCCCAATGAAGTACTATTAAAAATTGTTGGTAATATATCTTTGTTATTGGTATCTTTACATAATTTTCATAAAAATTTATTATTACTATTGCTATAAAAATCTCCTATATTGTTATTAGTTGTGCTAAATCATTGATTGTTCGCTGATCCACAAGATCAAGTAGTTATAACTATACTTGTGTTTGTATTATATGTACATGACGCGTCAATATCTCAGTCTGTTCATTTACATGTCCAAGTCCATTCTTTACTTGTGTTGTTAAAAGATATTCATTCTGTTGCTCATGCTGTACAAAAAAAATATGATAATCAAGGATGGTTATTATTACTTGGCGTAGATAAAGTGTTATTGATTGTTCAACATTGTCAATTTATTGCGTATATATTTGCTAAAGATATATAACTTACAAAAATTATTATAAATAGTATAATGTTTTTTAATAATCTTTTTATAGTCATGGTATTTATAATGAATAAATTATAAATTATATTATAATTTTACTATACTAAAGTCAATCTTTTTATAATGTTTTTGTATTGCTTCGTGATTGTAAAACGCTTCAACTAATATTTCGTAAAGATGCTCTTATTGTGTCTCAAGGATTGATGTCAGCACTTTCTTGTGCATATTGACATGGACACTGTAAACATTCAAACTCAACAAACGTATCTCACAAAATTTGTGTATCACAGGTATTGCTATTTCATAATTCTGGACATCAATCAGTGTCTTGATATCAATTATATGTTTCTTGTAAATCTGGACAATTATCAATATTATTTTGTATTCAATCATGATCACTATCATTATTTCAGGCATCATATGATTTTCAGAAATTATATGTAGTATTTTCACATTGATTTCATATTCAATTACTATTATTATCTTTTTGGTCAGCATTAGACTGCAGTGGACAATTATCTAAGGATTTACATAGATTGTTAAATTGCTTTGATTGTAATTGATTCATCATTGAATCTCGCTTAATTTTATCTATGATAGCTTGATTGATATCACATGAGGAATGATTTTCTTTTATTAATCAGATAGGGTTTTTTACTCCATCTCCATCAATATCGTCATCACAACGATCATCTATTGTATCTCAATCTATATCACATTGTGCTTGTATTTTATTTATTTTCATATTGAGACAAGAAAATGAATTACTACTAATGACAACTGTTGATTGACTAGCAGTATACTGACATACTCATAGAATTTCTTTGGACTCTGGGTAATATATCCCATAATTATTATAAGCTCACAAAGATGTTATTATTCCGGTTGAAAAATTGACTCCATCATAAAAATACTTTTTAATAATATTTGTATCAGTATATCCTATTCTTGTAGTGAGAAGATTGATAGGAGATTGTGATATTCATTCTAATAGAGTAGGTTTTACTTGAAGAATTTTTGCATTATCTTCCTTTTGCTTATTACTGATAATAATTGTTTTATAGTCATTAATTTGTGTATTGTCTCATAATATAATGAGCGATTCTATAATATATATACCATCTTTTTTATAAGTATGACTGATATTATTTTTAGATTGAATATCTGATACTGAATCTCATCGATTTACTTTTCGTTCTTTAATAGCATCATCTATGTTCATAGTGATTTGTTCTCCTATTTTAGGATTAATATTACTGATATTAATATTTTTTATATTGTTTTTTTCATTTTCTATGATGAAAGATTGCGAAGCGATAGCAATAGTTTCATTGTTCTGATTTTTTATGGTAGTTGTAAGTGTATATTTTCCTTCTTTACGTATCAAAAAAGTGTTTTCTGTCTTGTTGTTTTCTGTAGTTTTTGTTTGATTTTCAGGTCATTCTAATAGCCGTATTATGCTTGTAGACTTTCAGATTGTGGTGACTTTTGCGTTGAGGAGAATAGGGATATAATTTTTAGATAAAGAAAGTGATAAATTTGCATTTGTATGTCATTTATTGTATTCGGCAATAAGAGAAGTAGATGCTTTTCTTCTTGGATCAGATTGTGATTGTACATATAGTGTATATAGTCCAGATTTTTTAATAGGGTAGTATACCTCTTTCCCATTAAAGTTTTTACCATCTATATTTCGTACTCGATCTTTTTCTATTGGACTATAGTCAGTGATTATATATGCATAAATTTTACTATTTTCTCCTGTTCATACGATTTTACTTCATATTGATACTCCTTTTATATTTGTTATATCACAACTATTTCATTGATAGTTATTATTACTGTCGTATTGATTTGTATTTTGTATAAAGATGCAGTTATCTGTTTGTGCTGTTCGTAATGATACATTTATGGATCATCGTTCATCTACAATCCCTATAGGATTTGATATACTATCACCATCAATATCATTATCACAAACATCTCATATCTTATCATTGTCAGTATCGATTTGGCTTGGATTATAATGGTTTGGACAATTATCATCTTGATTAACTATTCCATCACAATCATAATCATTATTAAAGTTACATTGTATTTTTGGGAAGATTCTTCAAAAAGCTTCTATTGCTGTTTTGCCATCAATAGGTGTATGAATAGTGTTTGTATAATTTGTATTATCGAATATAATTCACTCTTTGATGGCAATATTCAATTCTGCGATAGGCCAATATCATTGTGTGATTCGTCATAACTCTTTCATATTACATGCATTCAAATTGAACATACAATATTTGAGATAGGTACGAAATTCTGATGCTCCTCATAGAGGACAATTGTCTCCTTCGCATTGTTGTGCTTTATTGATGATAATAGATTTATCTTTGTCATTAAATATATTGTAACTATATGATCCTTGCTTCTGACTTTCATATCGTATTTTTATGCTGTTCCAGTCAGTAGTATAATTCTTCCGAATATATTTACTCAGTATATTTGTGATGACTTGTACAAATTCTCATTTGCTCATGGTATTGGTTCCACAAAATTCTCATGGACAAAGAGGTGAGGTAAGAAGCGGATATCAAAACATATATTCTTTATCGGCAACTGTAGCTACACAATAATAATAACTTTGGTTGTTATATATTGCTTTTTTATAAATAATATCATTAAAGTCTTTTCAAGGTAGTGCTATAAAATTTATCCAAAAATTATTTGTATAACGATTTATTAGTTGATTTGATGGATTGATACAATCGATACATTCTACTGCATTTAATAATCTTGTAACTTCATAACGAGATATTGTTGGTTGTTGTTTTATATAGTCTAGTTTTATTCATGCAAGATTTGCTTTTTGTTCAAAATCATTATTTGCTTCTTGTCAAAATCATATTTGAAATACTCAAATACATATGCATATTATACAGATAATATATCTTTTTCAATACATATAGTATGTATACTATTTTAGTAGTGTTATTGCAAAAATGATTTTAAAAAAAGTCCCCATTTCTGAGGACTTATGATATAATTATATCTATTGTATTTGACTCAATGCTTGTTCAAAAGCTGATATCGGTTGAGCACCAGATATGGCTACAAATTTACCAGTCTTTTTGTTGAGTAGAACATTACCAGGTGTTCCATTGACTCAGAATAGTGTCTGTCCTTCTTGCATGTTAGCAGTTACTTGTGCTGCAAATTCATTTGAGTCTAAACATTTTTTGAATTCAGCTTCTTTCATCCCTAGGCTTACGGCTATTTTTGTGATGTTTTCTACACTAGGATTTTTAGATTTGAATGTTTCGTCTGTATAAGAGAAATATTTGTCATTACCCAAAGCTTTTCATACACAGAAGTTACCTTCTGCTGCTTTTTGAGCTAATGGATGGAAATTTAATGGAAATTGTTTATAAACACTCGCAATGTTTTTAGTTTTGATAAGATTTTCTACTGTACCGTTTTCAAAGTGTTTTTGACAAAATGGACATTCAAAATCTGAATATTCTATTAGAACTATATCTGATTCTTTATTACCATTGATATAGACGTCTTTGAGAACACTTTCTATCTGAGTAGGAGTTAATGTAGTAGATGTGTTTGCTCCTTGTGTAGGAGCTGCTGTAGGATTTGTTGTATCACTACTTGGAGCTACCGTACCACCCATTTGTGCAATAGCTGCATCGATACTTTCACCTTGCTTGCTTTTGAATGCTTCACTAGTATAGAGAGTTTGTAGTTTAGATCGATTATTATCACCTCCTGCTTTTAATGCTTCCATTTTTGATAACGCATTGAATATTGTAGATTCGCTTGTTCCTCAAAAAAAGAATCCAGCAATAGAGAAAATAGCAGCTACAGCAGATAATACGATTGCTACATGGATTTTAATATGATTGTAGTCATTTTTTCGTAAATTATTCATAAGATATACAATAAATATAAAAAAATTTTATCTTAAATGTAGTTGAATAAGATCTATTGATCTCCTTGTAATTCATTACTGTCGAAATTATTCCCTGTTGTTATGATGTCGTTTGATTCGACAACAGCTTCTTGTATACCTGTAGTGGATTCTTGTTCAGGTAAGAATTCTTCTGTTCCTCAACCTTGAATTTGTTGTAACATAAGTTCTAGATTTTGTGCATATTGTTCTTTGTAAGCATCACTTCCCATAATTACTTGTAATTTTTCATAATTTTCTTTTCAACCTACTTTCATAATCTCAATATTCTCAATAGTATTCATACTGAGAACATTTACAATAATGTTAATAATGATAAGTACAATGATACCAATACTCAAATAATGATTGTGTTTGTTTTCACTTACAGACATAACTGTTATAATTATAATATAAAAATAGTAATTTACTGAAACTTTATAATGATTATAGATATGTTTTCAATACTCATTTTTTTTTTTGAATTGACAAAATTATAAAATATTTATTCATAGTGGTCAGATATAGTATATCATATTCCTATTCCATATATTACAAAGAATAAATAATTTGCCATACTATCTATAAAAATATGTAAAAACCATCATATGGCGAGTAAACTTAATAAACCGATTCATAAATATTGTATGATTCAATAAATATCATAATCTTTTTGCATAGGTATGATTTTTTTGGTGTTGATTTTTTTTCTGATAGTATTGTGATATTGTAATAAAGTGATTACGATTGAAACGAATATTAAAAATCATAGTATACCTTGGTTTATAATGATCTGTAAATAAATGTTTTCTAACATAGATAAATTATTTTTTTTATTGAGATTATAGTCTTTATTATAGTGTTTTGCTGGTCATACATATCATGGACCATCACCAAAGAATGAAAAGGTTTTTGC
>JFJP01031699.1_pt1 | contig 33383 bp, 29 predicted proteins | sample 431651 | NCBI WGS metagenome assembly JFJP01 (sample SAMN02602958, study PRJNA72255) | Microbial mat metagenome, whole genome shotgun sequencing project. | biome: fresh water; feature: sink hole; material: water; isolation source: purple microbial (photo- and chemosynthetic) mats found in... | reverse complement strand
GGCGACAACCCGTTGTAATCGTCCGTCATTTGTCCAGAATGCGTCACAACCGTGATATTGTGCAATGGCTAAATGTAAAGCATCAGGCATTTTCAAGCTAGGATAAGTGGCGCGTAATTGAGCGGTGTGAATAAAGACGCTATCGGGCAGAGTTAGCGTTAAACAACTGGCAAAAAAAGCCTCATAACATTCAATTAACAGGGTATTATTTTGGCGAAAGGGCATCACCAAAACTTCCGCTTTCACCAACGGACTAATGGCAAATTCGGCAGGAGCGGCTTGTGATAAATGCTGTTTAATTCGCGGCGCGAAAACCGAGTGGTTTTCAACCAAATAAATCACTAAACACGCATCTAAATAAATCATTTAACTATTCCAACCTTCGGCTATTTCTGCAACGTGTGCTTCAATATCGGCATTAGAAAGTTGTGCTGATTTAGGCAAAGCATGGGTTTTTAAACTGGTTAATAAAGCCTGCGCCGAGCCTTTTTTGGGGGTTATAAATTGACTTTGCTCCATAAAAGTCACTAAGACCTTAATCGGTGCATTAATAGGGATAGATTCAGAAAAAAGCAATCCTTTTTGCGGGTCGTAAATTGCTTCTACCGTTTGTAACATGATGATTCCTTAGGGTTGTTTGTAAATGGCTGTGTAAATTTTTAGCATCATTCTTGCCTCATTGACACAGCGGAATACGGGAAAGGTTGAGGTTTGTCCCGTATTTCATTTCATTCCATACGGGCTTGTATCTACTTGCTTTTTTATACAGGAAAATTCATGTAATAGAAGTTTTATTTCAATGACTTAACCAATTTTGTGCTTGTCTGTAAAAAGCAGGTTTCAAATGATGAGAATCCAAATGCCATTGCCCGTGGCTTTTGCCATTTTCGGCTACGGTGGCGGCATAAACATCTAAAAATTGCCAGCCCTTTTGTAGCGTATAATATTTCAATTGCTGATTGACTTCATTAATCATAGCTAAAAATTCAGGCACATTTTCGTCCGACATTTCAAGCTCTTTATGATAATTAGGCGCGGGAATACCTTGAATAATAATCTGTTGCTGACTGGTTTTTTTAAGCGTTTCTTCTAACCAATCTAAATAGCCCGTTACGGTTTTCTCAATTAAGGTTTGATAATCCGCAGCTTGTTTTTTCGCCGTTGACCAAATCCCCTCATCAAGCCGACAATCAATTTCACCTATTGTAAATAGAATAGGGGAATTAGCCGGTAAATCTGATAAAACTTGCCGGACGCGCTGTTTCATAGGATGCGATTTTGCTTGCGCTAAATGCCACATTTTGATTCCGCCAATCCAATGCGCTTGGCAACGATAGGGCATTTCTTGAAGCGCAAAATCCGTTCGATGCACGGCTAAACTATGCGATTCGCCGACTACCGCTAAAAAAGGTAATTCCGTATTTTTTGCATTAAAATCCAAGCCCTGTTTAATTTCATTTTCCCACCAATTTAACAAGAAAACCATATATGTAGCATAAGTCTTGCTGGATTTAAATTTTTTAAGGGCGGGTTTATTTAAAATAGGCAAAGCTTGTTTGAGATAATGAATAGCCTGTGAATAATCGAGCAATAAATAGTGATTAACTGTTAAAGCTAAGGCGGCTTCTTCATTATCCGCTTCTAGTTCTAAGGCTTTCAAATAATGGGCATTGGCTTTGTGCAGGCAATTTCTATTTTGAAATATCCCTCCTAAAATAGTATGGGCATTTTCACATAGCGAGTCTATTTTTAATGCCGCGTGTGCCATTTTTTCAGCTTCTTCATCGCGACCTAAATGATTGAGAGTGGCTGCTTTATTTACCATAATAGGCAACCGCGTTGGCAAAAGAATTAACGCTTTGTCAAAATATTCTAAAGCTAATTCCCAATTCCCCTCATCTTTTGCCATTACCCCCAAGTTACTAAATATTTCACCTTGCGCAGGATTAATCGCTAAGGCTTTGTCATAAGCCTCTTTTGCATTTTGCAATTCGCCATTTTGTTGTAAAGCCGTCCCTAAATTGACCCAAGCATCGGCATTGTCAGGGGCAAGTTGCACCGTCTTTTGCAAAAGGGCAATCGCCTCTTCGGTTTGATGATTTAGGCGCAAAAACTCACCTAATGCCATTTGATAACCGACCTCATTCGGTTCGTAAGTCAAGACTTTCTGCAATGTCGCAATCGCCGCAGGTAAGTTTTTGTTTTCATTATATAAATTGGCGGTGACTAAATATAACTGCACTAAATGCGGCTTAATTTTTAACGCTTGTTCAAGAAAAGACAAGGCTGCCACTTTATCGCCTGCTTTCAAATGCAGTTGTCCCAAAATAGCCAAGGCTTCGGCATACTGCGGACGCTGCTGCAACGCGCTTTCACACAGGATTTTCGCCTGTTCATCTTGCTGATTGACAACTAACGTAGCGGCAAAAACGACTTTATTTTCAGGCTCTTGCGAATTAGCTTCGTAAAGCGATTGGGCAATTTTTAATGCGTCAGTGATTTTTTGTTGTTTGAGCAATAATCTAGCGTGATTGCGCTGGACTAATGCGGAAGATGGATTTATCGCTAAAGCTTGATTTAAAGCCGCCCATGCGGGTGCATCTTGTTTTTTCAAATAAAACACATGGGCTAAATGCGCATAGGCATTGGCATCGTGCGGATTTTTTTCAAGCCATGAATTTAACCAATCAATCGCCTCTAAATAGCCACCTGCTTCGCGTAAATTGACTTGGTTTTATTGCCTTTTAAGCCTATTTTTTGCCCTTGCGCTAACACAGAACGCGCTAACTCAAATTGCTGGGTTTTAATCAATCCGTCAATATAACTCAGCCAAAATTGCGCTTGATTCGGATTGGTTTCTAACGCCAATTTAAAAAATGGCAACGCTTCGGTTGTTTTTCCTACTGCCACCGCTAATAGTCCTAAATTATGATTCGCATCGGCATGAGTCGGTTGCACTTGTAAAATCGCGCGATAAAGTTGTTCAGCTTCGGGCAATTGTCCAGCTTGATGATAATTCACGGCTTGTTGCAAGGCTTGGTCGATTGTCAAAGTAGTATTTGTCATAATTAATCAGTAAGGCGAAGTTGCCTGATAGCGTTTACATCCAAACCGGTTATTTGCGCAATGGCAGCATCATCCATTATCGGTAATAAATTGCGAGCCACATCCATTTTCCCCTCCTCTTTCCCTACTGTTTTTCCTGCATTCATGCCATCCAGCCACGCGGTTTCCACCACATTTCGATTAATTTCCAACTTAATTTCCTGCGCCTCATAAACCTCAAGCTCCTCTTTTGTCCACTGATATTGCGTGGCAATTTGATAAGCCAATTGCAAAGCGGGCGTATCGGCATTCGCTGGAATACAGTCTAAATTCGCCGCGTATTTAATAAAATAAATCCATTTATCTGCCGTTGATTCCAATTCCGTTTCGGATTTAATGAACTTCGGCAATTCAATAAAATTAAATTCCAAATCTTTTAAATCCTGCTGTTGCGTTTGGCTATTTAACAGCAAATGCCGCGAAAATGGTGATTCGTGACTAAAGGTTTTAAAATCCAAAATCCCTAAAAAAATCACAGGCTTGAGTAAATGGTATTTTTCACCAATGCCCAATTGTTGACTATACGATTTACTGCTGTAATACATGGCTCGCTGACGAAACCAAGCTTCTTTTTCGACCTGCATTTCCACCAAAAACTCGCGTCCTGAGGTATCGGTGGCTTTAATATCCAAATGGCTTTCTTTTAAACCGAGTAAATGCGGCGGTTGATAAGAATTGCTAATTGTCACATCGGCAATCGGATATTCCAATTCCAATAACTCATTTAAAAACTCAATTAAAATTTCTTTATGCGCTTGATTAGAAAATATTTTTTTAAACGCAATGTCGGTTTTTGGATCAACAAATTTCATGTTATTTTCCATTTAAGGTTTTATCTCATTATTGGCTTGTTTTACCCTTAATGTGGCGTAAATCTTAATTAAATACGATTAATACTGAGTAAATACAGCTCAAGAGAAACAAACACACTGATGACTAAAATAGCACCGATAAGTCCGCCTAATTCATAACCAAATCGGGTACAGCCATAGAGGAGAATTAAAAAACTTTGCAACGTGCTGACCATCCCTGGCGCTCTGATTTGTACATCGTGATGATAACCGAGCCAAAATAAAAAACGGGCAGCTATCCACATAAGGGTTGCGATTTCAACCAGCCGCATCGACTCGCCTGTTTCGCAATACACCGCTAATAAGAATAATCCGGGGACAAAAACCAGCATTTGTTCAAGGGTTTGCTGCAAATAGCGTTGATTAATTCGCAAACGTAATGATTCGCCGTCCCCTAACGCGCTGATACCAAACGTTCCCAATCGTTCATAGGAAACGGCATCAATCCCTAAAACAAGGCAAAATAAGGTTGCCATCCCCCAACATTTGCAGGCAAAAACCAGTCTGTCGAGTGTAAAGGTCATGTTGGGAACGGGCGACAACATCACATACAGGATGAGCCATGCCAAAATGGTGAGAAAAGCGGACAACACAAAGCCTAAAATTAAACTATTGCGCGTGTTTTGGATGGTTTGTAATTTTTGATCGCGCATTTTTGAATCCGCTATGTGAAAAACAGGATCAAACAATAACAAATAAAAGAATTTATTTTCAAGTTCTTATCCGCTTTTTAGCTAAAAACTTTCTTGTTAAAGCGGCATTTTACGATTGCAACACACCCAAGACAAAATCTTGGGTGTGATTGATGAGTTAGAGACCTGCTGCGTCGCACCGAATTATTTGCGTAATGCCATTAAGCCTGGCATTTCGGTTTCAGCAATATTGATTTCTTTGCGTCCCCAGTCCGCTAAGGACATATCGGCAACTTTGTAATCGGTAAAACTCACTTTGTCTTCCTTAAATGATTATTTAGAAATTAGTTATTCAAAAATTTTTGATGACTTCCAATGAGAGTAGATGATGGATTTTCTTCTCTTGCATCCTTGCCATCAACTTTTAAGTTTTCTAAACCATATAACTCTTTGACAGAACGCCCGATGTCTTGATTTATAGCATCCAAGCCAAATTTTTCTACGGCACGAAGATACTTTTGCATTAACTCTTTGTTATTTTGAATGGTCAGAAATATTTCATTAGTAATGGTAGCCCCTACGCACTCTCCCTTGAAAATAGCTTTTGCTTCTGCTGTAATTTCGCTAGCAATTTCTTTATAAGTCATCTTTTTATTTCCTAGGCTGTGAAAATAGAGCAATCAAATAGATTGCTCCTTGCGTTTTAGATTCCAGCCGCATCGCGTAAAGCGTCAACTTTGTCAGTTCTTTCCCAAGTGAATGAGGCTTCAGTCCGTCCAAAATGCCCATACGCCGCCGTTGCTTGATAAATCGGTTTGAGTAAATCCAACATAGTAATTAAACCTTTCGGTCTTAAGTCAAACACATCACGCACAATTTTAACTAATCGTTCTTCATCTAATTTACCCGTACCAAAAGTTTCTACACTGACTGAGGTTGGTTCTGCCACCCCAATGGCATAGGACACTTGAATTTCACAGCGGTCAGCAAGTCCTGCGGCCACAATGTTTTTTGCCACATAACGCGCCATATAGGCTGCGGAACGGTCAACTTTTGACGGGTCTTTTCCTGAAAATGCCCCTCCCCCGTGGCGTGCCATTCCGCCGTAAGTATCAACGATAATTTTTCGCCCTGTTAAACCACAATCACCGACAGGTCCGCCAATAACAAAATTGCCTGTTGGGTTAATGAAATATTTTGTTTCTTTGTGCAGCCATTGTTTAGGTAACGTGTGCAGAATAATCTCATCCATCACTGCATCATGCAGGTCTTTTGCAGAAATATCAGGCGAATGCTGGGTTGATAATACCACCGCTTCAATAGCAACAGGTTGGTGATTTTCATAGCGAAAGGTGATTTGACTTTTTGCATCAGGACGCAACCAAGGCAAGGTTTTATTTTTGCGCAAATACGCTTGCCGCTCAACCAAACGATGGGCATAAGTAATGGGGGCTGGCATGAGGACATCGGTTTCATTACTGGCATAACCGAACATTAAACCTTGGTCGCCCGCGCCTTGTTCGTGATTTTCTGCCTCATCTACACCCATCGCAATATCGGAAGATTGTTTGCCAATCGCATTTAAAACTGCACAACTTTGTCCATCAAAACCAATTTCGCCGTTATCGTAGCCAATATCACAGACCACTTTTCTAACCAAGGCTTCCATGTCCACCCAAGCATTGGTGGTAATTTCGCCTGCAAGAATAACCATTCCTGTTTTCACCATAGTTTCACAAGCGACACGCGAGCGTGCATCTTGCGCAAGTAACGCATCCAACACCGCATCAGAAATTTGATCGGCGACTTTATCAGGATGACCTTCTGAAACCGATTCAGAAGTGAAAATGTAGTTGTTGCTCATAGTTGTTACCTTTCAGGTCAATTTTACAGATATAAAAAAGGCTGCACGCAGCAGCCTTTGATGTCATGGTGGGCCCTGTAGGACTTGAACCTACGACCTGCCGATTATGAGTCGGATGCTCTAACCAACTGAGCTAAGGGCCCTTAACTTGTTACCTGCACGCAGGATTTTATTCACCATCCAAAAAACAGCGCAGCTGTTCTGAACGGGAAGGATGTCTTAATTTGCGTAACGCTTTGGCTTCAATTTGCCGAATTCTCTCACGAGTCACATCAAATTGTTTGCCCACTTCTTCTAAAGTGTGGTCTGTATTCATATTGATACCGAACCGCATCCGTAACACTTTTGCTTCTCGGGCGGTTAAACCACTTAACACTTGTTGTGTTGATTCACGCAGTCCTGCGATAGTTGCAGACTCAACAGGCGACAATACTTTAGCATCTTCTATGAAATCTCCCAAATGAGAATCTTCATCATCACCAATGGGCGTTTCCATCGAAATGGGTTCTTTGGCTATTTTCAATACCTTACGCACTTTATCTTCTGGCATTTCCATTCGCTCTGCCAGTTCTTCAGGGGTTGCCTCGCGCCCTAATTCTTGCAAAATTTGCCGCGATACCCGATTGAGTTTGTTAATGGTTTCAATCATGTGGACAGGAATCCGAATGGTGCGGGCTTGGTCTGCAATCGAACGAGTAATCGCCTGACGTATCCACCAGGTTGCATAAGTGGAAAATTTATAGCCACGCCGGTATTCAAATTTATCCACTGCTTTCATTAAACCAATATTGCCCTCTTGAATTAAATCTAAAAATTGCAATCCACGATTAGTGTATTTTTTCGCAATTGAAATAACAAGGCGTAAATTTGCCTCAATCATTTCTTTTTTAGCACGACGGGCTTTTGCCTCACCAATCGACATTCGCCGATTAATATCTTTGATAGCAGACACAGTTAGGCATTGTTCTGCTTCAATTTCAATTAATTCAGCTTGAATTTTTTTAATGGTTTTTTCGTGTTCTGCTAAAACGTGTGCATAAGGACTGCTTTGTGCTAAATATTGTCCTAGCCAGCTTGCGTTAGTTTCATTGTCCACAAAAAAACTAATAAACTCTTTGCGAGGAACTTTGGCCTTCACTGTAAACAATTCAAAAATGATTTTTTCTTTTTCACGAATTAATGCCACGACCTCAGAAAAATCGGACATCATTTTTTTAATGTACGATGGCGACCACTTAAACTCTAAAAAGCATTCTGCCAATGCAGTAAAGGCTTTATCTGTTTTTTCGTGGTTATAACCCTGCTTTTTAACTAAAGCGGAAGCGAGTTTCAAATGCCCTCTGAGTTCTTCAACTTTTATTTTGATTTCTTCGTAATTTAAACCGCCAGCTTCCTCGTTTTCCTCATCGGTTTCTTCGACATCATCATCGGAATTGACCAAAACAGCTATAAAATCTTCCTCTTTTTCCTCAGCACTCACAAGACCTGAAACCAAATCGTTCAGTTTAGGTCCTTCAATTTGGTCATCATCAGAAATTTCATCAAAGGCGGTTAAAAAAGACTCAACGATAAAAGCAGAGCGGGAAATCGCTTTAATGGTTTGTTGCTGTCCGCTTTCGATGCGTTTGGCAATATTTAATTCTTGTTCGCGGGTTAATAATTCAACCGTTCCCATCTCACGCATATACATTCGTACGGGGTCGGTTGTTCTACCGAATTCGCTATCAACTGAGGCAAGTGCGGCTACTTCGGCGGCAGCTTCATCATCATCGGATGTCACAGCTGCATCAGAGGTCATGAGCGAGTCCGCATCAGGAGCTACTTCGTGGACTTGAATGCCCATGTCGTTAATCATACCGATAATGTCATCGACTTGTTCTGGATCAACAATATCGCTGGGCAAATGGTCATTGACTTCAGCATAAGTCAAATAGCCTTGCATTTTGCCTTTGGCTATCAATTGTTTAAGCTGTGATTGCTGTTGTTCTTGATTCATCGTTGCTCACTTTACTTATCAGACAAACTTCGCTGAACAAAGGATTATAGCACGAATTAGAGCTATTCCATCAACTACTATTTGTCAATTAACATTTTATTTAGTTGGTATTTTTCAGTTGCATTCAAACTTTGGTTTTTCTCTTTTTCCAATAATTCGATTATTTTTGCCTGCCGCGCTTTGGCTATCAAATTATCAACAGCATCTAAAAACTCAGCTTGTACTCCTTCCTTTGAAAAAGGAAACTTCTGGTCTGCTAAAGTTTGAATGACCTTTTCCTCTGCCAACCCCCGATACATCTTAATCAAATCGTTTGTATTTATTGCTGGATAATTAAGAATAGTATGTAACAAACTTTTAAATATATCTAAGCCCTGAAATTCTAGTCCTTCCCATTTGGGAATCTTATCTATCACACTTTTTGCTAAATGGGGGTTTTGTAGCAATAATGCAATAGCACTGCGGACGATTTGTGAAGTCGGAACCTGCAAAACTTTACGTTTGAGTTGTTTAAGGCATTCATCTGCCCCTAATTCACAAAAAAGATCATTAAAATCTGAACCGCTGCAATACGGGATACAAACGGTTGCGTTAATTGCCTGTGCTGCTTTTTGGGCGTTGATAATCCCTGTGTTTTTATCGGTTGGGCGAATCGTTCCATCTTTATTCAAACGATCATTATCGGCACAAATGATAATCGGGTTTTTAGGATGACGTTTACGAACTAATTGCGCAACCGCCGTTAAATTTGACGCACTGAAAGCTATAAAAACTGGCTGCTGCGTCAGATATGCAATCGTTGCTGCCGTTGCATAGCCTTCAGTAATATTGATCAGGGTTGAATCCGCTAAAACAGTTCCCAACTGATAAAATCCACCAGCGGTTACACTATTTTTAGTAAAGAGTTTTTCTCCTTGAGGACTGATGATTTGCAAACTTTGTAGTTGATTGTTTGCATTAAGAATTGGAACTAACAGGTGTCCGCGTGAGTCAATTCTCAAACCAATGGCAGGGACTTGTTTTTTGACCAAATAAGGATGGTTGTTATGCGCATCGGTGGCTACTTGCCAAATATTAAAGCACCTTAAAGCGGCTTCTTGAACAAGTCTGGCTTGTTGTAGTGCTTTTTTTTGAGATTCTGCCCTTGCTCTTTCCAAGGCAATTTCATTTGATTTATTAGTGCCATAACCGTATTGCATGGCGTAATAAATTAACGTCCCTGCTTTATGCGAACCATTAAAACTTTTCCATTGCTGTCTACAGGTTTTAGCATTATAGCCATCCCCTGTTGAACTCCAATGGTCAAAAACCTCAAAGGATATTCCGGCGGTTTTAAGAGCATCTCCTATTTCAATCCATTTTTCACGCTCAATGGTGGCTGGAATAAAATATAGTGCGCGTTCTAGCTCTGTTAAATCTGTTAAATTCATACACAATCCGCCGAGTCCATCGCTAATTATGAAAAACTCTGGCAATAAAAAAACCCTTCAAATCTTTAAGATTGATTTGAAGGGTTTTAAAAATCAATTCATTTTAATGCGTTATACTGATAAAGCCACTTTTATTTTAGCTCCAACAACCGCCATATCAGCGCATCCTTGCATTTTTGGTTTGAGTAACGCCATAACTTTACCCATATCTTTAACTGAACTTGCCTCAGATTCTGCAATAGCCGCTGCAATGAGCGCGTCAATTTCTTGTTCGGTTAAAGCTTGTGGCAAAAAGTCTTGAATTACCACAACTTCTGCCTCTTCAATGACGGCTAAATCTTCTCGACTGGCATCACGGTATTGTTTAATAGACTCGCGGCGTTGTTTTAGCATTTTATCTAAAACAGTCAGCACTCGCGCATCATCTAATTCAATTCGTTCATCGACCTCAATTTGTTTGATAGCCGCTAAAATGAGACGGATTGTCCCTAAGCGTTCTTTTTCTTTTGCCCTCATACAGGCTTTCATATCATCCGTGATACGTTGTTTTAATGATTCCATTACGATAAACCTTTGTTATTATTACAGTTGTGGACGACCACGACGTAAATTTTTCAACGCATAACGCTCACGCGCTAATTTTTTCAAATGCCGTTTAATCGCTGCCGCGCCTTTGCGTTTACGCTCTGCCGTTGGTTTTTCATAAAATTCACGACGACGCACGTCGGCTAATACACCTGCTTTTTCACACGCGCGTTTAAAACGACGGATGGCAATATCAAAAGGTTCGTTTTCTTTCACTTTAACTGATGGCATTATATGACCTGATTTATGTTAATATCTAAAAGGCGTGGATTAAAAAATCCATTCCATAAAATTTGAACCCTCAATTATACCGTTAAATTTTAAACAATCAAAAACTTAATGTACGTTTTAGGCATAGAAACTTCCTGCGATGAAACAGGTGTAGCCATTTATCATAGCGAAAAAGGCTTGATAAGTGATTTTTTATATAGCCAAGTCGCTATGCACAGCGAATACGGGGGCGTTGTGCCTGAGTTGGCTTCGCGTGACCACATTCGTCGTGTTATCCCTTTAATCAAGCAATGTTTAACACACACAAATTTATCAGCTCCTGAAATAAAGGGCATTGCGTATACCGCAGGCCCTGGCTTAATGGGCGCGTTATTGGTGGGGGCAACTGTTGCTCGTAGTTTGGCATGGACATGGCAAGTTCCAGCGATTGCAGTGCATCACATGGAAGGGCATTTATTAGCCCCAATGTTGGAAGAAAATCCACCTGCCTTTCCGTTTGTTGCGTTGCTGGTGTCAGGTGGACATACGTTATTAGTGCGTGTTGACGGGATTGGACGCTATCAAATTTTAGGCGAATCACTCGATGATGCCGCAGGCGAGGCGTTTGATAAAACGGCAAAAATGCTCGGTTTAGGTTATCCAGGTGGGCCAAAAGTGTCGGCTTTGGCGGAATTAGGGCAACCACGTTTTAAATTTCCGCGTCCGATGACTGACCGCCCAGGATTGGATTTTAGTTTTAGTGGTTTAAAAACTTTTACCCTAAATACCTTACAAAATTCTGAAAAAACCGCACAGGATAAAGCCGATATTGCTTATGCGTTTCAAACGGCAACCGCTGAAACTTTAGCGATTAAATGTCGCCGCGCCTTACAACAAACAGGGTTAAAACGCTTGGTCATTGCAGGCGGCGTGAGTGCCAATAAACAAATTCGCAGCGCGTTGCTGACTATGACAGAAAAAGAACAAGCGACTCTGTATTTTCCGCGCCTTAAATTTTGTACAGACAATGGGGCGATGATTGCTTATGCGGGCTGTCAACGGCTGTTAGCAGGACAGCACGAGAATTTAGAGATTTATGCAAAACCGCGCTGGCCGATTGGGGAATTAAGTGCGCTTTAAACGGTTAATTTTGGATTAAGGATTATGGCTGAGTTTTTAACCACCAGTGGTGCATCTCATCAAATTGAGCAAATTATTTTAACGGCTAAAAATCAAATTTTCTTATTTTCGCCGTATTTAAAATTCTCTAAAACGCTGTTTGAACGCTTAAAGGATACTTCGCGCCGCAATATAAAAATCACGCTGGTGTACGGTAAAAGTGATTTACACCCTTTAGAAAAGCAAAAGCTATTTAGTCTTGAAAATATTACTGTGTATTTTTTTGAAAATCTCCATGCCAAGTGTTATTTCAACGAGAAAAACATGGTGATTACCTCGATGAATATTTATGAGTTTTCAGAAAAAAATAACCGTGAAATGGGGATGTTATTAAATCAAGATCGTGATTTACTCGCCTTTACCCAAGCTTGCCAAGAGGCGGCTTCCATTATTAAAAATGCGACCAAAATAGACCCTTTGCCTTTACTAGCAGCAGCCCCTGTCGTTATTAGAACAGGGCATTGTATTCGCTGCTTGACAGAGATTAAACTTAATGTCCTTAAACCGTTGTGCTTAAACTGTTTTAAACAATGGGCAAAATACAAAGATGAGCATTATCTCGAACGCTATTGCCATCGTTGTGGTTGTGAAACAAAAAGTTGTTTAGCCATTCCGTTGTGCCAAGCGTGTGTTGGGGTTACTTCTTAGGGTGTAAAAATAATCGTTAATAGTCCAGCCTTAAAATGGACACCTCAAACTGACTGATAAAATAAATCCATCTGTTGATAGGTCGCTAAAGCCATTTGCGTTTGCAAAGACGATAAACTCACTCCAACCAAGCGTACTTTGCACTTTCCTACCTCGGTATTTTTTAACAAGGCTGTTAATAAAGCCAACAAGTGTGATTCTGTACTAATCAAAAGCGAATGCGTAACAGTTTGGCTACGGGTAATTTGCACGAAATTGTGATATTTAATCTTGATGGTCAACGTCCGCGCAGTGAGTTTTTTCTGATGCGCTTTAACTAACGCTTCACGCAATAGCTGTAACAACTGGGTTTGAATATGGGAAAAATCCATCATATCTTGCGCAAACGTGGTTTCCACGCCAATCGATTGCGCCACTCTTTGACTTATTACAGGGCGCAAATCAATCCCACGACTGATATTGTAATAATGCAAACCTGCTTTGCCAAAATGCTGCTGTAAAAAGATAAGTGAACAGGCTTTTAAATCTGCACCATTTTGTAAACCTAACGCTTGCATTTTTTTAAACGTGGCTTTGCCAATGCCATGAAACTTCTGCACGGGTAATTGTGCGGCAAAATTTTCCCCTTGTTCTGGGGTAATTAAATATAAACCATCAGGTTTATCCATATCGGAGGCAATTTTTGCCAAAAATTTGTTATAAGACACTCCTGCTGAGGCAGTCAATTGGGTTTGTTGCGCAATTTTTGCTTTAATTTCGCGTGCTATTAAAGTCGCCGAACCTTGGCAAAACGGACTGTCACTGACATCCAGATATGCCTCATCCAACGATAAGGGTTCAACTAACGAGGTATATTGATAAAAAATCGCCCTGATTTTTTCTGAGGCTTCTTGGTAGGCGGCAAAACGCGGCGCAGCAAAAATGGCATGGGGGCAAAGCCGAAACGCATGAGATGAAGGCATTGCCGAATGAATCCCATAGCGTCGTGCTTCATAACTGCAAGTGGAAACCACCCCGCGCGAGTTAGGATTGCCACCCACCACCAGAGGTTTATTGCGATACTGCGGAAAATCGCGTTGTTCTACCGCCGCAAAAAAGGCATCCATGTCAATATGAATAATTTTTCGGGCTTGCGACATGAGCTTACTTAAACGCTTAAAACCACTTTTTTACAGCAATGAGATAATGCTTTTTTTGGACAATTCTTGCAGCGATTGTAAACCTGCCTCTATGAAGGATGGCGAGTCTTGTTGCCCCGCTTCCACCGCAACTTGCTGTACCGCTTTTTCTACTGTAATAGCAGGTTGCTCATCAATAATTTGTAACAACCGAAAGGTAATGACGGTGGTTTCAATAAAGCGCACTTCATCTTCCCAATCACGATACACCAATAAATAAGTCGGTTCTGCACTGGGCTGAGTGGGTAAAAATGCAGGACAAATTTTTTGTACAGGATAGGAATAGGCTAAATTCCAAGCCAGTGGCGATAAGCTTATGGTTTGTTGGGAAAAATTTTCAATATATTCAGTAAAGGGTGGCAATTGTTCCTGCGAAATCGACAACGCCATTTCAACCCATTCATAATGCGCCAGTTCCAATAAAAACGGATAATCGTTTTCAGTTTGCCGTTCATTCTGCAAATAAGCTAAAAACTCTTCGGCAATTTCTGAAAAATACGGGGTTTGACTTTGATGATGGGCAAAAAAATCTTGCACTAAATCTGTCCATTGCGTGCTGGTTAAAATTTTGTGTAGCACAGGAAAGCCATTGCTTAAAAAACTTTCCACATTATTAAAAAACAGCTCCCGATACATTGCCATCCGTTGGAGCGGCACATCGTCTGGGACAGGGTGACAACGCGGGTTTCGGATGTAATTGGTGAACGCTTGTTGTGTGGCTTTGAAATCCACCTTTGCTTTAAGCGGACTGTTTTTCATGTTCCTGACTCCATGCCGTTTGTATCGCGGTAATCGTATCGACTTCCTTCATTAGCTGGGCTAAGGCAGGAATATTAAAATCACGTTCTAATAGCGTAGGAAATACGCCATAAAGTTCATACGCTTTGGCTAATAATTTCCAAACAGGGTCTATCACATCCGCGCCGTGCGTATCAACCAAAAAATCAGGTGCTTCTACATAATGCCCTGCAATATGGGCATAAGAAACGCGCTGGGCAGGGATGGCGCGTAAAAAATTTTCTGCATCGTAACCATGATTAACGCTGTTGACATAAATATTATTAATATCAAGCAATACATCGCAATCTGCTTCTGCAACCACCGCGTTAAAAAAATCAATTTCGCTCATTTCCTGACCAGGCGTTGCATAATAGGAAACATTTTCAATGGCAATTTTTTGTTCCAAAATAGTTTGCACCCGCTGAATGCGTTTTGCCACATGACTAACCGCTTCACTGGTAAACGGAATCGGCATTAAATCGTACAAATGCCCTTGGTGACTGCAATAGCTTAAATGCTCGCTGTAAAACTTGATTTGATGCGTTGCCATGAATTTTTTTAAAGCGTGTACAAACGTTTCATCGAGAGGGTCAGAACTGCCAATCGACAAAGACAAACCGTGTGCAACAAACGGGTATCGTTCTGTCATCGCCCGAAATTGTTTGCCCAGCTTGCCGCCGAGGGTCATCCAATTTTCAGGCGCGACTTCATAAAAGGCGACATTGGCAGCAGGTGAGTCGATAATTTCCGTTAAAAAAGCCCGCCGCAATCCTAAGCCTGCGCCGTGTATTAAGTTTTGTGTGGTTTGCATTAGAAACTCGGAAAGAAAGTTAAATCCATGATCTGTTCAACGCGCCAAGGATTTAGGTTAGGAAAAACCGCTCATTCAGCAAAATATTCGGTTATTTACACAGCATTGAAATTTATCCAATTGATGCTTTAAGAGCCTCTTCAAGATCAGAATAAATAAAATGATACCCTAATTTTTCTACTTTAGTGGGTAAAGCGCGTTGTCCTCCTAATAATAAATAAGCTCTCTTGCCTAATATGAGTGTCATTAACCATGCAGGAACGCTAAATAAAGCAGGGCGATGTAATACTTTGGCAAGGAGTGTGGTAAATTCTTGATTGGTTGTGGGTTGCGGAGCTGTCATATTATACGAACCTACTGCATCAGGACATTCTAACAAATCGAGTACGATAGCAACGTAATCTTCAATATGAATCCAACTCATCCATTGCTTTCCATTGCCAAGCCGTGCGCCAAGTCCCAACTTAAAAGGCAAAAGCATTTTGCCTAATAACCCACCTGAAGGATGAAGCACCAAGCCTGTGCGCAACACACAAACCCGAATACCCCAATCCACTGCTTTCAATGCTGCGTTTTCCCAAGCCACACAAAGTTTTGCGCCAAAATCTGAGGCAGGAGTTGCTGACTCGTTTATGGGAGTATTTCCACAATTCCCATAAAAACCAGTTGCAGAACAACTTAATAATACTTTGGGTTTATAGTTGCTATTTTCAATGCGGTTGATGAGTTCTTCTGTCAAACTGACTCGACTATCCCACAACCGTTTTTTGCGTTGTTCTGTCCAAGGTGCATCAATAATAGGTTCACCCGCCAAATTGATAACGGCATCAAACACTCTATCGGGAGTCCATTCGTTTAATGATTGGATGGCTTTGGCTTCTATTCCACATTTTGCTTGTACTGATTCAGGGTTTCGGCTTAAAACGGTTAAATCGTGACCTGCGTTAAGTAAAGCAGCACAGAGCGAGCGTCCTATCAAACCTGTGCCACCTGTCATTAAAATTTGCATGATTTATCAACTCCATTGTCTTTAATCGTTCAACATTTGCTATAAGGAAGCCAGCAAAAACACAACCATTTTAAATTTTGGGTGAGCAGCCAAGTATTGTTTTAAGTTATAAGAAAATTTTTCGGGAATAACCCCTTCAAGTCTCAAAGACCTGAAAATGTATTCATAACGCCTTATCAAACGATGAAACCTACTCGATTTTAAAAAACCGAGTAGGCTTGAATCAATTAAGGATTAACAACTTTTTTGCGGTTGCCCCACCGCGCTTCACTGTGTTTATCATCGTTATACTTGGTGGCTGTGTGGCTCACTTCTTTTACTGCTGCACATTGACCTTCTACAACTTTATTGGTGGTATCTACTTTAGCGGCTGGAGCTGGAGCCGCAGGTTTGGCAACAGGAACAGCCGCCACAGGTTTGGCAACAGGCGCAACCGCTACTGGTTTAGCGGGCGCGGCTTTAGTAATAGGTGCGGTAGGTTTAACAACTTCACCACATGAGCCTTCTTTGCCTTTCATCATCGCGCCACAAGAGGCTTCCATTCCTGGCTTCATTTTGCCATTTTCCATCATTGCACCACATTTTTTCTCGCCGCATTTTCCTTCAGCCGCTTTTACAGGTGTCGCACTTGCCGCAGGGGCAGCGGGCATTGCGCCATGTTTCATCATATCGCCACACGCGCCTTCTTTGCCTTTCATCATCCCGCCGCATGAAGCTTCCATGCTTTTCATCATATCGCCGCAAGAGCCTTCTTTACCTTTCATCATTGCGCCGCACATTGCTTCCATGCCTGCTTTCATTTTGCTATTTTCCATCATCGCGCCGCATTTTTTCTCGCCGCATTTAGCTTCTGCGGCTTTGTCAGCAGGGGCTGCTGCATTATTCATCATTCCCGCGCCGCATTTACCTTCTGCACAACTGCCCGCAGGTTTAACTGCCGTTGAGGGTGCTGTTTTAGCCGCAGGCGCGACAGGTGTGGCTGTTTTTGCATCAGCGGCTGCAACCTGCATATAACCACTTGCCATTTCATTCATGGCAAAAGGATTGCTTTCTGCATGCACGGTTCCTGCAAAACTAGAAACAACTGCTGCTCCAATAAACGTAGCTAACGAAGTTTTATTCAATTTTTTCATCATGGTTTCCTAAATGATTAGCGTAAAATTATAAGTGTGTTTAAAAATCCACTCAGCCCATTCCACTCCTAAAAGGTGGGCAAGAAGATTTAAAGTATTTGTTTTACAATGTTTTAGTGGGAACTGCAACCTTAAGTAACAGTTTTTTCAGTAAACTCACACCAGCTTTGGATAACACAAGCCTCACAACGGGGTTTTCTTGCAACACAAGTATAACGCCCATGTAGAATCAGTAAATGGTGTGCATTCTGCAAGTGACACGCAGGAACGTGTATCAGCAATGCCTTTTCCACCTCGAATACATTTTTTCCAACCGCTATCCCCGTGCGATTGGCAACTCTGAAAATATGGGTATCCACAGCAATGGTGGGTTGTCCAAACGCCGTGTTTAACATTACATTTGCCGTTTTTCGCCCAACCCCTGCCAAAGCTTCCAATTCCACCCGTGTTTGCGGCACATCTCCTGCGTGATGGCTCAACAATCGCTGACAGAGTTTTATGATATTTGCCGCTTTACTGTTATATAAGCCAATGGTTTTGATGTAACTTTTTAAACCCTCCTCCCCTAAATCCAAGATAGCCTGCGGCGTATTGGCTCGCTTAAATAAAGGCGCGGTGGCTTTATTGACACTTTTATCGGTCGCTTGTGCGGATAAAACGACCGCAATTAATAACTCAAAAGACGAATGATAAATCAATTCTGTCGTTGGATTAACAATTGTGGTCGCTAAACAATTAAATAAAGCATGACATTTTTCAGGATTCATCTTACAACCTAAGAATTTGCGATTGTTTTTGTTTACACTGTCACCATCTTAACAGTTTATCAAGTAAATTTATTTTCCAATGGCAGAATCAATACCTGAAAAAAACACGCCTTTTGCAACCTATAAACGACTTTTTCATTATGTCACCCCTTTTTGGGGGTCTTTTGCAATCAGCACCGTCGGTTATTTATTGTATGCGGCAACCGAGCCGCTATTTGCCACGCTGATTAAAAATATTATTGATATTTTACAAGCACAAAATCGTGAAAAAATGATTTTACTGCCGTTGTTTTTTATAGGACTGATTTTTACTCGTGGGGTTGGTACTTTTTTAGGGGGATTTTTCTTAGCCAAAGTCTCCACAGGCGTTGTCCATACTTTACGCTGTGATGTGTTTAATAAATATGCGCAATTGCCCACCGCTTACTTTGACAGTCACAATAGCGGACAAATGATGTCGGTCATTACTTACAACGTACGCGAAGTCACTGAAGCCACCACCGATGCCATTCGCACGTTTGTGCGCGAAGGCTTAACCGCGTTGGGGCTATTAATTTATCTATTTTACAGCGATTGGCGGTTGTCATTGGTTTTTTTAGCCATTGCTCCTGTGATTGCCGTGATGGTCAGTTATGTGAGTAAACGTTTGCGAAAACTCAGCCGGTTAATTCAAAATTCTGTCGGGGATATGTCGCATATCACCTCTGAGTTGGTCACAGGACATCGAGTAGTGCGCAGTTATGGTGGAAAGGATTATGAAAAAAGCCGTTTTTTTACCAGTAGTTTCAATAATAGCCAGCAAAATTTAAAACTTGCTACAACCACCGCGATTCATAATCCATTATTGCAATTATTAATTGGTATCGCACTGGCAGGTTTGATGTATTTAACTTTATTTTTTATGGACAAAGTAAGTCCGGGCGGGTTTGTGGGCTATTTAACGGCTGCTTTTTTATTGCCTAAACCAATTCGGCAATTAAGCGATGCCAATAGCAATGTGCAGAAAGGCATTACCGCCGCGCAAAGTTTATTTGAAATTTTAGATGAAATGGATGAGGTTGACAGTGGCAATTATCAAATTAGCCGCGCCACAGGGGTTTTGGAATTTGATAATGTGTCGTTTGCTTATCCCAACAGCGAAGACTATGCCTTAAAAAATGTCAGCTTCACTGCAAAAGCCGGGCAAACCGTTGCCTTAGTGGGCGCATCAGGCGGCGGCAAAAGCACCGTGACGAATTTAATTTTGCGCTTTTATGAACACAGCGAAGGGCGGATTTTATTGGATGGGGTAGAAATTTCAGACTATCAACTCAGCAATTTACGCGCTCAAATTGGTTTAGTGACGCAACAAGTGACGTTGTTTAATGACAGCGTTGCCAATAATATTGCCTATGGTGGATTAGCCAATGCTCCACTGGAGGCGATTCATCAAGCCGCTGAGAAAGCCCACGCCATAGGCTTTATTGAAGCATTACCGCAAGGTTTAGCCACTGAAATCGGTGAAAATGGGGTGAAACTGTCAGGTGGACAAAAACAGCGTCTTGCCATTGCGCGGGCTTTATTAAAAGATGCACCGCTGTTAATTTTAGATGAGGCAACCTCAGCCTTAGATACTGAATCGGAACGGCAAATTCAAAAAGCTTTAAAGGAAGTTGTTGTAGGACGCACTTCAATTATTATTGCGCATCGCTTATCAACCATTGAAGAGGCGGATTTAATTTTAGTGATTGAAAAAGGGCAAATTGTAGAACGTGGAACGCATCAAACCTTGTTGGCTCAAAATGGCGCGTACTCACGGTTATACAGTGTGCAGTTTGAAGAATAAATTGCCCATTTATCCATACTTGCCCTGCTTCTAACATACGGTATAATCACCACTCACAGTAAAGATTTTTCAAATTAAGTTGCCGTACAATCGCTAATTGTTCGTTAGTAAGGAATAAAAATGGAAAGAAGTGAAGCAATGCCGTTTATGATTAAATTGCTAAAACATATGCTGCAAACAGGGGGGTCGGATTTATTTATTACCGCAGGTTTTCCGCCTGCGATGAAAGTCAAAGGCAAAATGACCCCGATTACGAAACAGCCTTTATCAAGCGAGGATTCTAAGGCACTTACTCAGTGCATTATGAATGACAAGCAGCTAAAAGCCTTTGAAGAAACCCAAGAATGTAATTTTGCGATTGCTCCAGCAGGGATTGGGCGGTTTCGCTGCAATGCGTTTGTGCAGCAAAATTGTCAAGGGCTGGTGATGCGGGTGATTACCGCCGAAGTGCCTAACTTTGATAAATTAGGGCTGCCACAGATTTTAAAAGAGGTCATCATGGCAAAAAATGGCTTGATTATTATGGTCGGTGGAACAGGCTCAGGAAAATCAACTACGATGGCAGCGTTAATTGACCATCGCAATTCTTCTAGCTACGGACATATTATTACCCTTGAAGACCCGATTGAATATGTACATCCCCATAAAAATTGCGTGATGATGCAGCGTGAAATTGGGGTGGATTCAAAAAGTTGGGAAAACGCTTTGCACAACACCTTGCGCCAAGCCCCTGATGTGATTCTATTGGGTGAAATTCGTGATGCTGAAATTATGGGCTTTGGGATGGAGTTTGCGCAAACTGGTCATTTGGCGATGGCAACTTTACACGCCAATAATGCCAACCAAGCCATTGATCGGGTGTTAAGCTTTTTTTCTACCGAAACCCAACAAAAGCTGATGGGCGATTTATCTATCAATTTGCGTGCGATTGTGTCACAGCGATTGGTTAAAACCGTTGATGGGGGGCGTTGTGCAGCGATTGAAATTTTATTAAACAGCCCTTTAATTTCTGAAATGATTGCCAAAAACGACCAAATCGGTATTAAACCTGTGATGGCAAAATCCAAAGAATTAGGGATGCAAACCTTTGACCAAGCGTTGTATGATTTATATAACGCAGGCAAAATTTCCTTTGATGAGGCAATGGCAAATGCAGATTCGGCTAACGAATTGCGCTTGCGAATTAAACTTGCCGCAGGCGGCGATATGAGTAACAACTCATTGTCTCTGCATAGTAAAGACGATGAAGAAGGTCATTAGAAATTCTCTGTTTAAAAGGTTTACTCAATTATCATGGATTTAACCCCGTATTTAAAATTAGTTACTGAAAAAAATGCCCAAAGCCTGATTTTAAAAATCGGCTCGCCGCCACTGGTTTGTATTGCAGGGCAAGAAAAACCCCTCGGTAAAGCCATCTTGGACTCTAAATCAACCAAGGAGATTGCATTTAGTTTATTGGATGAAACCAATAAAAAGGCGTTGATTCAGCAAAAAACCGTGAGTTTTGATTATCTCACCGCTGAAAAAATCACCTTTAGCGTCACGATTACCCTAGAAGAGGCAGGCGTGGCGGTTGTTTTCAAACCTGCTGCGATTACGGCTACGCCAGTTGCCGACGTAAAAGTTGAAAAACCGGCTGAAAAACCCAAAGGTGAAATTGATACTTCCAATATTCAGGTGTTAGGGGCTGCGCCCACTGGGGATTTAGATTTAATTCCGTATTTGGCAAAAATGGTAGAAATTCAATCTTCGGATTTATTTATTACCGCAGGCTCAACCATTAAAACCAAACTATCAGGTCGGGCGATTGAATTAGATAAATTTATCTTAACCCCTGAATTAACCGCCTCCGCCGTGCGGGGCATTATGGATAAAACCCAACAAGAAGAATTTGAAGCCACCAAAGATTTAGACTTTGCCATTGCCATGCCCGATGGCAGTGCGCGGTTTCGTGCCAATGCGTTTTATCAGCGCAAAACCGTGGGATTGGTGATGCGTTTAATTCCTTCGGTGATTCCAAATGCGCAAGACATGGGTTTGCCTGAAATTTTGCTGGAATTAATTATGGAAAAACGCGGCTTGTTGCTGATGGTCGGCGGCACAGGCTCAGGAAAATCAACTACGTTAGCGGCAATGATTAATCATCGCAATGCCAATTCACCCGGGCATATTTTAACCATTGAAGACCCTGTTGAATTTTCGCATCCGAATTTAATGTCGATTGTCAATCAACGGGAAGTGGGCGTGGATACCGCTTCTTATGCCAAAGCCTTAAAAGCCAGCTTGCGGGAAGCCCCCGATGTGATTTTAATTGGGGAAATCCGCGATGAAGAAACGATGGAAGCGGCACTTGAGCTTGCCAATACTGGGCATTTGTGTATTTCAACCATGCACGCCAATAACGCCAATCAAGCCTTAGAACGGATTGTGAATATGTTTCCACAAGCGCGGCACAAACAATTGTTTAGTGATATTGCTGGCAGTTTAAATGCCGTTGTTTCTCAACGACTTATCCCCGACGTGCGTGGCAAACGCTGTGCCGCGATTGAGATTATGATTAACACTCCGCACATTGCCAATTTAATTTTGAAAGGGGAGTTAAGTGAAGTGAAAGATGCGATGACTACCAGTGGTAGTAAGGGGATGAAAATCTTTGATTCTGCCCTGTATGATTTGTACAAAGAAGGCAAAATTGCCATGGAAGAAGCATTGAAAAATGCCGACTCGCGCAATGATATGGAAGCTAAAATTAACTTTGGCTAAATCCTGTTAGCGTACGAACTTGCTTTGAAATAATTCAGCCCTAATCAACTTCTTTAACCTGTATTCATTGTAATCTAATCATGCAAACGACTTACTTAGAACTCTCCGAAGATAACGGTGTGTCACACAAATTTTACGAAGTGACTGTCAATGATTGTGAAATGCGCATTCGTTATGGGCGAATTGGTCAACAAGGACAAAGCTCAACAAAAACCTTTCCCACCCCTGAAAAAGCCCTCGCCGAAGCAACAAAAAAACTCAATGAAAAGCGTAAAAAAGGTTACGCTGAAGCCGTTAAAGGTGAACGCGCGGCGCGTCCTGTGAATCGTCGTGTGATTGTCAGCAATCAATCGAGTGCGAAAAATGCCCCCGTATTGTGGCAGTTTAAATCTGGCAGTCGCGCCTATGGCATTTTTGTCGATGAGCAAGGATGTTGGATTGGCAATGAAGACGGCAACGTTTATCAATTAAGTCAAGAAGCCCAAGTAAAACAACAATTTCGCTTCAATAACGGGGTTAAAGCGATTGTTTCTGACGGACGCTGGTTATATGTCGGCTGTGATGATGGCAAAGTGTATGATTTAATGGCGAAAGTGCCGCGCGTGGCTTACGATATTGAAAAAGAAGTCGATATTTATTGGATTGATATTTGTGATGGGATTTTGGGGATTTCTGACAGCGAAGGCAGTGTTTTCATCAATGACTACGAAGGCGAGGAGATTTCAACTTATCAAAGTTCAGGGGATTCGGGTTGGATGATTCGCTGTGATGAACAATTTGCCTATCACGGTCACAGCAAAGGTGTCACGGCTTATCACAACTCGTTTCGCAGTACCTTGAACTCCATGCTGGCAGCAAAACCCTTGACAGGTACGGCGGTTTGGCACTGTAAAACGGTGGGAGAAGTGCTGTTTGGCTGGCAAGAAAAAGAGCTGTTATACGTTAGTACCGCAGCAAAAAAGATTCATGCCATCACCAAGCAAGGGCAACTGATAGCCACTTATCCGTGCGATGCGGCTGTTTTTTCCTGTGCGACTTCTAAAAATGGTGAATATATTTTTGCAGGCGACAATTATTCATCCATTTATTGTTTTCACCAAAACGGTGAACGGTTGTGGAAATTAGCCACAGGCTGTGGTTCGGCTTATTCCATGCAATATTTGAATGAGCGGTTGTATATTGTCACCACCGATGGCGTAATGGCCTGTATTGATGCCAGTTCTGCCGCGCTTGCACAAGCCAAAGAAGGGGCATTTCCGCAAGCCCGCAGCATTAAAGCACCGCCTGCGGTGGCGTTAGTGAATGCTCACTTTTTAGAAGAGGCGCATGATACTCAACAGGGCGTGGTCTTGCACTGTGTGAAAGAAGGGTCAAAATTACGGGTACGGGTGCTTTCAGCAGGGTATCATGCGGATTGGAATGTGCAGTTCCCACAAAATTTACGAGTAGAAGGGGCGAAATATCTTGTGGATGCCGTGCAAGAATCGGGTAGTGGTTCGTTTTATCGGATATTAGGCGAAATCAAAAAGTTGAACATCTCGTAAATCCTTAATTTCATGCCAGCGCTTTTGGTTTAAAAAAAGCAACGCCCTTCTTTTATAAAGAAGGGCAAGTAACGGTTGGAGTGACTTTTTGAGACAAGTGCTTTTTACTTACTCAACTTGAATGGTGAGTAAAAGCGGTTTTGCCCCGCCCAATTCAAACCACGTCACTGTCTCAGAAACTAAATCAATCGCTAATTTAAAGACGCCTGTTTGCACAAACTTAACTTCTATTACTTGTGCAAAGGCTTCGCCAGGTGCAATGGCTTGGTTAATTCGGTCTCTGGAAAATTCAAACTCGATTAAATTTCCCGCCTCATCATAAAGATGAGAACCTATTTTTACCACGCCAATATCGTGGATATTTTCATTTAACCATCGTGTTGTACCAATATTGGTAATCTCCAATGGAATTGATAATTGCGCATTGACTTTGGTCGATAATACAATTTCAGGCGTTAAGAGATGATAATTTAATCCAACATGACTGCGACTATCAGGAATGAATTCACCTTTATATAGAAAGAAAATTGTTTTGTCGGTCATTACGGCGGCAATATGATGAATAATGCCCTTTTCCAATTCAACTTTATGTGGCAGTATGTCTGGATTTTTATTTCTACCTATTAACAATTGATGTTGTGTTAATGAGACTTCCATATCACTTAGCAGCTTTAATTTAATATCGGTAAAGCCATGCTGCTGTGCTAAATTAAAAATGTCAGCAATAAAAATATCATTTTCTAATACATTGTAATGCTTCATTTCATATTGAGATGCGGGCGATTTAGAATGATTTTCGCCTGGCTCACAAAAACCTGCAATGCCGCCTTTTTTTAGAACGCGAGCAAATTCTGCCAAAATGGTTTCTTGATTAGGCACATGATGCAGCCCGTCATGGCACAAAATTCTATCCACTGATTCATCGGGCAAATCAATTTTATGTCCATCAAAATGCAAAAATCGCGGTTCGGCTACCAATTCTCCAATAGTGGGATGCTCTTTAAATAAACGTTTGCCAATTTCTAAGGCTGTTTCGGAAACATCGCAACTGATGGTAATACATTGGGCTTGATTCAAATAGCGCGAGAACCAACACGTTCCTGCCGCAAATTCTAAAACTGTCATCGTTTTTGCCAAGTGTAACCCCGACAATAGCAAGCCCATATTTTGCAACATGGTCGGCGTTTCAATAAAGGTATTAAAAGGCTTTGTCATCAAAGGGGTAGGGTCAGGAATGGCTTTAAAATAACTGTCCGCTGTTTGGCACAACTCTTCGACCGTGAATTTTTCTATAATCTCTTTGGGATCAATCATTAATTAGCTCCTATTGCGATAATTTTTACAAGGCTCTCAATCTAACGTTGCTATTTTATCATGTTATAGCCTGACAGACTTACCGTGAACGCTACACTTTTATGGTACTTTAAGTCATTGAGCTTACGTTTTATGGTGCTTGAATTTGCCAACATGGTCAACAATACAACGTGGTGGATTACTTGCCCTGACTTAGCCAAGCCAGTGCATTTAACCCCACCGCTTTACCACTGGCAAAACACGCTGTGAGTAAATAACCGCCTGTTGGGGCTTCCCAATCGAGCATTTCGCCTGCACAAAAAACCCCTGGTAAAGCGTTTAGCATTAAGTGTTGATTCATTGCCGAAAAACTCACCCCGCCCGCGCTACTAATGGCTTCATCCAAAGGACGCGGTTTTATTAAACACAATGGCAACGCTTTAATCGTTTGGGCTAATTTTTCAGGCTGCTTAAAAGCGTCTATGCTTAAAACCTCGCGTAACAAAGCGGCTTTTGCCCCCGTTAAATTAGCCACACGGCGCAATTGATTGGCAAGCGATTGTGACCCTGCTGCTTGCGTCAAGGCTTTGCCTAATTGGGCTAACGAACGGTCAGGGCATAAATCCAAGTAAATATCGGCTTTACCTGTCGCATTAATCGTTTCGCGCAAGGCGGCGGAAAAAGCATAAATCAAACTCCCTTCAACTCCTGTGGCAGTAAGCATCAGTTCCCCGCGTTGTTGATACTGCTTGCCATCGGTTGCACTAAACGAGAGTACCAGCGACTTTAAAGGGGTTGCCGCAAAGCGGTGGCGAAAATAATCGCTCCAGGCCACTTCAAAGCCACAGTTTGCAGGCTGTAACGGCGCAACCGCTACTTTTTTTTCAGTTAAAAACGGTATCCATGTCCCATCTGAACCCAGTTTTGCCCAACTGCCACCGCCCAAGGCTAAAATCAGCACATCGGCGGTCACGGTTTTTTCACCCGCAGGCGTAATAAAACGCACTTGTTGCTGTGCATTCCAACCACACCAACGATGGCGCGTATGAAATCGCACACCCAGTTGCCGCAATTGTCGCAACCAAGCGCGTAATAAGGGAGCTGCTTTCATTTCAACAGGAAAAATTCGCCCAGATGAGCCAACAAAGGTTGCAATGCCTAGTTCACTTGCCCAGTTGCGTAACATTTGCGGAGTAAATTGTGCTAGCAAAGGGCTGATTTGCGGTTGGCGGTCGCCATAACGTTGTACAAACGTTGCAAAGGGTTCACTGTGAGTTAGATTCAATCCGCCTTTGCCAGCGAGTAAAAATTTGCGTCCTACAGAAGGCATGGAGTCGTATAAATCAACCGCAATACCTGCTTGCGCAAGGGTTTGTGCTGCCATTAGTCCTGCGGGGCCGCCGCCGATAATGGCAACACGATTGGATAAAGTCATGGAGAATTAAAAGGTATCGAAAGAGAGTATTGTAGTCCACCGTTTACAGAGTTGTTTTTTTTTGCTGTTTTATGTTATAGATTCGATTTTTTTCAATCAAGCTAACAATTTATTATCATGGATGTAAAAAAGCGGTTTAACACAATAGAAGAGGTTACTGCATGGAAAAACTTTGAATTAGAAGGTCAGGTTTATGATTTATCACATCTTGATGCACATGAGGTTGAGTACACAGAACTGAAAAAAGATGGCACAACGCTTATCTACAAATATATTGTTACTTATAGTTTTCACTGTTTTGCTAAAGATCAAGCTAATCAAACTGAGGAAGAACGAAACAAATTAATGTACTTCGCACCAAAAGCCAAAAGACCGTTTCACTTCAAAAGATATGAATTATCCTTTCAATTGAAAGATATTATCAAGACGCTGGACAAGAGATTTTGCTTTCATGCTGGTGGAGAAAGTTACGCTGTCTGCAAACTAAAAAATCCAGACGGTAACGAATGCGATTACAAAGTTATCTTTGTATCTTTCAAAGAAAAAAGGAGGTTGCGATTGCACATCACAACAGCACATCCTTTAGATGAGCCTTTAGGGAAACCAAAAAAGATAGGCTTTTTTGTAATTGCCCATAACACTTTAAAAAAGCCTACTCTCTAAATAACAAAAGCCCTCTTAAGAGGGCTTTCGCTGAAAATTCGATTTTCAGTATTCAGAACGTCTTTACCGGACACAAGCCTCGACCTTTTCTAAGGTAACGGAATGCCTTGTTTGCTTTAAAATCTGTTGTTTTGACATTTTCTGCCTCCTAAAGATTTTAATTATCGTGTTATTTTCTAAACAAGTCTGCGAGCATTCTTTGGTTATTCTAATATGCTTTTTGCTGATTGGCTACCTATTTTCTACTTAGTTTTACTATTGAGTGGAAGCCAGTGCTGAAAATAAACTCTACTAGCAGAATTTGTTTTCAGCACGGGACTCGAACCCGTAACCTTCCCCTTAGCAGGAGGACGCTCTATCCAGTTGAACTAGCTGCCTATAACATAGGTGCTTGTCGAAACAAGCAGCTGTATTATAACAGACTTTAAAAAATGGAAAACCAGTAATTACCATTGCATGAAGGATTGAACGAGTTTTGATAATAGAGTTGTTTCAATTGAATATCACGGTCTTATAACGTATTGTATTTTAAGACTATTTGTAAAAAAGGAATACAAAACCTAGGTTTTGTATTCCAAAATATTAAAAATTAAAAAGTTACAAAAGAAGAGTGTTTCATTACTATTTTTACCAACCTATTGCTTAAACAAGTTAAAATCAAGTCTAATATTTATCCTAATTGGCAACAGTTTTATCCTGTCATTGCATTTTGACTCGTAAAACATTAAAAATACTAATTTTTTATCATAATATTAAACGTAATAGTCTTTTAAAGGGGGAAAACCATTAAACTCAACGGCACTGTAAGTGGTGGTATATGCCCCTGTCGAAAGCCAATACAGTCTGTCGCCGATGGCTAAATTTAGTGGCAAACCATACATATAATTTTCATACATAATGTCCGCGCTATCACAGGTAGGGCCTGCAATCACCGCCTCTTCTAATTCGCCATGTTTGCCTGTATAAATAGGGTATTTGATAGATTCATCTAAGGTTTCAATTAGACCTGAAAATTTACCGACATCGGTATAAATCCAGCGGTGTAAGGATTTATGGGATTTACGCGAAATTAAAACAATTTCACTGACTAAAATTCCCGCATTAGAAATCAAAGAACGTCCTGGCTCTAAAATAATTTCAGGAAAATCATCGCCGAAATCTTCACGAATAAAACGGGTGATTTCTTCGGCATAGTCCGATAATTCATTGGTTTTGGTTAAATAGTTGGCAGGAAAGCCACCGCCTAAGTTAATCATTTTTAATTCAATATTATCTTCAAGTTGCAAGCGTTCAAAAATATTTTTCACCTTGCCAATCGCCGCGTCCCACGCGCCAATATCGCGCTGTTGTGAACCGACATGAAATGAGACACCATAAGGGATTAAGCCTAAATCACGCGCTAGAATCAACAAATCAATTGCCATATCATTTTGACAACCAAATTTGCGTGATAACGGCCAATCAGCCGTTTGTGTTCCTTCGGTTAAAATGCGCACATAAATGCGCGAGCCAGGTGCGGCTTTGGCAATATTGCGCAAATCCGCCTCTGAATCAGTTGCAAATAGTCGCACCCCTTTTTCATAAAAGGTACGAATATCACGACTTTTTTTGATGGTGTTGCCATAACTACAGCGATCAGGCGAAACCCCAAGACTTAGCACTTTTTCCAATTCATAAATAGAGGCAATATCAAAATTTGCCCCCTTATCACGCAAAAGTGTCAAAATCTGCACAGCAGGATTGGCTTTCACTGCATAATAAACGCTGGCATAAGGAAAATATCCAACCAAGGTATCATACTGCCGATCCACCGTTGCCGTATCAATCACGACAAATGGGGTTTCTTTGGTATCAGCTAACGCTTTAATGCGGTTAAAAGTCGCCTGTTCGTAGTAATCTTCTATTTTAATAGGCTTATTGCTCATTGGCGGGGTAATCTCCTTAACGGTAAAAGTGTAACAGTAAAATTTTTTAAAACTTTACACGGGCGAGTCGATTCAAAGGTATCGCATTTTAGCAGAACTGGAATTGAACGCGGTATTATTTACCATGACTTCGCCTATTAGATTAGCCTAAACAAAAGGCGATAAGTTTTACCACTTGCGCTCAAACAACCCATATTAAATGGGTCGCTGCGATGGAAATTAAGCTGTTTTTTATTGCGCAAAGAGTCAAAATCTGGCTTTGGGAAAAGGCAAAAATCTACCAGCATGGTTACGGTATAATCGCTTTTTTTACTTTAAAAGAGGCAGCAAGATGACTAGCGTAAATACCGAAAAACTTTCCAGTGCGCGTTTTGCCCAGGCCACCGATGCGTTTGTGGAAATTTTCACCGCTTCGGTAGATTTTGACCAGCGGATGGCAATGCAAGATATTCAAGGTTCACTGGCTCATGCACAAATGCTGCATTCTATTGGCATTTTAACAGCCAGCGAATTAGTCGATATTCAAACAGGTTTAGCCCAAATTCAGGCTGAAATTGGCGCAGGTAAGTTTGTTTGGTCAATTCAGCAAGAAGATGTTCACATGAATATCGAGGCGCGATTGACCGATTTAATCGGCATCGCGGGGAAAAAATTGCACACCGGACGCTCGCGTAATGACCAAGTGGCAACCGATATTCGCTTGTATTTGCGCGATGAAATTGGCGTGATTCAAACACAATTAAAACGCTTGCAATTTGCGCTGTTGGATTTAGCCGAACAACACGCCGACACGATTATGCCTGGCTTCACGCATTTGCAAGTTGCCCAACCTGTGACATTTGGACATCACTTAATGGCATGGTTTGAAATGTTAAGCCGCGATGCAGAACGCTTAGACGATTGCAAAAAACGTTTAAATATCATGCCGTTAGGTGCGGCGGCGTTGGCAGGAACAAGCTATCCGATTGACCGTTTTATGACCGCGCAATTGCTCGGTTTTTTGCGTCCGTCGAATAATTCGCTCGATTCGGTCAGCGACCGCGATTTTGCGATTGAATTCACCGCCGCCGCTAGTTTAATCATGCTGCACCTCTCGCGTTTTTCCGAAGAACTGATTTTATGGGCGAGTGCGCAGTTTAATTTTATCGACATTCCTGATGCGTTTTGTACCGGCTCGTCGATTATGCCGCAAAAGAAAAATCCGGATGTGCCGGAATTAGTGCGCGGCAAATCGGGGCGTGTGGTCGGGCATTTGATGAGTTTGTTGATGTTGATGAAAGGGCAGCCGCTGGCGTATAACAAGGATAATCAAGAAGATAAAGAACCCCTGTTTGATACGGTGGACACGGTGGTCAATTGCCTGCGTGCCTTTGCCGACATGATGCCGCACGTCGAAGCGAAAAAAGACACTATGTACCAATCGGCGAAACGCGGCTTTGCCACTGCCACCGATTTAGCCGATTATTTAGTGCGGAAAGGTTTGGCGTTTCGCGATGCCCATGAAATTGTTGGGCAGGCGGTGCGTTTAGGCGTGGAAACCAACCGTGATTTGTCCGAATTATCATTGAGTGAATTGCAAGGGTTTTCTACGCAAATTACCGAAGAGGTCTTTTCTGTTTTAACACTGGAAGGCTCGGTGGCGGCGCGCAAACATATTGGTGGCACTGCGCCAGAAACGGTGAGAAAGGCGATTAAAGCGGCACAGCACTTATTGCAATTGGGATAAATGAAAAAAGGTAAATTTCAGGCAATTACAAAAAGGATATGGAGTTTATCACTTGTTCAATTACCTTTATTACCCGTTTAGCGGGTAATTGTTCCAAACAATCGCTGTGGCTTTGTTGATGCCGTTCGCAGCCTTCAAAATAACACGGTACACAGTCTTTTTCCCCTTGAATCAAGTAGACATTATTCACTTGCTGACTGCCTTTGCTGGCAAAAGGCGGTTCAGTGCTGTGATACTGTGCAGGCCAAGGTGTCCATTTTACAGGGTCGGTTGCCCCGAATAATGCAATAGTAGGGACTTCTGTGGCAGCGGCTAAATGCGTAATCCCCGTATCAACACCGATAAAAAGGCAGGCTTGCTTTATCAGTTGTGCTAATTCAGCAAGGGTTAGTTTTCCTGCCAAGTTCAGAGTATTTTCAGGGCATTCTGTTTGTAATTCTGCTAAATAAGTGATTTCTTGTGGCAAGGGACTGCCCGATAACACCACTTGGATTCCTTGATTGTGTAAATAGTGTGCAACGGCAAGCCAACCTGCGCGTGTCCATTGTTTATATCGCCATTGCGGTAAAATGTGCAGAACAGCGTAATTTTGCGTTAATCCCTGCACCGTTTTTATATCAAAATGACTTTGCGGCGCAGTCAATTGATAAATCGGTGCAATATTTAACAACTCACATAACCGCAACATTTCCAACACAGTGTGGGTTTTTTGGACATCAAACTCGAGCCAGCGAGTAAGAAAATAGCGTTTAAACCAGCCCGTTTGCGGTTTTGGCGGAACAAAACCAATCCGAGTTTTCGCCGCTAAACAAGCATATAGGGTAGGGCGGTCGCCTGCTTGGGTGGAAATGGCTACATCATAACGGCGAAAAATGCGCTTAAACAAAGTTTTTTGTTCTTGCCAAGTCGGTTTTTGCGCAATCGTGACAATGTGGGCAATTGCAGGATTTCCTTCCAACATGGCGGCGGTGTTTTTAAATACCAACACATCAATTTCCGCTTTTGGATAGGCGGTGCGTAAGGAGTTTAACAGGGGCGTGGTTAAGAGCGTATCACCTAAAAAGCGCAATGTAATCAATAAAATGCGTTGAAGTGGTTTTTTGTATAAAAGATTTTGGGTCATTTTTGTGGCTGTCCAAATAAATAGTTCACCCGCTGCGCCCGCTCCTGCACAATTTTATCGACATCCGCTTTATCCAACGGATGCGTACTAATATAACGCACACGGTCAGCACGAATTGTGGTTAAATTTTGTTCAACTGTTGCCGAAGTTAATGCCACGCCAAAATTGGCTTCAGCTTTAGTGTGTGGATTAAACAGGCGCTGTAAAATTAATTCACCGATTTCAGGTAAAAAATGCGCAGAATCGGCGTACCAGCGCATTGATTTTCCTGCCTCGCGTGGCACGCTTTCAGTCGAATAGCGGCTATAACCAGAAAAGTCAATTAATTCAAACGGTTGTGATTGATGTTGTCGGGCAACGCTTTCATTCAGCGCAACCAACTGTCTTTTCCAGATTTCCCACGTTTGCCACAAACCCGCGCCATGAATCGTTTCCCATTGTCGCGCATGAGCGGGGGGAATAAATAAGCGCAGTTGAATATGATGTTGGTGGGCTAATAGAAGGATACGACGGAAACAATCGAGCGTATCCATAGTGGGATTGCGAAACGCAAAATTAGAATGAACGCCATTAATATAGCTGGTTTCATTAATAATAAAATAATTAACTCCGCCACCATTTAACGATTCAACCCGAAAACCATTAGCAAAATATAAATCATTGGGTTTGGCAAGCCCTGTTATTTCTTTAAAAGAGCTAGCAACGGCATTTAAGGAAAAAAGCGTGGGTAAATAATCGCCATAATAAGGACTTTGATTTAATTCATTATTTACGTTAACTGCCAATCGTTGTTCTACAAAATCAGGACGGGTGGCTTGATTGGCATTAAATTGTAAAAAATCCAATCCGATAATAACTTCTTTTAAAGCACTTACTGCATTAGCGTGTTGTAAATAACGTAATAATTC
>JFJP01018651.1_pt1 | contig 33396 bp, 29 predicted proteins | sample 431651 | NCBI WGS metagenome assembly JFJP01 (sample SAMN02602958, study PRJNA72255) | Microbial mat metagenome, whole genome shotgun sequencing project. | biome: fresh water; feature: sink hole; material: water; isolation source: purple microbial (photo- and chemosynthetic) mats found in... | reverse complement strand
CACGCGCACAGAATCCACCATTTTTACTTACAGAACCCCTCGTGGTGCCCGGCTTCAAGCGGGCTCCATGAGGGGTTCTGCAAGTGCCTCACATTATTGAAAAATCACTCGACATACCGTTTAAAACCGGCAATGAGTAGAGAATGAGTGCGCCATGGTCTTATCAGAAACCCGAACGACTCCGTGACGATCAGCTTGTCAACGCGCTTCTGCTCGCCGGGCTCAATCAACCGTACTGAAGTTTTGGCTTGCCTTGTTATGCAGCGTTTGTGATAATCGCGGCACATGGAAAATACTGAACCACGAAGGAGGCTGATATGAAAGGATTCTTGGCTTGGGTTCTAGGGGTTGGTTTGCTGGTGTCGCGGCTGGCGCAAGGGGCGATGCCGCCGGATGTGACGGTTGCCCGGTTCAAGGGGGATCGTCAGGCTGCCGTGAGCCTGACGTTTGATGATGCGCTACCCAGTCACATCGAGTCGGCGATTCCAACCTTGGATCGCTACGGGCTTAAGGGGACGTTTTTCCTGTTGCTAAACAATATCCGTCCGGAAAGCACCTCGAACTGGGATGCATGGAGGGCAGCCGTCTCGAACGGACACGAGGCTGGCAGCCACTCCTTTACACATCCGATGCTCACCCAGATTCGCGATCAAGCCTTGCTGGATTACGAGATCTCGGGCAGTGCCAAGGAAATCGAAACCCATCTTGGTGTGCGTCCGACCTCGTTTGCATATCCTTCCAGCGATTTTAACCATGATGTCCGGCAAGTCGTTCGGCTTGTTTATGCGTTTGACCGGGCGGATTGCCGCGTGTGGGGCGGTGCTGGATTCCAGATGGTGGACGGGATCAAGCATGTAGACCAAGCGCTCCGTCGCAAGGATTGGTTGTTCTGTATGTTGCACGGGGTGGGTGAGGCCACCTGGGGTCCGATTGATCCTGAGATCTTTGATGGTCTTGTTGCCCATTTGGCTCGCCAGTCCGATGCGGTCTGGACGGATACCTACAGCCGTGTCGCCGCCTATATCGCTAAACGAAATGCTATCAAGGTCATATTCCGGGACGTAAAACCGGATTCGTTCGATTTCCGGCTGCGTCTGCCCGATGATCCGCACATAGCGATGATTCCAAAGTGGCCGCTGACCGTCAAGGTGGCGTTGGATGGACGTGATCCCAAGCTTGCCCGGGCGATGGTCGATGGCAGCCTCTTGGCACTTACGCCTTCCGTCTGCGGGCATTATCTGCTGGCGGATATCGAAACGGACGGGCGTTGGATCCAATGGTCTTGGAAGTAGTCCCTCACGTTTAGTATTATGCTTCGGTCAGGATCCGCAGCGAAACGTTCGACACCAGATCGGCCACTTTCGGGCGGTATGCCAGCATGTGGGGCGCGATCAGATGAGCCCTCAGATCCTCTAGGGTTTCCCACTGCTCGATGATGGTGACGACGTCGGCGTCGAGCTGCTGGGGCTCAAGTCCGGTCGGGACATCGACAGTGGGGGCGTAGGCGACGCAGCCTTGCTCGCGATGCACATCGGGGATGATCGACTTGAAGATCTTGATGAATTCGGCCTTCTTGCCGGGATGAATATGGATGGAGGCGATGACGTGTATCATGTTTTAGTGGTCCTTTCGTTTAATCCTGATCCTAATCGATAACGACGACGGATGGCAAGACGGGATTTTTCGACGGGATTTTCGATTTTGTAACTGTGAACTCGACAGGGAGCCAAAACTACGGCAGCATAGCTGGCAGATTTTTGAATTTACGGGGTTCCGTTTAAGGAGATGCTTGTATGGAGATTATTATTCAGTCAGATCCGGCTGTGGCAGCGACGGTGGCGGCTCGCATGGTGGCTCGTTTGGTGCGTCGCAAACCCTCGGCGGTCTTGGGGTTGGCCACGGGCAGTACCCCGCTTGGGTTGTATCGGGAGATGATCCGGTTACATCGCGAGGAAGGGCTGGATTTCAGTCGTGTAACCACCTTCAACCTCGACGAGTACATCGGCCTGTCGGCGGATCATCCCCAATCGTACCACCGGTTCATGTTCGAGAACCTGTTCAATCACTTGAATATCCCGCATGCCAACATCCATATCCCGGACGGTATGGCACAGGATATCCCGTCGTTCTGTGCCCACTACGAGCGCCAGATTGTGGATGCTGGTGGCATCGATCTGCAAGTCCTTGGCATTGGTACGGATGGCCATGTGGGGTTTAACGAGCCGGGGTCGTCGCTGGCCTCGCGAACACGGATCAAGACGCTGACCCGGCAAACGCTGGCCGATAATGCCCGGTTCTTCGCGGATCCGGCACAGCAGCCGCATCACGTGATCACGATGGGCATCGGTACCATCATGGAAAGCCGACAGGCTGTGCTGCTGGCTTTCGGGGCGGGCAAGGCCGAGGCGGTCCGGCAGTTTGTGGAAGGTCCGGTCAGCGCGATGATGCCCGCTTCGGCGTTGCAGTTCCATGCCCAGACGCACGTTTTCCTGGATGCTCCCGCCGCCACCCGCCTTGCCCGAACTGATTATTATCGCTGGGTTTACGACAACAAGCCCGAGTGGCAGGTGCATTGATGGGAGAATCGGGATTTATGCAGAAGAAAATCGGGGATATTGTCGGTCAGTTTGCTGTCAACGGTGCTTTCGTTGCCGCCACGGAGTATGGCAATGGGCACATCAATAGCACCTACCGGGTGAAGTGTCAGCGGGAGACCGGAGTCCGTCATGCGCGATACATTCTACAGCGGATCAATACTCACATTTTCAAGAATGTGCCTGCGTTGATGTCGAACATCAACCGCTGCACATCACATATCCGCCAACGGATGGCGGCGCAGGGGGTTTCCGATCCCGAGCGACGCGTGCCGACGGTGGTGCCAACCTGTACGGGCGGGGGGGGGTATCTGGAGGATGCCGAGGGAGTATGCTGGCGCATGTATATCTGTATCGAGGATGCCAGTTCCTGTGATGTGGTTGAAACCCCGCGACAGGCGTTTGAAGCGGCCCGTGCCTTTGGCCGATTCCAGATGGCGTTGGCCGACCTGCCAGGTGATCGCCTGCACGAGACGATCCCCGATTTCCATCATACCCGGAAACGGTTTGATGCGTTGATGGAATCGGTGCGAAGGGACGTGTGCGGCCGCGCCGCCTCAGTGGCTTCCGAGATTCGCTTCGCAACCGAGCGCGAGTCGATGGTGGACCGGCTGCTGGATTTGCAAGCGGCCGGGCGTCTTCCCGAGCGAGTCACGCATAATGACACGAAATTGAATAATGTGCTGTTGGATCACGCCACGGGCGAGGGCATTTGCGTGGTTGATCTGGATACGCTGATGCCTGGCCTTGCCCTCTATGATTTTGGCGATATGGTCCGTACGGCGACCGCGACCGGTGCTGAAGACGAGCGCGATTTATCCCTGGTTTCGTCCAATATGGTGATGTTCGAGGCCTTGCTGGGTGGCTATCTTGAGGCCACTGGTGACATGCTGACCGACGAGGAAGCCTCGCAGCTCGTGTTCTCCGGGCAGTTGATCACCTTGGAGGTCGGGATGCGCTTCCTGACGGATTTCCTCTCCGGGGATACCTATTTCAAAGTGCATCGGGAGGGGCACAATCTCGACCGATGCCGGACGCAGTTCCGGATGGTTGAATCGCTCGAAGCGCAGGCGTCGGCGATGCAGCGGCTGGTGGATCGGTGTTGGAAATAGGGGGTAGTTAATCAACATTAAACCTTATCACAGGTCACCGGATTCGCCGCCTTTGCGGGTGGCCGTGCTTGGTTCGGGTAGCGGCAGTAATTGCCAGTCGCTGATGGATGCGATTACGGCAGGTACCTTGAATGCCCGGATTGTCGGGGTTTTTTCGGATGTGGCGGAGGCGCGCATCCTGGGTCGTGCCCGGCAGGCTGGAATACCCGCTGCGTATATCGATCCCTCGCCGTACAAGACCAAGATCGATGGGGAGGCGGAGGCACGTTACATTGAGGCATTGGAGGCTTGCGGTGCTGAGCTGATCGCGCTGGCCGGATTCATGCGGATCGTCAAGCGAGGGCTGCTGACGGCCTTCGCCGGACGGATCGTCAATATCCATCCCTCCCTGCTGCCTGCGTTCCCGGGGATGCAGAGCTGGAAGCAGGCACTTGATTATGGAACCAAGGTGGCTGGCTGCACCGTGCATTTTGTCGATGAAGGTACCGATACCGGCCCCATCATCATCCAGCGGGTGGTGCCCGTGCGGGTCGGCGACACGCCGGAGTCGTTGCACGCCCGCATTCAGGTCGAGGAGCATATCGCCTATCCGGAGGCTATCGCGCGGATTGCGGATGGATCGATTTGCGCCCCCATTCGCGGTAATGGCTAGGTAATTCTTGACTTCAATGCGTGACGCGACTATGCTTCAAATGTATTTTATTCAGTGGATTTGGCCGTCATCAAGTCGTAATGCGGCCAGCAAGCCAGGAGATATGCATGAGGAACCACACCTTGCAGCGTTTTAATCGTTTCGGGGCCTCCCTTTTTCTGGCCGCCAACGTCTCGTTTGCTCAAAGCGAGGAGCCGTCGGTCTTCGACATGAGCCTGGAGCAACTTCTCAACCTCAAGGTTTCGGTCGCGTCGCGGCGTGATGAGATTGTGCGGGAAGCGCCTGCGGTGATGACTATCGTCACTCGTGAGGAAATCGAAGCCCTCGGTGCGCGTAATCTCATGGATATCATCAATCGCCTGCCCAGCATGCAGGTCGTCGGGCACGCCGGGTTCTATGGCAACAAGACCCAGATCCGGGCACAGCCCAACAGTTCACAGGATCGGCATACACTGATCCTGATCAATGGCCGTCCCGTTCGCGAGAATATCAACGGCGGCAACAACGCCTATTTCTATCTCGGATTCCCGGTTTCCTCGATCGAGAGCATCGAAATCATTCGCGGCCCCGGCTCCGTCTTGTATGGCAGTAACGCCTTTGCCGCCGTGATCAACATTAAGACACGCACCACCACCTCGGCCACCACCGATTACGAAGTCAGCACCACCTACGGCACCTTCGACACGCAGGACTACAATGCGCTCGTCACGGGGTCCACCAGCAACCTGATCCGTTATCTGGCGGCGGTGCGTATCTCGCGCAGCGATGGACCGAGGATCGGATGGACGGATAACGCGAACCGGACGGGCTTTGTCGATTACAAAGACGATTCAGACTCGGTCTACATCAAGATCGGCGATGATGCGCTCAACCTGCAGGCCGCCTACAACCGCTATAGCCCGGGTGAATACGGAACCTTGGGAACATTGACCGAAGCCATCTATATCAGCGAAGTGGAAACGTTCTTTGCGGACGCAGGCCTCTCCCGCCAACTGTGCGATGCCCTTTCGGCACATCTCAACCTGACGCTGAATACGTTCAGCTGGGACGGCAGTAATGATGGCGATACGTTTTTCGAGCGGCGGTACTCGCGCAACCTGATCCTTGAACCGATGCTAAAGTATGCCCCGCTTGACGACCTGAACCTTGTCGTGGGCGGCACGGCCGAGTATGACAAATTCGGCGGACGCGAGCTCTTTGAACAGAGCCGGTACATCCATTCGGTCTACGCCCAGGCCGACTACCAGCTCAACGATTGGCTTAAACCGCTGGTCGGAGTGCAGTACAACAAATTGGAGGACATCGATGGCAATGTCTCACCGCGGGCGGGCCTGGTGCTCACGCCTGGGGGCAACTGGGGTGCCAAACTGCTATATAGCGAGGCATTCCGCCGTGCATATGCCGCCGAGGGACATCTCAACAGCAGTTTCCTGCTGGGCAACCCCCTGCTGAAACCCGAGGTCATCGAAACCTATGAGGCACAGATCAACTACCAGAATCGCCGATGCCAAATTGACCTGACCTACTTTAACAGTCGCCAGGAGATCATCGAGGTTGATTTTACCAGGCGACCATTACAGTTCATCAATCACCCCGGCGATATGACGACGGATGGCATTGAACTGACCGGCCGAATCAATCTCGGGAGACACTGGAAGGCCCTTGGGTCGACCATTGCACAATCGACTCGAAACCATACAACCGAGCCGCTGATCTATCCTAACTATCCGGATTACATGATCAAGGTCGGCTTCATCGGGAAATTCGGGAAATACGATGTCGGGGTGTTCAACAGCTACCTATCGGAAGGATCGCTCTGGCATGAACAGTCGAACAATCTCCAGGCGAATGTATCCATGGATATATCGAGACTCCTGCATGTTGCCGAGGATCAGGTCTCGTTATCGCTCTTTGCCGATAACATCCTGGATGAAACCGCCCATCAATTACCTTCCGACGTCGGTGTGAACGAACCTATCCCACACTCCTACGAACGCCGACTTTACGCCACACTCAAAGTGAAATGGTAGCCTCATTTAATCAAGCGCAACCGTGAACGAATATCGTTAATGAACACGAATAAACCATCCCTCCGCAAGATTGCACTGTTGCTGCTGGCACTGGCACTGCCCGCGTCCGCGACAACCTTGGAGCCCGAGTACCCCGACGGGAATGTGTCAGTCCCGCCCGCTCCGGTTTCATCCGGGAATGAGTCCTTCGGCGAATACGAGATCAAGGCCGGATTCATTTACCGGTTCCTTTCGTTTGTCGCCTGGCCCGAGGACCAGCCTGAAGGCGATGTCATAACCATTGGCATTCTCGGCAAAAATCCCTTTGGAAATGCGTTCGATTCGATCGAGGGGAGCAAGATTGGGAATCGCGTCATCAAGATCCGATGCTTTGGCAGCGATGCAGGGATTGAAGACCTCAAGAAATGCCAACTACTGTATATATCAGCATCCATCGAGAAGCGGTTGCAGGAGATTCTCAAGGCCCTTGAGGGCAGCCCGGCACTGACCATCGGGGATCGTGGTGGATTTATCGATCAGGGCGGGATGATCGGATTTGTCAGCAGGGAAAATGAACAGGTTGGCATTGAGATCAACGCGGCAGCGGCCAGCAGGGCGCGCCTGACGATCCGATCCATGCTCAAGCGTATTGCCGTCAGAATCATTGATGATCCATGACGCTGAAAAGGAACAACAACGTGCCACCTGAACATCGTACCCTTAATCCTGATCCTGCGGTTGTCGTCGCCGCATCGATCCGGCGCAAGCTGACGGCGATCATCATGGGCGTGAGTGCCGCCTCGCTGGTGCTTGCGGGAGGCTTGATTGTGCTGACACAGATGTCGGCATTTCGCAAGAGCATGGCGCGTGACCATGTACAGCAAGCCCAAATGGTTGCAAAAAACTGCCAGGCCGCGGTATCCTTTGATGATGCGCAGGATGCGACAACCGTCCTGCGTACGCTCGCCAGTCGCAACTCTCTAGCGTATGCGAGTGTGAGCAAGGCCGACGGCGAGCTCCTCGCGTCGTATCGCCGCGAAGGGTTCGTTGGCGAACCGCAACCACATCCGATGAATAGGGAACATACGCTGACGGCGGACTGGCTGCTTGCACAGTCCCCGATTGTCCTGCCGGGCGGCCAGGTCATCGGCAGGGCGTTTCTCCAGTCAGACCTGCGGGAACTTGTGGACTTTCGCATGCAGATCATTGAAATCGTCGCCGCCTGCCTGATCGCCATAATACTGATGGCATGGGTCGTCTCGCTCCATCTGCAGAAACGGATTTCAGAGCCGATCGAACAACTGACGGCACTGGTGCGTAACGTCTCACGCCATCGGGATTACTCGATCCGTGCATCAGACCTCGGCAAGGATGAAATCGGCGTGCTCGCTAGGGCGTTCAACGAAATGCTTTCCGAGGTGGAACTCCGGGATGAGAAACTCAGGGAACGTGAACAGCGCACCCTGGAATATCTCAATATTGCCGGCGTGATGATCATTGCGCTGGATACGGACGGACGGGTCACGCTGATCAACCCAAAAGGCTGCGAAGTGCTCGGGCTGAAGGAGTGCGACGTGATTGGCAGGAGTTGGGTTGATGATTTTATTCCCGAAGGGTTTCGGAACCCAGTGAAGAAAGCCTTTCAAGGTTTGGTTCAAAGCGAGGGTTCCGCCGTGCAGTGCTTCGAGAACAAGATTCTTGCCGGCAGCGGCAACGAGCGGCTGATCGCTTGGAACAACAGCGTGATTCGGGACAAGGCGGGACATGTGCTCTTTATCTTGTCATCCGGCGAGGACATTACCGATAAAAGACAGGCCGAGGCTCGGGAGAACGCCTTGCGCGAGCAGCTTTCCCGCGCCGAGCGGATGGAAACCATCGGCGTCCTGGCCGGTGGCGTGGCGCATGATTTGAACAACATCCTGGGGCCCATGGTGATGATACCCGAGTTCATCGAGGATGACTTGGGTGCCGCGCTGCAGGGCGATAAGGCGGCGCATGAGGAGATCCTGGAATCGATCGGGGTCATGAAGACGTCGGCCAACCGGGCTGCCAGTGTGGTCCGGGATCTTCTGGCACTGAGTCGGCGGGGTCATTACGAGCGGATCCCTACCAATATCAACAAGCTATCCTGTCTGACCCGCAGCTCGGGTGCCATCAGGAACCTTGGCACCTCGTATCCCAATGTCAATATCGAACTGCACACGTCCAGCGAGGCCCTCATGGTGCTGGGCTCTGAAGATCATCTCTGCCGGGTCATGGATAATCTAATCCGCAATGCAGTAGAGTCCATCGACGGGAAGGGAACCGTCGCCGTGACCACCACGAAACGGCATCTTGATGAGCCTCATCATGGTTATGTAAGGGTGCCGCCGGGCGATTATGCCATCATCGAGGTTGCAGACACCGGCAGCGGGATCGAAAACGATCACATCACCCGCATCTTTGAGCCGTTCTACACGAAAAAGAAGAAAACTGAACGCAGTGGCAGCGGGCTTGGGCTTTCCATTGTACACGGGATTGTCGAGGATCATAAGGGCTTTATCGATGTAGCGAGCACGGTTGGACGAGGGACGACATTTTCACTGTACATCCCGCTGACAGCTGCGCCCGAGAGCACGTCAGCGCTGGATGATCGACCGTTGATCAGCGGCAAAGGCCGTATTCTGGTGGTCGATGACGAACCGGGACAGCGCTTCCTGGCCAGCACCTGCCTCACGCGCCTTGGGTATACGGTGGGGCTCGCCGATGACGGACATGCTGCCGTGCGCTTTTTTGCCATGGCGAAGGAACTTCGCCACGCCTCGCCCTACGACCTGATCGTGCTGGACATGCGGATGGAGCCCGGCTTTGACGGACTGGATACGTTGCGGGCTATCCGTGAATTATACCCGCAGCAAAAGGTGCTGATCGCCAGCGGCCATGCGGAAGATGACCGATCGTCGGCAGCGCTGGATCTGGGTGCGAAATGGCTGGGCAAACCCTATGGCCTTAATGAGATGTCAAATGCTGTCGCCGAGCTGCTGAAAGATATAGCGACATAGATATGCTTGCTGATGTTGTTGATTTGTGTATTAATTATCTAAAAAAGGAGGATTTGACCATGCACACATCGATCCGGCTCCATGTTACCACCCTCGTCCTACCGCTCATGGCCGTGGCGATGCTGACCGTCGGCTGTTCGGCCTTCCGCCAGCGCATCACAACCGAGGATCCACGCACCGCCAGCACGCTGACCGCCAACTTTGACCAGCGCGACTTGCTGGAGATGGCGGATAAAATCGCTGGCGACATCATCAACCATCCCTTTCCTGCCGATTCCAGCAACCCGATCATGGCGTCGCTCGGCATCCTTAACAATACGCGGACCCATCTTGATGTGGTTGCCCTTGAGAACACGATGACCACCTTGCTGATGAACACCGGACGGATGCAGTTTGTCAATACGGCCAGGCGGGACAGCCTGCTCCGGGAACAGCAGTATCAGCTCGCCAACGCCACGGAAGCAACGCGCGTGCAAATCGGCAAGCAACTGGGCGCACGCTACATGATTACCGGATCGATCGCCGAGCTTGGTGGGCAAACTGGCAAGCAGGTCCGAGCCTCCAAGCAAGAGGATGTGTACTACCAACTGACCATGGAAATCACAGACCTTGAAACCGGGCTGATCGTCCTGCGCAAGCAACAAGACCGCCTACGCCGGCGCAGCAAGCCTGTGTTCGGGTGGTAAAAGGGTTTTTATGCAGAGCAGCAGCATCGCCATGCGTCGACCGCTGAAGCGAATAGCGGCGGGCCTTGGAGGCGCCGCGACGTTTTCCATGCTGATCGGACTTGGTGCGATGCAGGCCGGCTGCACCTCGTCGGCCCTTCATTCGGCACGCCAGCATTACTATGCGGGCGAGAGTGAAAAGGCCATCGAGGCGCTTGACACCGGTGAGATTCGCGGAAACGATGCAATCCTTGCCTTGATGGAACGGGGAATGATCCGGCAAACCGCTGGCGACTATACCGGGTCTGTAGCCAACTGGCAGCAAGCCGCCGACGAGATCAAGGCAACCGATTACATCCGAGTTTCGGAGAAAGCGACAAGCCTGGTCATCAACGATTACACAGAGACCTACCGTGCCAAACCGTATGAACGAACCCTGCTGCATGTGTTCACCGCCAAGAGTTATTTCGCCATCGGCCAGTGGCGCGAGGCGGCGGTGGAGGCTAGGCTGGTAGTCGACGGTCTCGTGAATCTGGACGGCTACCCCGACGATCCCTATGCCCGCTATGTGGCCGGGCTTGCCTTCGAACTGATCCGGGATGACAACGGTGCCCGCCTTGAATACACACAGGCTGACGAACTGACACCCACCTTGAACATCAATCCGCAAACTGGGGCGATTGCCCCCTCAAACGCACCGTTGGCGACGGCCACGAACGAACTGATTTGCCTGTTGTCCATCGGACAGGCATCTCCCCCCTATAGCGGCGACTATGTTCGCTCTCGCTACAACCGATGGGGAACGCAGCCCTACGCCGATATCATCCATGACGGCACATGGCTTGGCCGGAGCTATACGCTGAATACAACCGATACCCTTTCCCGGCTCACCGCGGATCGTCTCGCCGCGATCAAGGCGGTCAAGACGGTTTCCCGCATCGCCATCAAGTGGACGATCGCTGATGCCGTCAGCGAAAATAACCCCGTCCTTGGCGAACTCCTGCGATTCCTGCTTCTTGTGATTGAGGTCCCCGACGAACGCTACTGGGCAACCCTCCCCGAATGGCTGCAGGTCGCCCGCGTACCCTGCCCGCCCGACATGCAGGCCTTCGACCTGGTCTTCAGGAATGCCTCCGGAGGGATCCTGAAGCGCCAGACGGTCAGCGCCCCGTACCATGAAACCGACGGGAAGATCATCGTCATCCTCCGCACCTGGTGAACGGAGGAAGCGCCTCATCAAAACCGCGGGATATTCTCGCCCGCCGGATCTTCGATCACGGTATTCACCGGCGCTGGCAGCAACTCCGGATAATCCAGCGTATAATGCAGCCCCCGGCTCTCATGACGCAATTGTGCACTACGAATGATCAGTTCGGCCACCGCCGCGATGTTGCGCAGTTCCAGCACATCGCCGGTCACCAGGTAATCGTGATAGTACTCACGGATCTCGTAGCGCAGGTTACGGATACGCCGATAGGCACGATCAAGCCGACGATTGGTGCGGACAATCCCGACATAATCCCACATGCACTGGCGCACTTCATTCCAATTGTGTTCAACGACCACGCCTTCATCACTGGGAACCGCCCCGTCATACGTCCAATCCGGCAGTCGGATGCGCCGGTACGCCTGCGGATCGACGCGACTCTGTTCCAGGTGCGCTGCCATCCGCATCGCGCATACCGCCCCCTCCAGCAGTGAGTTGCTGGCTAGCCGGTTGGCGCCATGCAACCCGGTACAGGACGCCTCGCCCACCGCATAAAAGCCCGGAATCGCCGTGCGCCCGTCAACACCCGCCTTGACCCCGCCACAGAAATAATGCGCCGCGGGAACAACGGGGATCAACTGTTCGGCGATATCGATTCCAAACTGGCGGCAAACCGATGAAATATTCGGGAACCGGCTATCCAGGAACGTCCGCCCCTTATGGCGTATATCCAGGTAAACGCAGGGTTGCCCCGTGGCCTTCATCTCGCTATCAATGGCACGAGCAACGATATCGCGGGGAGCCAGCGAACCGCGTGGGTCATACCGCTCCATGAAGGATTCGCCATCCCGGTTGACCAGCTCTGCGCCTTCGCCACGGATCGCCTCGCTGACCAGGAATGATTTGGCTGCAGGATGATAGAGGCAGGTCGGATGAAACTGGATAAACTCCATGTTCGCGATGGGCGCCCCAGCCCGCCACGCCAGCGCCACGCCGTCGGCCGTCGCCACATCGGGATTGCTAGTGTACAGGTACGTTTTACCGCCGCCTCCGGTAGCCAGCACGACGACGGGTGCACGCACGGCAGCGATCTGCCCAGTGCGTTGCATCAAGACATAGGCACCCACACAGCGGTTCTCATGATCCAGCCCCAGCCAGCTCGTCGTGATCAGGTCGATGACCATGCAATGCTCCATCATCACCACGGCAGGCTCCTGGGCGATCCGCTCGAGCAGAACCCGCTCGATTTCGCGCCCGGTGATATCGCCCGTGTGAAGGATTCGCCGCTTGGAATGACCGCCCTCGCGCCCCAGGTCATAACCGCCGCCCTCTTCCGCACTGCGCTCGGCAAATTTCAAACCAAGCCGCACCAGCTCCTCGATGGCCGCCGGCCCGCCTGTGACAATATCCCGCACCACCGCTTCATCACACAGTCCCGCCCCGGCATCAAGCGTATCCTCGACATGCCGCTGGATGCTGTCATCCGATGTCATCACACAGGCAATCCCGCCCTGCGCATAGTTCGTGCTGCATTCGTACCGTTCCTTCTTGGTAACGACCGCCACACGCCCCAGCTTGCAGAGGCGTAACGCCGACAGCAGACCGGCAATGCCGCTGCCTATCACCACATAATCAAAGTTGTAAAATTGCATACTATGAAAACTGCCGCAAAGGCGGGTGGACTGTCAATCCCTAACCGCGATTCTTTGGATGCAAAAACATCTATAGTTGCGGCTCTATATGAATAACAATATCCTTGATCCGGCTATTCTCGTCGATAATCCTGCGCTTGGCAGCATGGGAAATCTCATGTCCACTGAGAACCGTGATGTCCGCCGGAACCTTGACGTGCATATCGGCAAAAATACCCAATCCACTCTTTCTTACACGCACATTTTCAACACCAGTAACCCCCGGCGTCTCAGCGACAATCTTCTGAATCATGGCTTCAACATCATCTCCTGCCGATCCATCAAGAACGTCATGCAAAGACAATTTGATAATCATACCTCCATTGAAGGCTATAATTCCACATGCAAACAAAGCGGCCCAGTCATCGGCCATCTCATAACCCGCCCCCCCCACAAGGGAAATCAATATGCCCACTGCCGCTGCTGCAGAGGTTATCGCATCTGATCGATGATGCCACGCATCGCCCTTGATTGCCTGGCTTCCCGCCTCATTTCCAGCGGAGAAAACTCTACGTGACAACGCCTCCTTTACAACCACTACAAGAATTAGAATAGGAAGTGTGAACCACGAGGGCGAATTATGTGGCGTGATAATCTCTTTAATTGCCATATGGGCAATGAATCCAGCGGCAAGAAGCAAGGAAAAGCCAGAGAAAGAACCGGCTAGCGATTCAAACTTCCCGTGCCCATAGGGATGCGATTTGTCTGCGGGTCTCAAGGAGAAATAAAAACCTGCCCATGTGATCATTGATGTCAGGATATCGCCAGCCGACTCAATGCCGTCTGCCACGAGAGCATAGGAATTACCAATCATCCCCGCCGTTATCTTAATGAGCATCAGTGCAATATTAACGACAGTAGCCAGTATTCCAAGGCCTACTAAATCTGACGGACTTTTCATGGATTTGGATTCCTAGAGTGTTGTGTTTATGTTCAATCAGTAATATAAATCATGAAGTCTCGACGTGCAAGTTATTTGGAAGGCTTGATTTCGCGGCGGTAGTGTGGTATTTGCAGTCTCTGTTTTTCAACCCGATTGAATGCCTTGAAGGAGGTTGTCCATGCCGAAAGCCTGTGATCTGAAACGCGGCGATATCGTCGCCATTGAGAATGCCCCGTACACGGTCGAGGAACTGAAGGTCTCGACCCCCTCCGCCCGGGGTGCCTCCAGCCTGTACCATTTCCGCCTGCGTAACCTGCAGACGAAAACCAAACTGGACAAGACCTGCAAGGGGGATGACCCGTTCAGCGCATGCGCGTTCGAACGGCGCCCGGTCCAGTTTTCATACATCCAGGGCGATGACGTGACCTTCATGGATCTGAAGGATTATAGCGAGATCACGTTCAAGAAGGAGGATATCCAGGACGAGATGAACTATGTCACCGAGGAGATGGAAGGCATCAGTGCCCTCGTTAGCGACGGCAAGGTGCTCGGCATCGAGCTGCCGCCCGTTTCGGTACTGAAGATTGAGCAGTGCGATCCCTCCATTCGAGGCGCATCCGCCACGGCACGCAACAAGCCTGCCATCGTCTCGACCGGTCTGCAGGTCCTGGTTCCCGAATATATCTCCAACGAGGAAGTCATTCGCGTCGACACCCGCACCGGTGCCTTTCTCGGTCGCGCCTGATGGCCAGGAAACCCTATGAACCAATATCCTGATTATCGTCCGCGACGCCTCCGCCGAACCGCTGCGATCCGCCGCCTGTTCGACACGCCGCTGCCCGGCCCCAGTCGCTTTATCTGGCCTGTGTTCGCCATTCCCGGCACGGGACGTTGCGAGCCGATCACATCGATGCCCGGGCAGTCGCGCTATAGCCCGGACCGCCTGGTGCAGGCGCTCGATGCACCCGTCGCGTCGGGCATCGGCGGCATCCTGATCTTTGGCGTGCCGGACGGGGCCAAGGACAACGAGGGGCACAGCGCCGCTGCACCGGACGGGATCGTCCCCCGCACGATCAAGGCCGTAAAGAAAGCCTACCCCGACCTGCCGGTCTTCACGGACGTCTGTCTCTGCGCCTACACCCAGCACGGCCACTGCGGACCGCTGGATGCAGCAGGACAGGTGGACAACGACCGGGCCAATGCGGTGCTGGCTCGGACCGCCGTGGCACATGCCGAGGCAGGTGCCGATGGCGTGGCGCCCAGCGCGATGATGGACGGCCAGGTCCAAGCCATCCGCCAGACACTTTTCCAGGCAGGCTTACCCAACATCATCCTGATGAGTTACTCGACCAAATTCGCCTCGGCGTTCTACGGGCCGTTCCGCGAAGCCGAAGCCTCCGCTCCGCAAAGCGGCGACCGGCGCGGCTATCAGGCCTCCTACGCTAATCCGAGGTTGGCGCTGACCGAGTCCGCCTTGGACGAGGCGGAAGGGGCCGACATCCTCATGGTAAAACCCGCCTCACTCTATCTCGATGTGATCGCCAGCCTGCGCCAACGGTCCGATCTGCCGCTGGCAGCCTATAACGTCAGCGGGGAATATGCCATGCTCTGCGCCACCGCCGAACGTGGCTGGGGCGACCTGCAGTCGATGGTGCGAGAATCGGTCAGCGCCATCGACCGAGCCGGTGCTGACCTGATTATTTCCTATTGGGCGAATCGTTATGATGAACTGATACGGGAGCACGTATGAGCGACGACACCCATCTTTTTGACCGAGCACAGCGGGTGATCCCGGGCGGCGTGAATAGTCCGGTGCGTGCCTTCCGTGCCGTCAATGCCCTGCCCATCCATGCCGCCACGGGCAGCGGATCCTGCATCACCACGGAAGACGGCAACTCGCTGCTCGACTTCTGCGGGTCCTGGGGTCCCTTGATCCTGGGTCACGCTTGCCCGGAAGTGATCGAGGCGGTCATCCAGGCCGCCCGGCGCGGCACCACGTTCGGCATCAGCACCCGCGCCGAGGTCGAGCTGGCAGAACAGATCTGCCGCATGATCCCCTGCATCGAACAGGTGCGCCTCGTCAGCTCCGGTACCGAAGCGGTCATGACCGCACTGCGCCTGGCCCGCGGATCCACCGGACGCCAGCGCCTGCTCAAGTTCGACGGATGCTACCACGGGCACACCGATGCCATGCTGGTGGCGGCGGGTAGCGGATTGCTGACAGGCGGGCAGAACGCATCCGCCGGCATTCCCTCCCAGACGGCCTCCGATGTGTTTGTGGCCCCCTATAATGACCTTGCCGCCGTCAACACGATCGTTGACGCCTATGGTAGCGAACTGGCCGCGATCATCGTCGAGCCGGTCGCCGCTAACATGGGCCTTGTCCTGCCGGAGCACGGATTCCTTCAAGGCCTGCGCGATGCCGCCAATCGGTGCGGTGCCATCCTGATCTTTGATGAGGTCATTACCGGGTTCCGCTTCGGCCCGACCTCCTGGGGAACACTGAACGGGATCCTGCCCGATCTGACCACCCTCGGCAAGATCGTCGGCGGCGGGATGCCCCTGGCCGCCGTGGGCGGACGTAGAGACATCATGCAGCATCTGGCACCCATCGGCAAAGTCTACCAGGCAGGCACCCTCTCGGGGAATCCGGTGGCGGTCGCAGCAGGGCTGACCACCTTGCGCATCCTTGAACGCGACAACCCCTACCCATGCATGGCCGAACGGGCAGTGACGATTGCCGAGGGGCTCAACACCATGGAAGCAGGCGTCTGCTGCGTGCAGACCGCCTCGCTCTTCACCCCGTTCTTCGGACGCCAGACACCGCCCCGCAACCTGGACGAGGTAAGGCAGAGCAGCGCAATCGACTTTGCCACGTTTTTCCGGGCCATGCTGAAACGCGGAATCTACCTGCCGCCCTCCGCCTTCGAGACGGCATTCGTTTCCGCCGCCCATACGGATACCGATGTCGGCAGGTTCCTACAAGCGGCCTACGAATCGCTAAAAGGCGACTGATCCGGGATATGTTCCCGTAGTCAGGAGGATTTCCGCGAGCGGCGCGAGCGGCGGACGGTTGCCGGACTACCGTAAGCAACAACCGCCTCAGGAATAGGACGGGAGACCAGTGAATGGGCACCGATGACGCTGCCTGCGCCGACATTCGCCCCGTCAAGTACCGAACTGCGGGCGCCAATCCAGGCGCCATCGCCGATCGTGACACCCTTGCCTGCCTCCATTCCCTGATTCATGATCACCGGATCATCACCATCAATCCGGTGCAGCCCGCCAGCAACGAGGTACACATAGGCAGCGATCAGCACCTGACGACCAATCTGCAGATGACAGTCCGTCGCCAGCAGGCAGTTGGCTCCGATATCACTTCCTGCCCCGATCTCCAGTACCGCATTGCGCGAACGGATGACCGAATGCCGCGAGACGATGACCCCGTTGCCGATCGCTATCCTGGACTGGGTGCCGCGGGCATCGATCAGGCACCCCTCATCGATCAGCACATTCCGTCCGATATGGATGTTCGCGCCCCCGCGGATCGTCACATTGCGCCCGATCACCGTGCCGCGCCCCAACGATCCGAGAATCATCGGGTAACACAGTTTGCGCAGGGCGATCCCGAGAGCCCCGCCACAGGCAGCACAGAGCCCGGTGATCAGCTCATAGCGCAGCAGTTGCGTCAAGGTCGACGTGCCGGTGGCAAACCGGGCATAGGTGCGCCAGGCCGATCCCTTGCCGTGGACAGCTTGCTTAATGTCTATATCTTCCGCCTGCATGTTACGTTTCCTTGCCTAGGACATCCGTTGGAGCCTTCGGTTTTTCGCGATTGACCAGGTAGACAAACCAACCAAAAACGGAAAGGATAACCGTTTTAAGGCGCAGGAGCAAGGCCGCACTGACCGCTATTGATTCGGGGACACCAATCAGCGCAAGGAAGAACGCGAAACTACCCTCCCATACCCCTGCCCCGTTGAGCGAAATGGGTAACATCGAGACGATCATGATCAATGGCGTGACCAGCACGACATCCAGCAACGCCGGGCTATTGTTCAGTGCACGGCAGGCCAGATAAACATTGACCCCGGCAAACACATGAAACATGAGAGAAAGCAGCAGCACCACAGCGAATTCTCCGGGTTGCTGGCGAAACGAGGTCAAGGCATCATGCGCCAGCAGCAGCTTGTCCCGCAGCTTGTCTAGCCGAGCAGGCAACAGCCGCAGCAGCCCGTGGATAAGCGGCCGGGTGAACACAGCAATCACGCCGGCAATCAGACCGAGGGTCAGCAGGATCAATGAAACCCTTATTCCTGCATGTTGAACCAGTGGGTGATTCCCCAACGCCAACACGGCAACCAACGTGATCAGTGCAAAAAGCCCCGTCAACCGTTCAAGGAAAACCGACAGGTAAGCCGCCTTGTAGGTATCCAGCCGACGTCCGAGATAATACCCACGAGCCGCATCGCCCCCCACCATACTGGGTAGAAAGTTGTTAAAGAAATACCCAAGGAGGTAAAGCCGCATCAAATACGTTACTGACACCTTCTCGCGCCCCGGATGGATCAATAGCTTCCACTTAACGCAACTGATCCAGATGATCAACACCGCGAAGGGGATCAGCGAGATCAGATAGGGAATATTGAGATTTGAAAAATTCTTGACGATGTCCGACGCCCGGGCAAACCGCAGGATCATGGCGATAAAGAAGGCGCTGACCGCCAGTTTGAACAGCAGGATCAGTGGACGCCGGATGTTAACGTGAAAAGCCATGACGTATTAAAAGGGATTCAATGCGTAATATGCTGACGTTGAAGGGAGCGACGGGGCTCGAACCCGCAACCACCGGATCGACAGTCCGGAACTCTAACCAATTGAGCTACGCCCCCGCATTGGTCAGCAAAACGGTGTAAGTTCTATCGCATTATCAACGCGCCTGCAAGTAAAAAAACGATAATATTAAAAATTTATTAACACGTATAGCCGCGCACGGTTTCCAGGTCGGCTCCTGGCGTGTCGAGCGTGGGCTCCCCCTATAGCCAGCCGAGCGCGATGAGGAACCGGTCGCACGCGAGGATGGTCTTGTAGACTTGTCGGAGGATTTCCAATCGGCTCGCGGGATCACGCATTCGCCATCCGGAGATACCCCGACAAGGTGGCCATCATCCCTCCGTTCAATGACGGGCTAATGATATATCGCGATACAGCACCGTTGACAAGCTTATCACCGACTTCAAAATCCCGATCTTGCCAATCGGCTTCATTATGATTACATTCACGTCCATGAAAAATGATGAGCCTTCTTTACAAGTCCCAGCCACGACACCGGAGCAGTGGGTTGATGTGTACGGTGATTACCTTTACCGCTACGCCCTGTTGCGACTGAAGGACCCATCGACAGCCCAAGATGCCGTTCAGGAAACATTCCTGGCGGGGATTCGCGGTTTGGCTCAGTTCGACGGACGGGTGGATGTAAAATACTGGCTGCGAGGCATTCTGCGTAACAAGATTGTTGACCAGATTCGCAAAACCGTTCGAGAACACCCTGTCGATGAGGAGGAAGGTACCTCGCTCCTCGATCAGCTCTCCTTCAAGGCGTTCGGTGTGGCCGACAGGCCCACGAAGCCTTGGCAATTCGACCCTACCCGCGACTTCGAGAAGAATGAATTCTGGAGGGCGTTTGAACATTGTCTTGGCAAGCTGAGCGACAGCATGCGCCAAGCGTTTGTGCTTAAGATGATCGAGGGCATGCCGACGGAGGAAATTTGTAAGGTCATGAACATTCACCCGAACAATCTCTGGGTATTGAATCATAGGGCACGTCAGCAGCTCAAGGAGTGTCTCGAAAAGAACTGGGATCGGGAAGAGGATTAATACTGATGCTTACCTGTAAACAGGTTTCGAAGGTGCTGGCCGAAGGCGATTACATGGATCTGCCCCCGTTCAAACGATTCATGTTAATGTCGCACGTATCCCTGTGCTTTGTCTGTCGTGGATTCAACCGTGGCGTCATGACCTTCCAGGATCTGGCCCGTGCGTTTCGCGCCAAGGAGGAAACCCTTCCGTTTGGCGACAAGCTTCCGGATGACGCCCGGCGCAAGATGATGCAGGCGATCAGGGAAAATACCCGAAAGCCATAAAAGGGACGTTGCCCCGCATGAACGCAGGATCAGGAACATCACGGGAATCGCTTCATGTTTGATGACATATTCAGATTTGTTGCAAGCCTGAAGGGGGGCCAAGGGTTGATTTTCTAAAGGTTTTTTTGCATTTTCCGACGTAGTGGGGCAACAACTAAAAATCACACCCTGTTCAGTGTTTCTGCTTGCTTAAAGCGAATAACCCTATAAATTCAAGCCCGTTATTTGCCATGGATATGTCATCAGTCAGTGGGCAAAACGGTTGGAGAGCGCAGAATGAGTGGTATTCAGAAATGCCCGTTAACCGGAAATGCAAGCAGCGGAAAAGAAAGAGGGGATGTAATGCGTGTAATCGTAGGAATGGTTCTTTTGGTGTTGGGTGTGGGATCGGTGCAGGCGGAGGTCTTCCAGGCGGGGCGGGTTCTGGAGGATAATCGAGATTTTGGCGTGCGGTTGACGGTGGGGCAGGTCAGTGATTTCCAGGCGATGGTGCAGGAAACGACCCGGCGTCTTTATGATGTGACTGGTAGTTATTGGAAGCAGGATGATGCCGAGGGATATGATCTGAATGATTTCAATATCGATGACAAGCAGATGACATTCGGCATTTCATTGGAAAAGGGATGGTCGTATTTTTCCTTTCAGTTCGATGCTTCTTATATGCCGATCTCCAGTTCGTCCGTGGCTCGTCGGAATTATTACATCGGGGTTGGCAAATCGATCGCCTATAATGGCGAGGAATACGACCACATGAAAATCGAGAAGGACACCGAATTTACTTTTGATGTAGAAGGCGGTACGGTCGACACCCGGCTTCTGTTCACTCCCTTTACCCTGAATTTTACGGATGGGGTGCGGCTGGTTCCGTTCCTGGATATCGGTTTGTTTGGCTTTGTCGGGATGTATGAGATTGATGCAGGTGCCGCCAAGGGCGTGACGACTTATCAGAATCCACCTGAGGTTTTTGTGATCGGGGGGCAGGCCGATGGCATTCTTGGCATGGGGCTTCCACAATACGGTGGCGGTGCGGAATTGCGGCTGGGAAGTGAGAATAACGTGAACCTGGTGGTTCTTGGGCAGTACTCGATGCTTAGCTACGATGGCAGCACGTCGTTTCTGACCAGTTCGGCGCATCGCGAGAAAAATGCGGAGATTGACCACCGTCATTTGCGTTTGCGAGTCTATCTGGAGTTTCCGATGCAGAGTGGGCGTTGCTGGATGTTTGGCCTGCAGTATCAGGATATCCAATCCGAAGGCCTGATATCATCGACCGCGACCGATCCGGACGTCATCCTCGCTAGGCAGGAACGTTTTGACAAGGAGGTCGAGTTCGGCATGAAAGCCATGAATGCCATGGTCGGAATGACGTTCTAGTTCCGACACGTGATGGCAGGGTGAATATCCAGCAACGAATGTCAAGAATACCGTGGTTAATCTCGGGTTGCACTTCGCTTCGGTTCGGTGCGGCATTGAGCGTGACGGGCTTGCTCGATCTCTGCTATCCGCGGTGTTGCGAGGGGTGCGGGGGCGATATCGGATCCGAGGAAGGGCATATCTGCTGGGATTGCCTGGCGGCTGCGCAGTATGTGAACGATCCGATGTGTTCTCGCTGTGGGGATCCGGTGGACGGCTTGGTTGAGCATTCATTTGAGTGCGGGTGGTGCTGTCGCACGCGCCCGGCGTTTGCGGCGGCACGCTCGGCCTTGCGCTTCCGGGGGCCTATGCGCGAGATCCTTCACCGGTTCAAGTACAATCAGGGGACCCATCTGGGTGACGATTTGGGCTCCTTGCTCGAAGGGTGTGTGCGGGCGCATTTTGCGGATGTGCGCTTTGATGGCATCACCTATGTGCCGTTACATCCGGTCAAAGCTCGCCAGCGCTCCTACAACCAGGCTCGCCTGCTGGCCGAGTCGCTTGGGCGTCGGCTGCATCTGCCGGTGAATCGGTATATGCTTGAACGCAGCCGGTTCACACGGACGCAGACCCGCTTGACGGCCGAGGAGCGCAAGCAGAATGTGCGAGGGGCCTTTCGCGCAGTCACGCCCGACTGGATTGATGGACGCCACTGGCTGCTCGTTGATGATGTCATGACCACCGGGGCAACGGTTGACGAATGTGCTCGCGTTCTGAATGTCTGCGGGGCGGCGTCCGTAAGGGTGGTCACCGTCGCACGGGGTTGATGGTTGGTGCATAGCCTTCATCGGTATACGAAAAATTGCGGGTCAGCTTGACATTTATGACTGGGGAGCGCATTCTTTCATCCGCTTAATTGGATTGTCGTTCATTAATGAAGTTGGGCGGGCACATTGGTCTGCCGTTGTCAGGAGAAAGGTGCAAATATGAAAACCCTGCGTCGTCGTGTTGCTGTTGTTTCTTTGTTGGCCGTGTCGGTGTTGCCTAGCGTGGCCGCCGAACGGGTCTGTTCGGTTTATCTGGAGAGCATCAGTGCCTTGCAAATGCAGGTGCAGAAGGCCTCCGAGGTTTTTGCATCGCCGGAACTTGGGATGTTCCCGATGATGATGACCATGATGGTGCCGGGTGCCAGCCAAGTCAATGCGACCGAACCGGTATCGTTGCATTTGTTTGACCTGGGTGAGGGCAAGGTGGGGGCGGTGGTGGAATTGACGCCAGCCACGACGCCCGAGATGTTCCTGAAGTCTTTGATCGCCGCCAGTGGTAAGCCGCTGGATCCTTCTGTCGATGGCCGCTTTGTATTTGATGGCGGATTGGCGCAGGCAAGGGGACCGCGCCTGCTGCTTGCCAAGGATGCGGAGTCGCTGGATCTCTGCGTCAGTGGCGCCGTCCCGGCACTGCCGCCGATGCCAGCGCTGGAGGGGGCGATCCGCGTGGCGTTGGCTCCATCGGCCATGGTGCCGATGCTGCGGGCGTCCCAGTCCAAGGTGGATGCGATGATGGCCACATGCGGTGGGGCGGAGGCCCAGCAGGCCCGCGAGATGATGACGACGATGTTCGGCTTGTATATGCGCACCATGGGGCAGATCAATGCCCTGAGCATGAGCGTTGCTGTGCAGAGTGAAGGGCTGATGATCCGTTCTCACTTGGTGCCGGTCAGCGGATCGACCGTGGAAGGCATTATTGCCTCGATGCAGCCGATACCGGCAGCCTATCAGTCCTTTGTCGATGCTGATTCGATGCTGAGTTTTGCATCGGGTAGCTTCGTCGTTTCGGATCAGTTGAAGCGCCAGATGGGGCGTATTTATGCCCAGTTTATGAAGGCGTCGCCGATCATGGCGGATGTGGATATCACCGCGTTTGTAGCCGAGATGCAGTATTCGATTGATGCCCTGGGTGGGGCGATGGGTATTTCTGGCGGGTTCACCGTGGATGAGCGTCGCATCCAGATGCAGATGGCGATGGGGATGCCCGAGGCGGCAAGCTATCTCAGGAAAATGCTGGCATTGATGCAGGAGCCCTCGTATCAGTCCATGATGGCGAAGTCCGGTATGAAGGTTAGCGAGCCAACGACGCGGGATTATAAGGGGGTGCCGGTTTATGCATTTGATCTTAGCGTGGATGAAAGTGCGTTAAGCACGATGATTGCGGGTCAGGGTGGGGCACCGGATGAAGCGTCGATCGCTTCGATCAAGGCCGTGATGGAGATGTTCACCAAAGGCTATGAATACGCGGCGACGCCTCAGAGCGTTGTCTTCGGCATGGGTGGGCCTGCAGTGGTCGAGAAGGTCATCGACCGCATGACATTGGTGGATGCCGAGGTCGCCCCCGAGGCCGCTCGGATTCAGGCGCTTCTGGCTCCGTCTGCACGTCCTGTGTCCATTGGTCGGTTTGCGCTGCTGGATGCCGTTCGCATGGTGGCAGAGATGTCGCCCGAGGCCGGGAGCGTGGCGCTCTCGACCGCCGTTGCCTTGTTGCCCAAGGGGGAGGGGATTGTTTCTGCCGACTGGCGGGAAGGCTCTGAGATCCGTTCGGCATTACTGATTCCGGCGACTGACATCAAGGCGATCAGCACGCTGGCTAAATCCATGCAGAGTGCCTTTGTTGACGACGCTGTGGAGGAGGCGGATGGTCGCGAGGGTATGACCGTCGTCGAAGATGATGGCGATGACGCAGGTACAGGCAGCCAAGGCGATACTGCGGATGCGGTGGGCGGCAATGATAATCCCGCCGAGAAATAGTCTTGAGGCAAGGGCACGACAGGATTCGGCATTGCACGCGGAGTTGAATTAGGGGATTATCGTATGCACCCAAATCCATGGATTGAGAGTGTTCCTGTTTATGAGCCCGGACGACCGATTGAGGAGGTCGCCAGGGAACTCGGTGTTGAAAATATCGAGGACATCCTGAAGGTTGCCTCGAATGAGAACGAGCTGGGGCCATCACCGCTGGCGCTTGAGGCTATGCGAGAGGCGGCCTTCAGCATGCACCGCTATCCGGATGGGGGTTGTTTTTACCTGAAGGAGAAACTGGCCTCCACGCTGGGTGTGCATCCCTCCAATCTATTGTTTGGGAGCGGCAGCAACGAACTGATCGAGTTCCTTGGTCACGCCTACCTCGGGCCTGGGCGTAACCTGGTCATGAGTGACATGGCGTTTGTAATCTATATGCTGGTCGGGCGTCTCTTTCATGCCGACGTCATCCGGGTGCCGATGCAGGATTTCACGCATGATCTTGAGGCGATGCTGGCGGCGATCACGCCGGAAACGCGCCTGCTGATCGTGTGCAATCCCAACAATCCCACCGGCACGGCGGTCAGCCCGGTCTCGTTGGACCGGCTGCTCGAGCGTCTCCCCGCGCATGTGCTGGCGGTGATTGACGAAGCCTATATCGAGGTTATGCCCGCCGACCGGCGTCCAGACCTCATCCGATATATCCGCGATGGATATAGCAACCTGATGGTGTTGCGTACCTTCTCCAAGGCCTATGGGTTGGCAGGATTGCGGATTGGCTATGCCGTGGCTGATCCGGCACGCATTGCCTTGTTGGAGCATGTGCGCCAGCCGTTCAACATCAACGCGATGGCACAGGCCGCCGCGTGTGCGGCGCTGGATGATACGGATCATCTCGATCGATCCTACCGTCTGGTGGAGGAGGGGCTGGCCTTCTTTGCCCGTGAGCTCACCGCGCTGGATATCCCGTTCGTTCCTTCCTGTGCCAATTTTCTTCTGGTCAAGACCGGACATGGACGGGAAATGGTGCATGCGCTGCAGCAGCGGCATATCATCACCCGCCCCATGAACGGTTATGGTCTGCCGGAGTGGATCCGCATCACGCTGGGTACGCCGGTACAGAATCGCCGTGTAATGCAGGCGTTGCGGGACTGCATGGTTCGCGGGGTATGAGCCCGGCATCGCATTCCGGTGGTATGGCGCAAGTGCTGCGGGTGGCCATCCCGCTGATCATGGCGTCATCGGGGCATGCGCTCAGGCTTTTCGCCGATCGGGTAATGCTGGCGTGGTATTCCCCGACGGCCATCGCGGCAGCCATGCCTGCGGGGTTGGCCTGTTTCTGCCTGATGTGTTTCTTTCTCGGGACGGCCGGTTATGCCAGTACGTTTGTCGCCCAATATGCCGGTGCAGGCGAGCGTAAGCGTATCGGGCTGTCCATCTGGCAGGGTGTGTATATCGCCCTCGCAGGCGGAGTTGTCGTCGGGCTCTGCGCACCGGCTGCCCGCTTTATTTTTGAGTGGATGGGGCATGGCCCTGAGGTTATTGAGCAGCAGATCGTTTACTTCGAGGTGCTGGCACGGCTAAGCTTTGCTCCCATCCTGCTGGCGGCACTCCTGGGCTTCTGGAGCGGTCGAGGCAGGACCGTGGTCGTGATGCTGATCGAGCTGTTCTGTGCGTTGGCTAATGTCGTGCTCAATTACATGCTGATCTTTGGTCATTGGGGATGTCCCGAAATGGGAATCGAGGGGGCGGGGCTGGCGACGGGGTTCAGCGCGATGCTGGGGTTGGCGGTGGCGCTAGTGCTGTTCCTTGCTCCCGGTTCCAGAGCTCGGTTCGGGACCTGGCCTCGGCGTACGTTCGATCCGGCGTTGTTTCGCCGTGTGCTGCGTTTCGGCAGCCCCAGCGGCATTCAGTTTGCGCTGGATCTGATCGCCTTCAACCTCTTCGTTGTCCTGCTCGGACGCCTTGGTCAGGTTGAACTCGAAGCGGCGAATCTTGCCTTTGCCGTTAATGCGCTGGTCTACCTCCCCCTGGTAGGCCTGGGAACATCGGTGACGATCCTCGTGGGGCAGGCGGTCGGTGCCCGCCAGCCGGATCATGCCCGCCGTTCCGTGCGCAGTGCGCTGGGACTGGCCTTTATTTACAACACCCTGCTCGGAGGGGCGATGCTGCTGCTTCCTGAATGGATCCTGCAGATATTCGCCAGGGAAGGCGATCCCGGGCAGATTGAAGCGTTCAAGCAGGCCACGATCTATATGCGGTTCATTACCCTGTATCTTATCTTTGATGGACTTTACATCATCTACAGCCATGCGGTTCGAGGGGCGGGGGATACCCGCTTCGCCATGGCAGCCGGAATTATGCTTTCCTGGGGTACGCTGGTCTTGCCGTCGTTCGTTGCGCATTGGCTCGGTGCTCCGGCAACGGTGCTGTGGTCGATTCTGGTGGGTCATGTATTATGCGCCTGCACCCTGTTCTACCTGCGCTACCGGGGCGGTAAGTGGACCCGTATGCGCGTGATCTAGTGTCAATAATCTTCCGCCCGATTAACATGTTGCACCAATGCAACATCATACCTCTGGCTCGCTACGCAGATGAAATGCGCCGGTGTGGCCTAGGGACCAAAGCATCTTGCTTGCTTGCAAGAGGTGCGCGTGCTAGGATCCAATATTATTTATGTGATGTTGTGCTTGGGAGATTCTTATGGCAGATGATAATGCGGGCAAGGGTGGTGCACTGCGGTTCTTGAGTCGGGTGGATTGGTATGCTTTCTGGACGGCGCTGACGGTCTCGTTCGGCGTGTTCGCCTATACCGTGGCCCCGACGGTAACCATGGAGGATGGCGGGGAACTGGCGGTTGCCGGGGATTGGCTGGGCGTTCCGCATCCTCCGGGATACCCGAGCTGGTCCATGCTCGCCTGGGTCTTTGCCCGGCTTTTCTCGTTCGTAACCTTCCGCGGCATGCCGAATCCATCCTACGGCATTGCCATGCTCTCGGTCGTCAGCGGGGCCATTGCCTCCGGGTTGGCCGCGATGCTGATCTGCCGCTCGGGACGCGATATCCTGCGCCGGTCCACCTTGATCTCGCATGACATGACGGCTCGGATGGAAAATATCATTTGCTGGGTGGGCGGGGTTTCCGCCAGCCTGCTCTTTGCCTTTACCCCGATCATGTGGTCGCAATCCGTGATTGTGGAGGTCTATAGTCTGAATGCGCTTTTCCTGATCGCGGTGTTGTTATTGGTCTATAAATGGGTCTGTTTTCCGTCGGACAAGACCCTGTTCCTCGTGGCCCTCATTTTCGGTGTGGGGCTGACAAACTACCAGGTCCTGCTGCTGGCGGCCTTGTCGCTGGCGATCCTGATCATGTTCCGCGATTTTGAATTATTCCGGGATTTTGTCGTGGCAGGCGCTCCGATCGTGGCCGTGCTGCTGCTGATGCAAAAGGAAATCCTGCCGCCGATCCAGCATCCGACGCACATCTCCATGTACATCTATTTCGGGTTGAACGGGGCACTCCTGATCCTGTCCTATTTCCTGTTACCCCGTGGCAAAACGGTAGCCGTGACCATCCTGCTGGCAGAACTCGGGGTGGCATTCTATGCCTACATGCCGATTGTCTCTGATCTGCGCAACCCGCCTATGAATTGGGGGTATCCGCGGACCTGGGAAGGTTTCAAGCATGCCGTCAGCCGCGGCCAGTACGAGAAGATCGTGCCGGTGGATATCTTCTCGATCCGGTTTATTCACCAGATCGGAACCTATCTTGCGGACCTGCGCCTGAATTTCACCATGCTCGTTTCGCTGATCGCCTTCTTGCCTTTCTGCACATGGCGCCTGCGCCTGAACGGTGGATTGGCGGCTGGCGGCGCTCCCTTGAATGCAATGCAGGGAGGTCCAATCCAGGCGATGCGCGAGATTGATGGCGTCAAGTGGGCCGTGGGCTTGATCCTAGCGTCCCTGGTGCTGTTGCCGCTCGGCAATTTACCCATCGGCAAATGGGGGGAGCTGTATAAATTGCCTGCCCTGGGTGTTTTCCTGATACTGACCTTGGGTGCTGTGACGATGACCGTTGAACGGTTCCGAGGACTGGTCCAGACGCACCTGCTGGATGAAAAGGCGCGTGGCTGGGAACGGCTGCTGGCCGGGTTGGTTGCTGCCGGGGTGGCGCTGGTGTGGTTCGGGCTGGTCGGCAAGAAGCTGGTCGCGATCATTAAGACGATAGGAACCCCTGCGGCTGAGCCGCCCTTGGCCTTGGCCGGGCAGTTGGTGATGATCCCGGTCCTGCTGGTGGCACCCGTGGTGGTCTTCTGGCTTGGCGGCATGCTGGTCTCCCGCAAGGAACGCTTCACACAGACGGTTGACGAAACATCACAAAAATGGATGGTTTCGACGCTGATTGCCTTCGTGACCCTGAGTCTCGGGTTGATTGCCCTGGCGAACTTGCGTATGGATGTGCAGGACACCTTCATCCAGCGGGTCAAGTTCATCTCCTCGCATCTGCTGTTCTCATTCTGGGTTGGTTACGGGTTGATCTTCCTGCTCACGTTCCTTGATCGTCGGTGGCGGTCGATGATGGCCCTCTGGGTCACGGCGGCGGTACTGCTCCCCGTGATTCCTATCCTAGCCAACGCCTACAACGATCACCTGATCAATGTCTATGGAGGTGCTGATCAGCATAATCGTGATTTCGGCTGGCAGTTCGGGAATTACCAGTTGCGCGGGGCCGCCGCGATTCTCGAGGAGCTTGAGGAGGATGAGGAGCCGTTGCCGAATCCGGTCTTCCCTCCAGATATGGGACCGGGAGCCATCTTCTATGGAGGTACCGATCCGGGACGTTTCGTGCCGACCTACATGATCTATTCGGCCAGGGTGCGCCCTGACGTATTCCTGATCACCCAGAACGCCTTGGCGGATGGAACCTATATGAGCGTCATGCGCGATCTTTACGGCAATGACATCTGGATTCCGAGCGTGGCGGATAGCGCCAATGCTTTCACGATCTATGTCAGCGAAGTCGACAGCGGCAAGCGTCCTGCCGTTTCTGGCATTACGCGCGAGGATGGCCGGGTGCAGATCACCGGCGTGATGGGGGTGATGGAGATTAACGGGATCCTAGCCGAGCAGATCTTCGACCACAACAAATGGAAGCATGAATTCTTTGTGGAGGAGAGTTACGTCATTCGCTGGATGTATCCGTATCTGCTGCCCCACGGTCTGATCATGAAAATCAACCACGACCAGGTGCCGACTATCCCCGCGACCCAGGTTCAGGATGATCTTGACTTCTGGGACTGGTACACGCGTCGACTGGTCGGCAATCCTTGGTTCCTGCGTGATGTGGTGGCTCGGAAATCCTTCTCTAAACTGCGCAGCGCAATCGCCGGGCTGTATGCCTTCCGCGGCATGCAGCATGAGGCCGAGTTGGCATTTGCCGAGGCCCTTGATCTGTATCCGCTGAGCCCGGAAGCCAACTTCCGCCTCGCCGAAGTTTACCTGCGCATGGGGCAGTTCGATCAGGCGCGTGCAGTGATGAAGGAATTTGAACGCATGGATCCGGCCAACGACAAGTCTGCTGAATTCATCGGTCAGATTGACGGACTCAAGTCTCTGCAGGAAACGATAATGCAGCTTGAAAAGGAGCTTCAGGGGCAGCAGCCGGCGGATGCGCAAAAGGTGCTGAAGCTGGCCGATCTGTACCGGCAGGCGGGGCGTATGGACCGGTTCATGGCGTTGGCGGGCGGGCTCTTGTCCAGCCCGGACATGCCCTCGTTTATGCTGCTTCCGCTCGCGCAGCTTTATGAGCAGTCCGGTCGCCCGCAGGAGATGACTCAGGCGTTGACCTTGTGTCTCCAGCGGATGCCGCCGGATACACCACCTGATGCGTTGCTGAATATCGCGCAGATGTTTGCAAAGGCCGGCAATCCGGTGGGGATGCGGCAGGCTATCGAGGCGTATCTGAAGCTTCGTCCGAACGACTGGCGGGCGTGGCTTGATCTGGCCCTGTTACAGATGCAACTCGGGGATCCTGAGCAGGCTAAATCGTCATTGGGCGTGGCCGTTCGCTATGGCGGGGCCGAGGCGCAACGCACGATCCAGACCAACTCGCAACTGGCACCCTTGTGGCAGCAGCGGGCGGCTCGCACTCAGGGGCTGATGGGTATGTAGGCCGTCTTCAGTCTGAATCGAGGATGACACGATGCAGATGAACAGCCTGTATCTCAGGCAATTCCATGAGATTGAACGGGACTTGTGGCGGTTCTTCGCCCTGTTTGGCGACCTGTGCGGCCGCTGTGCAAGGCGTACCCTGAGGGAATCTACCGAGGGGCAGCGGCGGGGGCGGGATCAATGGTGTTGCTGCATGATCGATAATCAGGTGCATGACACCTGGGAATTGTTGAATCCGCTGCAGTGCCGTTCGGATCGACGGTGGTATGAAAAGCTTACGCCACCGGCGATGGGGCGGATGCCGGGTAATGGTCCCTGTCCCGCCCTCGGACCGACCGGCTGCCAGATCCGGCAGTTGCGTCCGATCACCTGCACCACTCAGTTGTGTGCCAAGATGCTGCGGGTGTTGCGCCGCTTGAATCTCTTTGACGGACCGACGGACCTGGCCTTGCAGATTGAGGACATCATCGTCCTGCCCGCGATCCTGCCCGCCTTGTATGGCCAATTGAAGGGTGGACGGGTGCTGCCGGATGCGGTGGCGCAGTACCGCCTAGCGATTCGTGATTATACCCAACGGCTGGCATCCGTGGATGCACCGGCAAGGCAAGCAGCGATTGATGCGGAGCTTCCGGTGGATGCATAACGGTAGGCGGGGGGAGGTTAGGGTGCGAATAGGCATGGGGCAAGCGCGATGGGCGGGCGGTGACATGGCCGCCAATGATCAGCAGATTGGTCGTTATGCGAGGGAAGCCTCTGCGGCTGGGTGCGATGTCTTGCTGCTGCCCGAGCTTTGCGATACTGGCTATGTGCTGGCGGAGATGCCTGTGCTGGCAAGGCAATGGGCGGAGGGGGGGCTCTCCGATTGGCAAGCCTTGGCTCGACAGCACGGCATCGGGCTGATCGCTGGCGTTGCCGAACGCGAGGGTGAATGTCTCTATAATTCGTCCGTGATGATTGATCGCATGGGCGTCCTCTGTGGGCTCTACCGTAAAACCCATTTGTTTTGTGGCCCTGAAGGCGATGAGGGTGCCGTTTTCACGGCAGGGAATCGTCTTGAGGTCAGTCATATGGCCGGGGCTTGCTGGGGTGTATCCATCTGCTTTGACCTGCGATTCCCCGAGGTCTATCGCACCCTCGCCTCGGCGGGTGCCCAGATTCTCGTGGTCGTGGCCGCCTGGCCTGCGGTAAGGATCGCGGATTGGCAACGCTTATGCCGGGCTCGGGCGATGGAAAATCAGGTATTCCTCGTGGGCGTCAACCAGACCGGTATAAGCAACGGAATCCCTTTCGGTGGTGGCTCGTGCGTAGTGGCCCCCGATGGCAGTGAGCTCGCCGGTAGGGCCGGCGATGGCGAGACGCTCTTGATTGCCGATCTCGTCTTGGACAGGTGAAATGGTGGCGCGAGCCGGGATCGAACCGGTGCATTGATGCATCAGGATAACTTCAGACTTCCTGATCCCGTCGGAAAATGCGTTGGCACTTTTTCGAGCAAATGATGGCGGCCAGTAATCGGAATATCGGTTCGTTTGCGGCAAAGGTAACTCCTCCGACGAGATCAGGAATTCTGAATTTATGTAACTTTCCTGTCTTGCACCCTCATCACGCTCGCGTCGTCGTTTTAGCGGCCTGCAAGCATCATCAAAAACCGCCGGATCAAGACGTTGAGCAGGATCCTGCAGTCTTCCAGCGGAGACCGGTAGCGTTCCGCATCGTCCAACGCCAGGGTCTGGTAGCTGATCGCCGCCGGGTAATAGCAGCGCAGGCGGCTGCGCAGCTCGGCGTCCCGCTCAGGATGCAGCGGGGTGTGGCCGCAGAGCCAAAGCTGGCCCAGCGCGGTGAGCGCAAGCATCGGCAATAAATCCAGAGACAAGCCGGTGAACAGCCGGTGCAACCGCGACGATTCGTCAGTTGCCGACCAGAACGGCAACCGTCGCCGCATGGCGCGTACGGCGAGCCTCTGGCTGAGCCGGAACCGACCCATGCCCATCCCGCGCAGAAGGAGGTAAAGCAGAGCAAAGGGAATGGCTTGTAAAAGCAACAGCACAACGGCTGCCGCCCAGCCGAGTACGGCACGTACGCCGTCAACAAGCCGGAACGATACGCCCAGGGGGGCCAGGAGCCAGGGATCCTCGATATCCAGGATCGTGCCGGTCTCCGGTTCAATCAGCCGTGCGCCAGCAACCACCCGGTCGCGGATCTCAAGATTCCGCCCCAGATAGGTGCCATCCAAAATGACGGAGTTGGCGATCTCGGTCTGGCGATCGACGATGACACGATTGCCGATGACCACGTCCGGCCCGATCACGGCCATGGGATGAAGCCGGCAGTCGTTGCCGATAATCAGCGGTGGACGCAGCTCGACGGACGGGGGAATAATCACATTGCTGCCGATATAGGCACCGTCGCCCCCGCCGAACCCGGGGCGCACATACCGCACGATCTCGCCTTTCACCAGCCGTTGGTTGAGTTGGTAATAGGCCTTCATATCGGCGAGGACCAGCGGATCGATGCCCAGCGCCGCCCAGTCCCTGCTCGTCGCTGGTGCTGTCCCGGCAATAAAGGAACGGATGGTGCGCGGGCATCGCTACTCAGGAAGCAGGCGGCTGCCCCCTGGCAGGCGGGTACGAGCCAGCACCCCTCCGGCCCCGGGACGGGAAGTCGCGATTTACCATCCGCATCACGATCCAGCAGCCGACGAGGAAACACAGGGGCCGCGATATACAAGAGCCCTTCCTGCCATTGCTCAGGCGAGCGGCGCAGATAGGACTCGGGAGATATCCCAGGCTTGAGAAACCCGTAGGTGATCTGCAACCCCCAGCGGCTTCCATCATCGGCATAGGCCTCGACCTCCTCGGCGCCATCGCCCAGGACCAGTCGCACGTCGCTGATCCCGAGCGAGGCCGCCCATTCCAGCCAGTATTCAATCAGTGGCTTTCCGCCTACGGGCGCCAGGCTCCAGGGGTGCCCGCCGAGCGCCTCTCCCCAGCCGGACGGCCCTCCGGTATGGAATAGCGCCTTCATGACTCGGCCCGCAAGGCCTCCTCCACGGTTTCGTAAATCTCGAAAATCTTGAACGCCCGCGTGAT
>JFJP01037289.1_pt1 | contig 33413 bp, 32 predicted proteins | sample 431651 | NCBI WGS metagenome assembly JFJP01 (sample SAMN02602958, study PRJNA72255) | Microbial mat metagenome, whole genome shotgun sequencing project. | biome: fresh water; feature: sink hole; material: water; isolation source: purple microbial (photo- and chemosynthetic) mats found in... | reverse complement strand
GGAAAATCTTGCCCTGGGCCTTAAAAATTCTGGAACTGTGAAGGGGCTAAGTGTATTCAAGAGAATCAATGCCGTATTAAACAGCATTGACAGGCTTGAAGTCAGGGGAAGAGACTCTGCCGGCATAAGCGTTATGTTCACTTTTACCAAAGAGGAATTTGAACATTTCAGGGACAGCCTCATCAAGGCCGGGCATTCGGAAAGGCTCAGACAGAGAACCAACCATATTGTCCTGTCCAATAACAGCCTGACCATTCATGACACCTTCCCGGAAACCGGCGGGCATTTCGTTTCCATATCCTTTGTCTATAAATTTGCTGCAGAAATCGGCGCTCTTGGCGACAATGTGGCCTTTCTCCGGAGCCAGATCAAAAATGATCATCTGCTTCAACTGCTCGCCAATTATGATTTTACAGCCAATTCTGTGTCGGCTCACACCCGCTGGGCCTCGGTGGGGGATATCACCGTGGCCAACTGTCACCCCCAGGACAATACCCCAACCGATAAAAGCATTGGTAAAACGGGGATCATCCATGTCTGCCTGAATGGCGACATTGATAATTACCTTGAACTCAAAACCGAATATGAAGCCCGGTATGATAAAATCCATGTCGATATTAATACAGATACCAAACTCATCCCTCTTCAGATCGAGCATTATCTCAAACAGGGCAATCCTCTTGAAGAAGCGTTCAGACTATCGCTCAATGATTTTGAAGGATCCCATGCCATCAGCATGCATTCGAATCTCGCCCCCGGAAAACTATTCCTGGCTCAGAAAGGAAGCGGTCAGGCCATCTTTGTCGGAATTGCAAAAGATCATTATATTGCTGCATCGGAACTCTACGGAATTGTGGAAGAAACCCAGGATTATATCAAACTCAATGGTGAAGACAAAGGCCAGATCGTCATCCTAGACCAAGAATCCACAGGTAGTGTCTTCGGAATCCGCTCCTATTATTATGATACTACCCCCATCTTTATTGATGAAACCGGAATCATGACCAGCAAGATTACATCAAGGGATATTGACCGGCAAAGCTTCCCGCACTATTTTTTAAAAGAAATCTCAGAATCCCCGAACTCTGTTGAAAAAACCCTTGCCAACAAATTCAGACAATCGCCCGAAACCCGGTTTTTTTCCACTACCCTGGACCAAAAAGTCATTCCCGAATCGCTGGAAGATGATTTTAAACAGAAAAGGATCAAAAAAATCTATTTTATCGGACAGGGAACGGCTGGCATCGCAGCCCAGGGCTGTGCTGATCTTATGAAATATTATATCGGAGATATCGGCATTAATATCAAGGCCTTGAAATCATCAGAACTTTCCGGTTTCTGTATCATCGAAGGGAAAAACGGGGAAGAATCCATGACCGACACCCTGGTTGTGGCCATCAGTCAATCCGGCACTACCACAGACACTAACCGAACTGTTGATATGGTTAAAGCCTGTGGCGCAAGGACCCTCTGCATTGTCAACCGGCGGGATTCCGATCTGACCTTCAAGACCGACGGGGCTTTATACACAAGTTCCGGTCGGGATATCGAAATGTCGGTGGCCTCCACCAAGGCATTTTATTCCCAGATTGCGGCCGGCGCTATTTTCAGCCTTCACATTGCAGCCCTCACAGGGACCCGGTCTGCTGATTTTATTACCGAAGAAATCAATGAGATCCTTTCCCTGCCGGACAAAATGAGAACCATCCTCGCTATGAAGGATGAAATCAAGGCTTCGGCTAACCGTCTTGCAGTATCAAAATATTACTGGGCAACGGTCGGTTCAGGATCAAACAAGACCTCTTCCGATGAAATCCGGATTAAACTCAGTGAACTCTGCTATAAAACCATTTCTTCTGATTTTATTGAGGATAAAAAACACATCGATCTGTCCAGCGAACCCCTTATCATCATCTGTGCTGCCGGAACAAGGGAAAGCGTTCTCGGTGACATCATCAAAGATACAGCCATTTTCAAAGCCCACAAAGCAACTCCAATTGTCATCACCTCTATTGGTGAGGATAGGTTTGATCCCTATGCAGCGGATGTGTTCAAAATCCCGGAAACCAGGGAACATTTTGCCCCGATTTTAAACACCCTGGTCGGTCATCTCTGGGGGTATTATGCCGCTCTTGCCATCAACGACGGGTCTCGGTTCATGTATGACGCAAGGGCCGAGATCCAGGATCTTCTGGATGAATATACATCCATGGGACATGATGCTTACGAAGTTCTGCTTGAAAAACGATTCAGGGAAACCATTGCTCAGTTCTATAACCGGTTTTCAAAAAAACGCCGCCAGGGCGGCTTTCCGGCTGCCATGGGCCTGGACAATGCCACCAATATTGCCCTGCTCTTAAAATATCTTTCCGGTCGTCTGCCGGTTTCGGATTTTGAAATTGATTTTGAAACAAAAGGCACGCCGACCAATATGCTGAATACGTTTTTCACCAATATCAACTATTCCATCAATATCATGGCAAGGCCGGTGGATGCCATCAAGCACCAGGCCAAAACCGTTACCGTTGGCACCAGCAGGATCGCAGAAAAATTCGAAGGGATCATCTTCAACGAACTCAATATCAATAATTTCCAGATTTCTCAGATCACCAATAAAAATGTTATAGTTATCAAAAACCTTCAGGAGGTCATCTCCAGAGTCAATGGCGGACTTGTTTACCAGATTTCCGGCATGAGCCTTCTTGGAGAAGTCACGCCTGAAACCAAAATTAAAATCATTAATAAAACCGGGATGCTCAAAGAAGAGCCTTCCCGTGTGGAAACTGACCCCAGGCTAAAAGGCACAAAAAACATCATTGTCCGGGAAGGAAATGTGTATATCGGCAAAGGCCGGAAAGACAACAAGAATATCCTGGTGATTCCTGTAATTTCTTCGAATCCGGCTACTCCCAACATTATCGAATATCTTTTGTCCCTGAACATCACTTTCAAATCCTCCGAGGATGTTCCCCTTCTTAAAAAAATCAAGGCTCTGGGCGGAAAATACAACAGACTCAAAGACTGGATTCTTGAAAGCGGAAATTTCCAGTGGGATGACCGGTATCTGAACTTGGTTGAAGTTGAAACCCTGTTTGGAGAAACCGCAGAAAAGGCTGTTGACGCAATTGTTTCAAAGATAAAACCATAACCGGAAAACTCATGGAAATAAGGAAAACGCATCAGGTCAAGGGTAAATCCGGCTCTTTTTTCTCCAAAGGAGGGTCCTCGAAAAGGGTTATGAAAAATGAGGTCCCTTTTCCCTGGGTTGAATCCACATATATCTGCCCCCCATGCTCCTGGATGATCCCGTATACCACGGATAGCCCAAGTCCTACGCCTTTTCCTTTTTTCTTGGTGGTATAAAAAGGCTCAAATATCTTTGACATCATTTCCTGGGGGATGCCGGTGCCGGTATCAATAACTTCTATCCCCACCGTCTTTCCTTTTTCTTTGCTGAAGGTTTTAATGGTCAGGCATTTTCTTGAAACCCCGTTCATACTTTCCACAGCATTGGAAACCAGGTTCATGATCACCTGTTTGATCTGATCTTCCGAACCGCATATTAAGGGAAGATTGTGCTCAAGTTCTTCTATGACCCGTATCCTGTTTAATTTCAGAAGATTTGAATTCAAAAGAAGGGTCTGCTCGATTAATTCATTCAGATCAAACCGGACAAATTCAACCTTGGATTGTCGGGCAAAGGTCAGAAGATTGCTGACAATCCTTCCGATCCGCCGTGTTTCGGTTTCCATGAGCCCGAGATACTGGCGGAAAAGCTCCAGTTCCGATGCCTTGATCTCATCCTCCTTCAGAATCCGCTGTGACAGCATCACAAGATTCAATATCCCGGCCAAAGGGTTATTGATTTCATGCACCACGGATGAAGACAATTTTCCAAGAGAGGCCATTTTATCCTGGTGAAGCAGACGTTCATGGCTTGCTTTGAGCTGTTGAGTTCTCTCTTCCACCATCCTCATAAGATAGTCCTGGGTCTTTTTTTCATCGGATTTGCGCTCGGTGATATCCCGGCTGATTTCAATGAATTTGGAGATTTTTCCTTTTTTTTCCCATATGGGGAATATGGTCAATTCCGTATATCTTGGTTTTCCGTCACTGCCTAACCGGGACAATTCCGCCCGGCAATGGTGTTTTTCCCGGATAACCTTTTCCAAAGGGCATTTTTCATGGCAATTGCTGCTTTTGCGGGTCACCTCCCTGAAAACCTCATAGCATTTGCGGCCGATTACCACCTCCCTTTTTTGATCCATGTGTTTTAAAAAAGCATCGTTGGTTTCAAGAATGACCCGGTCAGGAGAAATAATCAGAATGAAATCCCGGATTCCGTTAAAAATGGTCTCCATTTCATTTTTGGGAAGGTTCACCATGCCCCCTTTGGGAAAAAATATGTACAAGGATGAAACAATTTCTTTATTCCTACCATATGACCTCTAAGCCCTGCAAGGGGCTGCCGGAAAATAAGACGGACTGTGGTAAAATCCAGCATCACGCTTTTCACACGCCAGCCAACGGTTTTGGAAAAATCCCCGGTTTTTTTAAAAAATACCTGCTGTAAAATCCGGCATCTTCAAATTTTCAAATATATTCCGCTCAAAAAAAGATAGGTCTCGTAGAAATCTATTGAAATAAGGCCTTTCCACTGTTTTTAGATGAAAAATTCAATATGGCACCGTTCTTGCTCTATAGGATTCTTAAAAAGAAAGAAAAAATAAACTCAAATATATAAACAGATTAATTTAACAACCCCACAAGGAGGCCCAAAATGACACAGACACTTAAAAACAAAACATCAAAACAAAATTTATCAGCTAAAACCGAAACTGCCATGCCCTGCATCTGGATGCAGGCAGGCGTAGCCGCCAAAAAAGACTGCAACAACTATCATGACTGCACCTCCTGTAAATATGATACCGCCATGGGAAAACAGGCCATTGCCGGAAAGCACCTTTCCTGGCAGGAAGCATTAAGAAAAAAAGACAGCCTGGACAGAACCTGCCGTCATGCCCTGACCGGACGAGTTGACCACAGAACCTGCGCCATGAACTACAATTGTTCCCATTGCGATTTTGATCAATTGTTTGAAGACACCCTGTCCCCCGCAAAAGGGAATTCAGGCATGCACATGAAAGACATCAAAGGATTCAAACTGGCGGATGGGTATTTTTTCCACATGGGGCACACCTGGGCCGGCATTGACGGCGGTGGCATCATCAGAATCGGCATGGATGATTTTGCATTTAAAGTATTGGGTGGCCCGGACGGATTTGAGCTGCCCCTCATGGGACAGGAACTGAACCTTGGCAGACCCGGATGGGGAATCAAACGAAACAGGAATCTGGCTGACATTCTTTCCCCAGTCAACGGCGTCATCACAAAGGTCAATCCGGCTCTTTACGCATCTCCTGCTCTGCCGGAACAAAAACCCTATGAAGACGGCTGGCTATTCACGGTTCACAATTCCGATCTCAAAGGCGCAGTCAAACACCTCATGGGCGATGAAGCAAGCGTTACATGGCTGAATGGAGAAATCACAACCCTGGAAGGAATGATTGAAACCGTCGCCGGTCCGCTTAGTACCGACGGCGGCCTTTTGGTGAAGGATGTGTTTGGAAATCTTCCGGCCCTTGGATGGGAAAACCTGACCCGCAGATTTCTTAAATCCTGATTAAGCCAAAAAATAAAATGGGGGTATCTTCAATGAACCTGTCATTATTACAGAAAACCACGCCTGACTGTCTCTGGACCCAGGCAGGCGTGGTCCTGAAAAAAAAATGTTACAAAGATTTCGCCTGCACCGGCTGCCGGTTTGAAAAAACCATGGCAAATGTGTGCAAAAACAATGAAACCTTAAAAGAAAACGGCTTTGTCCCCCAGGGCAAAAGGGCAGGCTTTGTTTTCTGGACCGACCGGCTCATGAAACTGTCGCTTGCCAAACGCCCCTGCATTCATCACATGAAAGGCCATATCGGGTTTAAAAACTGTACAAACGCCTATCACTGCATCGACTGCGAATTTGAACAGTATTTCTATGACCAGTTCAAGGTCAATACCGTATTAAAACCGGTTAAATTTGATGATTTCCACGGTGTATCTCTTCCCAGCGGGTATTATCTGCACCCTGGCCATACCTGGATAAAAATAGAAGATCAGGGCATGGTCCGCATGGGCATTGATGATTTTGCAGGAAGGCTTTTTGGAAAATTCGACGCCGTATCCACCCCGCTCATCGGCAAAAAACTCACCCAGGGCGAGACCGCCTTTACCCTGTCCCGCGACGGCCATGACGTATCCTTTGTTTCTCCGGTCAACGGGGTTATTACTGAAGTCAACGCCCGAATTTCTTCAAAGCCGGGTCTGATCAATGATGATCCCTATTCAGACGGCTGGGTGTTCATTCTTCACTGCCCGACCCTGAAACAGGATTTAAAACGCCTGATGTTTATGGATTCTTCAAAAGGATTCATGGGAGAATCAGTGAACCGGCTCTATGATTTTCTTGAAGAAGAAGCAGGGATCAAGGCTGCGGATGGCGGGACACTGGTATCGGATATTTTTGGCAATCTTCCCGGGACGTCCTGGGAAACGCTGGTTGAAAAATTTATCCCGCAAGGACTTTGAAGGCGTCGGACAGAAAAATCCTGCAATAGCGGCAGAACTGGTCTGATTTATAATCCACATCCTCCAGTTTGCGGCAATAATGCATGATGCAGTGCTGATCCTCGCAATGCCGAAGATCAAAGGTATGACCCAGTTCATGGGCAGCTTCCTTGACAATCCTTTCCCGGCTCTTTTTTAAATCTCCGGTTTCAGGATAATCAATGAGTCGGGAAATGGAAACAATGGCTGTCCTGCCACCCAGTTGAGCCTCGCCATAGACATGGGTCAGGATCGGTATAAACAGGTCCTCCCGTGTGATGGCCAGCACCTTGATACAGTCTTTTGGCGCATTTTTCTCCAGTTCTCCCAGAATTTTTGTGGAATAATACTGAGTCCTTTTTTCGTCATAGGCAAACACAATATCCGGGAGGAGGGGCACCACCCTTGTCTTGAACCCGAAAACCTTTACAATGGTTTCGGCAACAGAATTGCTGATCCAGTCCGGAATCTCTCCGATGGGTGAAATGAGGATACTTGCCTGTGGAATCATGCGCATCAGCACGGCAAAATTCCCTTTATTCCGGTTTGAGATCGTAACGGTTGATCTTGTTGTAAAGCGTTGAGCGGTCAATCCCAAGGATGGTGGAGGTCTTTGAAATATTCCAGCCGGTCTGTATCAAGGTTTTAAGGATATGCTCTTTTTCAACATCATCCAGAGAAAAATACCGGGTTTTCAGCTCTTCTTCCTGGGATGCCCCAATGGGAAGGTCCATGGGCGTGATGGTCCTTGTACGGCACACCACAACGGCCCGCTCCACGGCATTGGAAAGTTCCCGGATATTCCCCGGCCATTCATAGAGCATGAGCTCATCCATGGCATCCCGGTTGATCCGCTCCACCCCCCGGTTGACCTCCTGGGTAAATTTTTTCAGAAAATGCTCTGCCAAAAGAGGGATATCTTCTTTTCTTTCCCTTAACGGCGGCATGGTAAAGGAAATCACATTCAGGCGGTAATACAAATCCTCACGAAACGTCCGATCTTTGATGGCCTGTTCAAGGTTTGCATTGGTGGCGGCGATCACCCTGAAATCCGCTGTAATGGGCTGGGTTCCACCGACCTTGTAGAATATTTTATCCTCCAGCACCTGCAGAAGATCAATCTGCATGCGCATGCTGATCTCACCGATTTCATCCAGAAAAAGCGTTCCGCCGGAGGCCATCTCCAACCGCCCCTTCCGGGTTTCCTTGGCATCGGTAAAGGCGCCTTTCCGATGCCCGAAAAGCTCGCTTTCCATGATGTGTTTGGGGATGGCGCCGCAGTTCACAGCGACAAAAGGACCGTTCCTGAATTTACTGTTGGAATGAATGGCCTTGGCTGCCAAGCCTTTCCCGGTCCCAGTTTCTCCGGTGATCAAAACCGAGGAATGCACATCCTTGATATCTTCAATCAGCCTGAAAAGGTCCTGCATAACCTTGGATTGCCCGATCATGCTCTCAAACCGGGTCCGAATTTCATATTCCTCTTTCAGAAAAATATTTTCCTGTTTACGCGCCCGGTGTTCAACCAGTTTTTTGATCATCACCCCCAGTTCATCCGGGTCAAATGGCTTTAACAGATAATCAAAGGCAAGGGATTTCATGGCCTGAACAGCAGACTGGACCGATCCGAAAGCCGTGATCATGACCACATCGATATCCGGATATTCTTCCTTGACATGGCTTAACAGCTCCATGCCGCTCATCCCGCCGAGCTGAATGTCCAGCAAAAGGATGTCAAACCCCTTCTGCTTCAACAGATCAATTGCTTCTTCCCCGCTTGCCACGGTGCCGACATCATAGCCGTCTCTTCTGAGCCACCCGGCAAGCGATTCGCGGATGACCATTTCATCATCCACCACAAGAATCCTGGTCTGTGCCATAACGATCTCCTTGTTCAGCCGTTCAAGATTATTTCATCCTTTATCAGAGAAGCATTAATTTTTGAAGGCTTTCTTTTACTGTTTTCTGATCCTTGGCAGAAAGACCGCCTATTTTTTTAAGAATAAGACGGCTGTCTAAAGTGAATAGTTTCATACGAACCTTTGAAGGAGCCGGAAGGCCTGTTTCTTTTATGCTGTTTATCGGGGCATCAAGCGGCCAATCAGAATTTTTTGCACTGGTTATCATTGCCAGTACACAGTTTTCGCTAATATCATTAAAGTTTTTGTGATCAGACAATACCAACGCCGGTCTTCTTTTTTCGGTGTTCCGATCTGTAAAGGGAAAGGGGACCACAACAACATCAAAAATATTATAATTCACTGTAAGCATCTTCGTCATTCGTTGACAGCCATTCAGAAAGTGTGCCTTCAAGAGCTCTTGCAAACTCAACATCTATCGGTGTGGCTTTGCGGATCATAACTTTTTTATTGTCGTCTAATTCAAAAATTTCAAATGCAACGGAGTCGCCGGGATGCAGCCCTAAAATTTCTCTGATTTTTTCAGGGATAGTGGCCTGGCTTTTTGTTGTCAGCTTGCTTGTCACAAGTTTGTTGTCTAATACAATATTCATGTTGGTACTCCCTTTTTAATTACCCTATGCACCATATGTAATACAGTATTACCGTAATGTCAATCCGCCCGAATTTCCTGAACCAAATAGTCAAAAAAAAAAGCAGCCGACCGGAGTTTCAAACTGCTTTTTTTTATCATACCGATAATCATTTCAGCCCGTTCCGGTATCAGGTTCCAATATGCCAAAACAGTATACCCCGTGAATAAGAAGGCCCCTAATTTTGTCTCTTGGCTTTTTGTAATCCTGTAAAGCGTCTGACAATATATTGTAATCAAATGCTGCAGGGAACTGAATTAATCTTTTCATATTCAAACCACTATGTTTAAAAAATTGGACTTATTGGATGTATTTTAAAAAAATATCAAAGCTAAAAAAGCGTCAAATACCAAATATGGTGTTCCTCAAATTTTATGCGAAATAGGCACCACGAATGCTATTAAACGCTTTTGAATTCTGAATCGACCTGATCGATTATAGAAAGGGGTTTTTGGATTTATGGAATCTCTATGTTAATTTTTTTAACAAGGTTTTTCTGTCAATTTTTAAGATTTCAAGCGCTTTTGCCTTATTCCCCCCTGTCTGTTCGACAACATCCCTGACATATTTTCTTGACATCTCTTCCAGGCTAAGATTGAGACGCTGATCACAAAGAATATTGAATTTCATCATATCCGGAAAATTTAGGCTGTCGATGTGATTCTTTTCGTTCATGATCAGATTTCGATGAATAAGATTTTCAAGCTCCCTGACATTACCGGGCCAGGAATACTTTTTTAGAGAAGCAATTGCCTTTTCAGTAAACACCGGTTCTGTTTTTCCAAGTTCTTTGGCATATTTTAAAGCAAAATGTTTGGCAAGAAGAATGATATCATTTTCACGCTCCCTGAGGGGTGGGATATCAATGGTAATAACATTTAAACGAAAAAACAAATCCTGACGGAACAAGCCTTTATCTACCAGATCTGTTAAATTTTTATTGGTGGCCGCAATAATTCTGGTATCAATTTTTTTTACCTGGGTTTCCCCAACTCGACAAACTTCTTTTTCCTGTAACACCCTGAGAAGTTTAGCCTGGAGTTCAAACGGCAATTCGCTGATTTCATCTAAAAAAAGGCATCCCTTTTCTGCAGCCTGAAAAAATCCTTTTCTGTTTTGAATGGCACCTGTGAATGCTCCCTTTACATGACCGAATAACTCACTTTCAAAAAGACTGGTAGGTATGCCAGGGCAATTGACGGGAATAAAAGGATAGATGGATCTTGCTTTGTGATTATAATGAATGGCACGGGCCACAAGTTCTTTTCCTGTGCCATTTTCTCCGGATATTAAAACGATTGCATCGTTTTTGCTGGCTTTTTCGATCTTTGAATACAATGCAAGCATATTTCTGGATTGACCCATAATACCAAATTGAGTCCAGACATCATTGTATAACAATCCAGGATCAATATTTTTATCTTTTTGTTGCTGGATATTTTTTTTAACTGCATCAAGAAGTTCTTTGTCGGTGAACGGTTTGGTAATGTATTCATCAGCCCCTTCTTTTATGGCTGAAACAGCAGTGTTAATTGAGCCGTATCCAGTCAGCATGATAATACCAATGGCTTTTAAATGGTCCCGAACATATCTTATCAGATCCAGTCCTGTAAGCTTCGGCATTTTATAATCAGTAATTAAAAGATCAATCTTCTGCCTTGAAAGAATCTCTATGGCAGACTCTGCACTTATTGCCGCAAATACTTGATAACCTGCTATTTCAAGATTTCTTCGTATCACTTCACATGTGATGACATTGTCATCAACAATGAGAATGACTTCTTTGCCGGACTGATCAGACATTAGTTTTTCTCCAGGGGCAAACAAACTTCAAAAGTAGTTCCTTTTCCGGGGTCACTGCTCACTTTAATGTCTCCATTGTGATTCTTGATAATGCCGTAAACAACAGAAAGACCCAATCCCGTGCCTTCGCCAACATCTTTTGTTGTGAAAAAGGGCATAAATGTTTTGCTAATATTTTCAGATGCTATTCCGATCCCGGTATCCTCAACACAAAAAATTGCATTCTTACTATTTTTTCGTGTCGTGAATAGTAATTTTCCACCATTTTTCATTGCCTGGATAGCATTGATCGTCAAATTTGTAATGACCTGTTTGATTTGATGGCGGTCAACTGTGACGGTTATATTTCCAGTGTATTCTTTTACAATTTTGATACCTTCTTTGATGCATCTTGCTTCTAAAAATGTGATACTGTTTTCTATCAATTCATTCAGATCAATTTTTTCTTTGCGTAATTGTGATTGACGTGAAAATTCCATTAATTTTTTTATAATTTCTCTGGAATATATGACACAGTCTTCGATTTTCCCAAGGTCTTTTTCTGCCTGGATCGGCAGACCCGGCAATTTTAAAGACAATTGAGCCAGTCCCAGAATATTTCCCAAAGGTTCGTTCAATTCATGGGCAACCCCGGCAGCCAGCTGACCAATGGTTGCCAACCGATCCGCATGCAAAAGCTGTTGTTGAATAATTTTCCTGTTTTCATTATCTCTTAGTTTTTCCAGATAAAAACTGATGATATTTGCAATACCTTTAAGCAGGTTCCTTTCTTCAATCAGGAACGGATTGTTTGATTCTGCCCCCACCTCAGTTTTGTAAAAAACATGGATTGCTCCCATAATTCGGGATTCAATATAAATATTTTCACTTTGACAAATTCTAGATTCAAAAAAATCAGGCGAAAGATAAATTTTATTCTTAAAGGTAATCCGGGCACAAGTTTGTGTTGTAAATTGCCACCCATGAGGAACAATACGAACTATTCTATCCAGTGCAATATCGATATCGTTTTCAACCACCACACACTGGGCAACCTGATACAGACAATTGAGTTCTTTTATTCTTTCTTCTTCATTTCGGCAAACTCTTTTATACTCATCATAAAATCGCTGCAGTTCATTATTTCGTTTTTTCAGCTTTTTAATCAACTGCTCTTGTTTTTCAAGCTGGATATCTAAAGCGTTCATTTCTATCTTGCCCGCCCTTCATCATGTTGCTTCAGTCTGTTCCATACCAAAAAATCTTGGCATGGAAATAGGAGCTAAAAAATAATCTATATTCAACAAAAGTCAATGTGCATCAGGACAAGCCCTGGTCCAGCATGGCATCTGCCACACGACGAAACCCTGCAACATTTGCTCCAAACACGTAATTGCCTTTTTTATTAAACTCGCAGGATGTTTCATAACATTGATCATGAATATGCTTCATCACCTGATGGAGTCGCATATCAACCTCTTGCTGTGTCCAGTTCATAAAACTGGCATTCTGTGCCATTTCAAAACAGGAACAGGCGACGCCTCCTGCATTGCATGCCTTTGCCGGTGCATAAAGGATATCGGCATTCTCCAAAAATTCCATACCTTCCAAGGTCACGGGTAAATTAGCACCCTCCACAAGACATTTAACATTATTATTTACCAGGGCTTCTACATCCTCAAGGTCAAGTTCATTTTGTGTCGCACACGGAAATGCGATGTCGCAGGGGATGGTCCATGGCCTTTGATCAGAATAAAATTTCACTTTGAATTTATCTGCATAATCTTTCACTCTGTCATTACCACTTAACCTTAGTTTCAGCATATAATCGACTTTTTCTCCTGTAACACCATCAGGATCATGGATGAATCCATCCGGTCCGGAAAGGGTAATAACTTTGCCACCAAGCTCATTGACCTTTTTTACAACCCCCCAGGCAACATTTCCAAAACCGGAAACAGCCACGATTTTACCTTCAAGATTCTCGTTAACGTTTTTCAGCATTTCCTCGGCAAAATAAACCACACCATATCCTGTGGCTTCGGGCCTTAAATGGCTTCCACCCCATGAGAGGCCTTTTCCTGTTAAAACTCCGGTAAACGACTTGGTCATCCTTCGGTACTCACCAAAAAGGTAACCAATTTCTCGGGCTCCTACGCCTATATCACCTGCTGGCACGTCAATAGATGCACCAATGTGCCTTGATAGTTCCAACATAAAGCTTTGGCAAAAATTCATTATTTCATTATCTGATCTTCCCCGGGGGTTAAAATCAGATCCACCCTTTCCACCACCCAAGAGCAGGCCTGTCAAAGCGTTTTTAAAAATCTGCTCAAATCCGAGGCATTTGATAATGCTTAAGGTAACTGAAGCATGGAATCGAAGACCGCCTTTATAGGGACCCAATACATTGTTAAACTCAACACGATGCCCAGTATTGACTTGAACCTGCCCTTGGTCATCTTTCCATGGAACCCTGAAACTGATGGATCGATCCGGTTCAACCAGTCGCTCAAGTATTCGGTTGTTTTGATATTCCAAATTGAAATCCAAAACGGGTGTAATGGATTTAAAAACTTCTGACACAGATTGTATATATTCCCTTTCCCAATGATATTTTTCTCTGAGCATTTCCAAAACATTTTGCGCATATGTATTCATAATCTTTTCCTATTTAAACTATCTGTATTCTTCACAATTAATTACATTGCTACCTGTTTTTTGCAGATTACATGTTATAAGATTTTCACAATTGCTGCAGAGTCCTTTCGGAATCGGATCAAATGCATAATCAAAAGCTATGATGGGTCTATCAATACTCTTCTTTGATACTGACGGTTCAGTACATGTAAACTCTTCACAAAAAATAATGGGGTTTGTGTGATTTGTGCAATAACTGCACCCATCTGCATTTAAACAATTGATGCAAAGACCTGATCTTTGGATTTCTTCTGTCATGATATCTCCTTTTTTTTAAATTTTATCATGTAGAAAGAAATAAGAGCAATTGGTATGCCAGGTCAGAAATTTTATAAAAATATTTTAATTACAGTTAGTTATAATATTTTGAATGGAACTGAGATTTTTTCAAAAGGTGGGAAATATTCCATAAATTGGAAATATTCCATATAATTATTTTAGCATATACCAACCGGTCAGCTTCATGAGATGTTCTCTACTGAATTCATTAATATGTAGGAAGATCTTTTTTCCACCAGATTTTGATGTTATGAAACCAAAATGATCAACTCTTAAGCTCGTTCTGACGAAGCTCCAACATTTTGAGTTTCTTTTTTGTTTCTGATATTTGCTTCTTGATCGTGTGTAGTTCAAATTCGTTTTTAATTCTTGCAAGGTACTCCTGTCCGAACTCTTCAAGGATATACCCTTCAAGTTGCGATCGAAGAACTCTCAGATATGGATTGCCCCATAATGATCCGTCGCGGTATTCCAGTTTCCCGATTTCTATGCCTTTAATAATGAGGTCTCGATCAACTTTATATTCTGCCTTTGCGGTAATATCACTGAGCGTCGCGCCCTTCCGATTCCATTCGCCATGTTCCGCCATCTAATGCCTTTCTTGATTGCACCGAACAAGTTATTATTCAGGGCTGTTATCATGCAGTTTTGACTGACATTCAACCTAAAAATTAAAAAATTATCTGAGCTTGCATATCAACATCTCAGAACCCTGTAAAGTCATTTCAAAAATTCATTTTTATATTTCCCCTCGTTCTCTCTGACTTGCTTCTGAATGGGGCATGCTCAATGGAATATCCGGAAATCCGGCAAGCATTATCATATCAGCTTGATAATTCACAAAACCTTCAAAAATATATTCATTCCAAAAATGCTTATTTTTTCCATATTTCATAAAGGTTTCATAGGCTTTGATTTTATCTTTTTCCCCGGTTGTTTTTAAATTCCGATCAAAGAACGCTTCCCAATCAGCTCGTTTCGCTGAAGATCCTATTTTGCCATCCAGGTCTATAAGAATATATGGGGTTGTGAAAACAACAGAGTATCCATAGTTTAATTCTGGAAATGGTTCCGGCATCACTCGGGCATACCATATCTCATTTCTTTTCCCATGATAACCGCTTGGAACAATAGTTTTGATTTCTTTACCTGTAACCAGTTCCTCTAAAATTACATATCGATCCAATTGTCCTTTATGGATGAAGATTCCCATACTGGAATTCTGCATACATTCGATAGTTTTTATCAATCCAGGATCACTTTTTAAATATTTCAACAGATCAAGAATGACTGTTCCAAAGGATTCTTTTTTTATCCCCATGCAAAGATCAAAGAATCCCCAGCATGTAAAATAAGACTGTGTATGTGGACTTTTTGGAGGATATGATGGCAGGTAAATATCGTCAGCCTTGGAAAGAGTATCTGTCAGTTTTGATAAAGCAGATAATTCGGACAATTGTTCAATAAGGACTGAAACCTTATTTTGTGCATAAATATAAACTGCATGGAGAGGATCATGTTTTGATAGATTATCCTCGGAGACGACTGTTTTATCAAGGGCTCGTGCATATGCTTTGGCTTCTTTGATTTCTGAAAGATTTATTATTTTTCGATTTTTTGCCTTTTTTAACTCATCTATTACCTTTTTTGATATTGGTCCCATTTTAGAAAATATCCCTTCACTTTTTGTTTTTCGATTGGGAAAGCTGATCAAGCAACCGATATGCTTCATCAATAAGCTTACGGCGTATTTTTATATCATCAATGTTCTGAAGTTCGCCATAGATTTCAATATGTCTTTGCCTGATTCTCTGGAATACAAAAGAGTCATACAATTCTTCAATCCAGTTTTTGTCTTCTTGGGTTAAAGCTTCCAGAACTTCAATGGGGAAATAATCGAAATAATCAATGAATTTTTCGCTTGAAGAATGCCAGATATCATATTCTTTAATGTCCCGTCCAAGAATCTTAGGGATCACATACAGGTTTGAAAGCATTAAATCTGCTAACCTGTATTCAGCTTGTTCTATCTTGCCCATTCGATAGAGACTCACTGCCCAGCATAGTTTTTGAACAGGTTCTCCCGAGTCATCTTCAAACTCTTTCTCATACCATTTGAAATATTCTTCTGATTTTTTAAGGTCATTCAATTGAAAATAAAGAGAAAACAGGACATATCTTTTACCTGCACCGTCGTTGATAGAGCCATAGATTTTCTTGTCTCTACTCATGCCGGATTTATAGCTGGAGATTTTGGTTCTTATTCTCTTTTCTGTGCTTGAATTATTTGTCATGTTCTTTTTGTCCAATAATTTTTTTACAAATTCACCTGATAAGTCCCATCCCTGGCATTAAATAAAATCTGAGACATTTTCCAGACAGCCTCTGTATTGTAGAATGGTTATGATACAATTTAACAATAATAAATGTTAACCATAGTTTCTATTTCATTAATAATATTAACAGTAAATTAACGCTCTGTTTGTATAATTAATGTTTATTATAGAAGTATTTTTGTGGATATTATACTTAAATTCAGCATGTTGTTTTTAATATAGTATAACCCATGCATATTGGCACCTTCTTTGCTATATTTATTTTTGTTTTAAACTGTTAACCTTAAAAAGGATATTAATAAAAATGAAAAAAATTCTGTTTCTGATCTCTTTTATTTTTCTATTTGCAGCATTCATTTCACCAACTTATTCGAGTGATCAAAAAAAACCAGATTACAGTGGGCACTTCGGAGATATGGATACTGACGGCAATAGCCTGGTCAACTGGGGAGAGTTTAAAAAATACTTCCCTCATGCAGAAGAGAATGTATTTAAAGATGCTGACGGTGATAAAAATGGTTCCATTGACCATGATGAATGGCACAAATTTAAAGAAACTCAAGGCTATTCTCATGACCATAAAGGATAATGCCCAAAATACCTTGGAAGAATATAACTAACCTCATGAAATTAAATAAAATATTAGTAACTCTGATTTCTATTTTTACAATCAATTTTCTATTTTCTGAGCTGTCATATTCATTAGAAAAAACGGTATCAGGTGAACTGAAGGATGGATACCGCATTTTGAAGGTTTATAAGAATGAAGAGATTCAAAAATTTACGGTGTATCGAGGCGACTATGTCAAATTCATTCTGCCGAAAGGGTTGACCACTGAGCCTGTAGCTTTTTTCCCGACACTGAAAGAAAAAAAGCAGCTCAATCATGATCTTGAATCCACTCAATACTTTAAAATGATTCAAATCGGCATCCATCCTTTTCAGATAGACGCTATTAAAGGTGAAATCACTGTAATTGAATATCAGCGGGCCAACTACAGGGAACTATCATCTCAGGAAACGGATACTTTTATCAAGACAGGTAGCCCTATTATTCTTGATGTCAGGACACCAAAGGAATACGCAATGGGGCACCTTGAAAATTCAATTTTGATTCCTGTCCAGGAACTTCAGAGCCGTATCAATGAATTGAGGGCTTATAAGAACAATAACATATTGATTTATTGTGCTACCGGAAACAGGAGTACGGTTGCATCAAAAATATTAATTGATTCGGGATTTATGAAAATTTCAAATCTTAAAAATGGTATCGCGGAATGGGCAAAAGGACAATATCGGGTTGTCCGATAATTTAAAGGAAGGAAAGTTAAAATTTGAACCTATCCCACAAGCTTTTCGAGAAATAACAGACCGACGATCACATGATTTTCAGGCTTTCCATTGGCGGGTGTCGAAATATGCCGGATCTCTACCCTAAGTTGCTGAGGTTCAGTTGCAATGCCCTTGTGATATTTAGCGGGCAGAATATCCCCGACTTTAATGTTATTCAAAAGATCAGAGTCTTTTTTGACGAACAGACCCAAACCAGAATGAGAGAAATCTCTTAATTTGAAATGATAAGTCAGGGCAGCGGTTGAGGGTTTAAATTCAATGCTTGCAAATTCTGAAGCAGCAGTCCGAACTTCTTTTCGCAGTTCCTGTTGTTGAATGTCCAAATCCTCGTTTGTCATTTGCAATCAATTCTCCTTATCAAAAAGATATTCAAGGCCATTAAGTTTGATTTTCATATAAACGCAACCCTTTATATTTCCCGAATGGCATTCTTTCTGTTGCAAGAGCAATAAATGCTTCTTTATTGGGATAGGCATTTTGCATTTTTAAATTGAGACTCAAATCAGAAAATCAATCATCCAGCATTTTCAAAACAGGGTCATCACTTTTTAATATATTACAGGTCTCAGATTCCGGGTCAAAAACGATAACAGCTTTACCGAATTTCAATTGAGTCAAAACCTGGTTTACTTTTGTTTTTAAAGGAATTTCGATTTCACCATAGTCAGTCCCATCCCTGGTCACAAACTCCTCAATAACACCATGCAGGGCTTCAGGAGATAATTGGTCATATAGTATTCTTAATCCTGTCATTTATGAGAATTTCCAGTTTTTCAATGCTGATATCTTCTTATCCGCAGATAGTTTTTTGATCCAGAATTCTAATTTATATGCTTCACTTTTTGAAAGATCCCTATGGACAGCCGCCAGCTCAATCGGAAGTCTTGCTCGGGTATATTTTGAAGCTGTTCCCTGGTTATGTTTTAATAGACGGGATTCAATATCCTTGGTGACCCCACAGTACAGAGAATCATCAGAACATTTTAATAAATATACGGACCAGGTGTTCATTCTAAATCAATCTTATCCTCTGCCTTATCATCTTGCCCCTCAACCCACCAGGCAATTTAAACGTCACAACCCTTCTTTTCTTCAGTATCATATCTTTACCGGTATTGTCTATGGAATGGAATGCTTTCGGCTCCAAGTCCTATCTATGGTGAAAGCAGCGGACAAATCCGGTATCTATCATTTGATCTGATCTGATCTTCTGGCGAGCAGCAGGCAAAACGGTTCGTTTTGTTGTGGTTCTTCATCCGAAAAGGGAAAATGCATTCTGATGTCCACGGATCTGACCAGAGGGCTCGGGGAAGGTTATGAATTTAAATACGACATCCCCTGATCCGGTAAATCCGAATCAGGGGATGTCGTTTAGATTGCTATTCCTAACCTGCAAATATATCCATTCCTGAATATCTACCTCTTGCAGTAAGAATAATTGTATAGGCTTACAGAATCATTAAACCCTGAGTCAAATCCTGCAATATAATCACGGGAAGCATCTTGACTCTTATGATTGCCAAGATTCTCGCCAATAGCGCATGAATTTATAGTTTCTTTTCCTGACTCAAGACCGGCATTCCTGCCTTTGCTAAAATCAAGGGGATCACTCACTTGAGAATCAGAGGCAACACTTACCCTGACATCATTGGTATAATTTCTATCAAAACCACTCAAATCGCCGGGTTCCATATGTGCCAAAACCTGACCTGCTGCAAAAAAAATCATCATTGAAAGTGCTAATACTGCATATGTTATATTTTTATAAGTTTTCATTTTGTATACTCCATTTTTTTTTATTTCAAATTTTCATTAACTTCTCTATTGAGGTTCCAACCCACATCGACATTCTCTTCAGATGACCTATATCCATTTTCATATTATGGGTTGTTCCCTTTTGTAATGGAGACCATTTCATCTCAGATTTTATTCCATATTATTTTTCAGCATATGTCATTGTTTCCTCTCGCTCTTATATTTGTGAGACTCTAAAGACTCCTAAACTGAACAGATTCATGTGCCAGGGGGCGCGTAGCATCCTGGATTACCTCCTTGATATTCCAGTCCTGCCCGGAGATTGAATTCGATCATCATTTCTTAAAAACTCGGATAACATTTGCGTCGGATTTCCAAACTGTGATAAATAGGACATTCATATTTAACTCTAAGGCTGAGGATGCAAAGGACAAATGGAAACAGAGAACAATAAAGGGCATTTTATCGAATCCATCATCAGGGATGATATTGCGAACAATAAGAATAAGGGCAAGATTACCACGAGATTCCCGCCCGAACCCAACGGTTATCTTCATATCGGCCATGCCAAATCCATCTGTCTGAATTTCAATATGGCCGGAAAATTCAACGGCAAATGTAACCTGAGATTTGACGACTCCAACCCGGCAAAGGAAAAACAGGTCTATATTGATTCCATTCAGTCCACGGTTAACTGGCTGGGGTTTGAATTCGGGAGCCCCTATTATGCGTCTGATTATTTTGACAGACTTTACACGTTTGCCCTGGAACTGATCAAAAAAGACAAAGCCTATGTTTGCAGCCTTACACCTGACGAAATCCGTGAATACCGGGGCACCCTGACCGAACCCGGAAAAAACAGCCCCTTCCGGGACCGAACTGTTGAAGAAAACCTGGATCTGTTTTCCCGCATGAAGGCCGGTGAATTTGAAGAAGGGCTGCATACCCTTCGGGCTAAAATCGACATGGCCTCGCCCAATATCAATCTTCGGGACCCCATTATTTACAGGGTCAAAAAAGCTTCCCACCCCAGGACCGGGAACAAATGGTGCATTTATCCCATGTATGATTTCACCCACAGCCTTTCCGATGCTCTGGAAGGCATTACCCATTCCCTTTGCAGTCTTGAATTTGAAGACCACCGGCCGCTTTACGACTGGATCCTGGATGTTCTGGATACCCCCTGCCACCCCCAGCAGATTGAATTTGCCCGCCTGAATATCAATTACACGGTCTTAAGCAAACGAAAACTTCAGCGGCTGGTGGAAGAAGGCCATGTGGATGGTTGGGACGATCCACGGCTGCCCACCCTGGAAGGAATCCGGCGAAGGGGATACACACCTGAATCCATCCGAAAATTCTGCGAACTTATCGGGGTTTCGAGAAAAGAGAGCCGCGTTGACATGGGACTTCTGGAAAGCTGTTTGAGAGATGACCTCAACGAGCGGGCGCCCCGGGTCATGGCCGTGTTAAGACCATTGAAGATCATTATTGAAAATTATCCCGAAGGCATGACCGAAACCCTGGAAGCTGCCAACCACCCCCAAAAGGAAGAGATGGGAAAACGGCCGATCACCTTTTCAAGGGAAATCTATATTGAGCAGGATGATTTCATGGAAGATCCACCTAAAAAATTTTTCCGCCTGGGTCCGGGCCGTGAAGTGCGGCTGCGGTATGCCTATCTGGTCACCTGCAAGGAGGTGGTCAAAGATGAAAACGGCAATGTAACGGAACTCATCTGCACCTATGATCCAGCCACCAAGGGCGGCAACACCCCGGACGGACGAAAAGTCAAAGGCACCCTTCACTGGGTTAATGCCAATGACTGCCTGGATGCAGCGGTAAGGCTCTATGACCGCCTTTTCAAGGATGAAAACCCGGAACAGGACAAACAGGATTTTATAGAAAATTTGAATCCCGCTTCTCTTGAGGAACTGAAAGACTGCAAGCTTGAAAAAAGCCTTGAGCAGGTTTTACCGGAAAAGGTGTATCAGTTTGAACGGATGGGATATTTCTGTCTGGATTCAAAGGACAGCACTCCAGACCATCCGGTGTTCAACCGGACGGTGACCTTGAAGGATACCTGGGCAAAACTTTCAGGCTAAACAGGCGGTCGATAATCTGCGGGAAATCTGTCTTTTTACCATGAAGATCATGAAGGACATGAAGATTTAATCCTCAATCCCTTCATGGTCTTCATGCCCTTCATGGTGATCATTTCTCATTCAAACCGCCAGGTGGTGCCTCCGGAGCCGTCCTCAAGAACAATGTGCATGCTTTGAAGTGTGGCCCGAATTTCGTCGGCCCGCTTGAAATTCTTGGCTTTCCTTGCCTCGGCCCTCTGGCGGATGAGGTCTTCGATCTCGGCGGCCAAGGATGAAGATGAATCGGTGGTTGTGGTTTCGGATGCAGCAACCAAATCCGCCATGCCCTTTTCCTTTTTGGCGGCAAAATACGCTGACGGACTCAACAGGAAGATACCGAGAATCCCGGCTGCGGACCGGATATCATGCAGCATCAGGCCCAGCTCCTTTGAAAGGCTTTCGTCTGGAATACCCTTGGCGTCATCCAGAAGCCGATTGCCTTTTTTGACGGCTTCAAAAACAGAGGCAATGGCTTTTGCAGAATTGAAATCATCATTCATGGCATCACAAAATTCTTCCCACAGCTCGCTATTAAAGGTTTCACAGGGTTTGATGCCGGTATGATCCAGCCGTTCCATGAAGGCATACACCCGGTCAAGGCCCAAAGACACCTCTTTCATGGAATCTTCGCTGTAATCGATGGGGCTTCGGTAGTGATTGGACAAAAGAAACATGCGGATGACTTCAGCCGGATATTTGGCCAGCACTTCCTTGATCATGGTGAAATTACCCAGGGATTTTGACATTTTTTCATTGTTAATGTCCACAAACCCGTTGTGAATCCAGTATTTGACAAACTGCCGGCCAAACAGGGCCTCACTCTGGGCGATCTCGTTTTCATGGTGCGGGAAAATGAGGTCTTTTCCCCCACCGTGAACATCAAAGCCTTCCCCCAGGTATTCATAACTCATGGCCGAGCATTCAATGTGCCAGCCGGGCCGACCCTTTCCCCAGGGACTTTCCCAGAATGGCTCGCCAGGCTTGGCCGGTTTCCACAGGGTGAAATCAAGAGGATTCTGCTTTTTCTCGTCTATGGCAATCCTGGCACCCGCCCTCATATCCTCGGGATTCCGGCCGGAAAGCCGCCCATAGTCGCTGAAAGCATCAATGGAAAAATACACATCCCCGCCGTCAACAGCATAGGCTTTTTTCTTATCAATGAGCATCTGGATAAAATCGATGATATGGGTGATATGCCCTGTGGCTCTGGGTTCAATGGTGGGCCGTCGCACATTCAGGGCATCCATTTCAACGTGGAATTCATTGATATATTTTTCCGTGATAACAGCGCAATCTTCGCCGGTTTCATTGGATTTTTTGATGATCTTGTCATCCACATCCGTAAAGTTCCGGACGTAGGTGACTTCATTTCCAAGTTTTTCAAACCACCTGAAAATTGTATCAAAGACAACAACGGAACGGGCATGGCCGATGTGGCTGGTATCATAGACGGTGGGGCCACACACATACATTTTCACCTTGCCCTCGGTCAAGGGGATGAATTCTTCTTTTCTGCCATGGAGTGTATTATAGACTTTTAATCCCATTGTTATATTTCCTGTTGTATAATAATTTGCTTTGTTTCAACTCTTTTCAGGTCTGGCTTTTAATAACAGCGTGCACTGGGCGGCAATGCCTTCCCCTTTTCCAATAAACCCAAGTTTTTCAGTGGTGGTGGCTTTTACGTTCACAAACCCCCTGTCTGTCTTCAGAATCCGTGCCAGGGTTTCTTCCATGTCTTTTTTATAGGGGCTGAGCGTTGGCTTTTCTGCAAACACGATGCAATCCACATTATTGATTTCATATCCCTTTTCGGCTGCCAGTTCCCTGCATTTTTCCAGCAGGATCAGGCTGGATATCCCTTTAAAAGCCGGGTCTGTATCCGGGAAATGTTCCCCGATGTCCCCACATCCAGCAGCACCCAGGATGGCATCACAGACCGCATGAATCAGGACATCGGCATCGGAATGCCCTTCAAGGCCAAGGGCATAGGGGATATCCACTCCACCGAGGATGAGCTTTCTTCCTGCTACAAGCCGGTGCACATCATATCCTGTGCCGATTTTATATTCCGGTTGATCCATGATCCTGACTTAGCCCTTTACCTGATGGTCCTTTGCTTAAAAAGTTAAGGATAATATATCCATGTTCAAAATAAAAGTCAAAATCCGCGTCTCTGAAACCCCACTAGAATCTTTTTATGCCTGCCTTCAGCCGCATGAGCCAGAAAGACGGGCTGTGAATTTTCTTTAGCGCCTCGGACATACGGGCAATTTCGGCTCCGGCTGATTTCACTTCCCCATAGATTTCAAGGTGAAAAACATGAACAATGATGGAGATTTCATTTTCAAGGGGAAAAAATATCTCACAAAGCCGTTTTGCATATTCTCCCGGTGTTTCTGAATGGCTTCTTTTCACTCCGCTTTTGCGGCCCCAGGCCACGAGCCTTGAAAACCCGGTCTGAGGTGTCTCGATCTTGCTGAAAAATATAAAAACGCTTTTTTTAAAGAAATTCAGTACCGTGCATAGAAATCGTCTGACCCTTGACCACATGGGTCTCCTTTCCCTGGTAGCCGGCAAGGGGGTGGGTTTCAGCAGGAGAAACCGGAACACCCGCCAGGCCATTGCCCCGAGAAGAACCAAAGCTGCCGCGCCCAGCACTATAAGGGCGCCGTATAAAATAAACTCGGCAAACCACCCGGTCTCGCCATGTATCCATGCATTTTGGGGACCCTGAACATCCGGGTCAGGCTGAGTTGCCGTCTCCTTTCCTCTGGGCCCCGGAACCACCAGGATAAATCTGAGCGCCGCAATAAGGTAAGGCCCTAAAGGTCCTGATACCGCTTTTAAAACCGTGTACCCAGATTCTGCAATGGATGTCAGAAAGGGTATCAGGACGAACACAAGACCCATGCCGCACAACAGAAACACCATGCAGAAACTGATGAGCACCCCGACCCCACGAAATCCTTCAACATATTGTTTTTTTAGGGTACTAGAGGCATTGGACAAAAATATGGCGGCAAGACCCGTGAAAAAGAAACCAGTGAGAAGATATAGAAAAAAGGACTCGGTAAACTGTGCCCCAGTCTGGTGCCAGATCAGGAGCTTTAAGAAAAGGAGGGCAAAAAATAAAGCCATACCAAGATCAAAATAATTACACACCATTTTATAAGACATCTGCCTGGAAGAAAGTTTGGTTCCCTTATACCAAAAAACCGCGGCCAGGGCCACGACCAGGCAGGACTGATACCATTGAAAAACATCTTCGCCAAAAGAAAGCCTCCTCCCCGTGACCGACCACACAGCAAATGCGGCTACGCTGCAGAAAAGAATAGCATGCCCCAGGATAACCCAGATAAAACGAGGATTGCTTTGCCTGAACTCGGAAGCCAGGCCAAAAGAAAGAAAATAGGCAGCCGGAAACGAGATAAACGGAACCGGAAGTCCGGCAGTGAAACCCAGCATAAAATCCGCCCAGGCAAAGAGCCAGAAGAGTTCCATGCAGCAGAAGGCAGGGACTAGTCCTTTATGATTTTGTTTTGTCATTGCTGCACGGCCTTTCAAACGAAAATGGACTCAACAGGTTGAGCCAGATTCGAGATGCCCCCGGTATCATCTTCCATATCGCTTACCCTGGAAACAAAATATTTGACTGGAATTCTTTTCCCGGCATAAAAATCCTTCATCTCCATGATGGACGCATCCATGCTGTGGGAGCAAAAGATGCAGTTGATGCCCCACAACACACTGATGTGCTGCGCAAAAACTTCTGAGAGCCGCTTTTCAGGCTTCATTTCCATCCTGGAAAGGGTCTCCAGAATCTGGGAAAGGGTTTCAAAATTCCGGCGCAAGGGGATGAATCCGGGCTTATCCCCTTTAATGGCGGCATTGGTCATGAAGCCCACGCTATTGCCCCTGTCTTCAAAATAAACTGCCATGGAGGCGACAGCTTCCAGCATTCTTTCAAAATCATCCCCGGCATCGTGGAAAGAGAAAAGATCCACATCCACAACAATGAGGATTTTTTCCTGGACCGAGGGTTCGCAGATCTTTTCCTTCAGTTTCGCCTGTCGTGCGCTGGCTTTCCAGTGGATGTGTCGCACCGGGGTAAAACTCTGGTAATCCCGTGTACCCAGGATATAAATCGGGTCCTTGACCGGGCTCCGGGCTCCGGGCACGCCGAAAAACCCGTGCTCGGGTAAAGAAAAAGGCCGAATCGGAAACACTTTCGGGAAAACAATGATATCGGTTGTATCCGTCCGAACCCGCTCTCTCGGAAAAAACCTGAAAAGATCTGAAACCGTAATATGAGCCTGGCCCATATTGAAACATCCTCTTTTCAAGGCCGTGAGATCAAAGGTAAACTGCGTCTCCTGGAACCACAATAAAAAACAGGTTTCAAGAACCTCAGTTTCGGAAACAAGCTCTGTTCCATCCGTCACCACGCCTGCTTCCAGCCATACCGGCAGGACCTTGTTATTTTGTGCCAGAATCTCCACCCGGATGCGCTCGCCCGGAAAAACCCGCGTCTTATCAGGCTTTGATTCAACCACCAGATCTGAAAACCCGTGGCGGCTCCAGAGTTTTGTAAGACCGATAAGGCCGAGGATGAGGAGGATCATTACCGTCATTTGAACCTGACGGGTAAGAAGGGAAACAAAGAGGAAGGCAAAAGCCAGAACAACAATGGGCGGAGCAATGAAAATAGTTGTAAAATGGGTCTGAACCGGTTGATCGTCTGCCATGGATCTTATCCTGTGGCCCCCCCCGGAACCGGTGTCTGCTCCAGGATGTCTTTCAGAATCCGGTCCGGTTTTTCACCCCGCATCCGTTCATTTTCATTCAATACCAGACGATGGGACAGGACCGGCTTTACCAGGACCTTTACATCATCCGGAAGAATATAATCCCGACCGTCAAGGGCTGCCAGGGCCTGGGCCGACCGCATCAGGGCCATGGACCCCCTGGGGCTTGCCCCGTACCGGATCATGGGATGATGCCGGGTGGCCTGAACAAGGGTGGTGATATATTCCCTAACCGGTTCGGACACAATAATGTTTCTTCTTTCCTGCTGGAGCAGAAGTACCTGTTCCGGTGTGGCCACAGGGCTGAGAGACAAAAAGGGGTCTTGAACCTGGAACCGTTTTAAAATATCCATTTCCTCCTGCTTGTCTGGATAACCCATGTCGATCTTCAACAAAAATCGATCCAGTTGGGCTTCGGGCAAAGGGAAAGTGCCTTCCAGCTCCACAGGATTCTGGGTGGCGATGACAAAGAACGGACTCGGCAATGGATAGGTTCGGCCGTCCACCGTGACCTGTCGCTCTTCCATGCTTTCAAGAAGGCTGGACTGGGTTCTCGGCACGGTCCGGTTGATTTCATCAGCCAGGAGAATATTGGCCATGACCGGCCCTTCCTGGAATTTAAACCGCCCTTCATTCTGGTGATAGACATTAAATCCCGTGATATCCGACGGCAACAGGTCCGGCGTAAACTGGATCCTTTTGTAAGACCCTCCAATAGACGCGGCAAGGGACCTTGCCATGAGGGTTTTGCCCACTCCGGGCACATCCTCCAGAAGCACATGACCGTCTGCCATAAGGGCCACCAGCATGAGTTTCAAAGACTCCTTCCTGCCCACAATCACCTTGGATATATTGTCCATGATGTCCCTACAAATACCGGAATCCAAAACCATCCTCCTTTTTTTCCATAAGTCCCATATCGAAAAACCCATACTAATGGCTAATCCTTTATATTTCAAGCGCAAAACATAATCCATCTTTCCAGAAGGTGTGTGGCAAAACTGCTCGCAGCAAGACCGTTCCGCATGGATAGAATAATGTTTCAGCCGCATGATATCCCTTACCTCATCCAGCAGACGCTTGCTTTTTCGGCTTGACTTTGTCTTCCTCCCCGGGATAGAAAATTATTTATGAAAACTTTACCTGGGATTAATACTTTTTTCAATTTACGTATGACCTTCAGATTATCAGGGTTTTATTTTAAGGAGAAACGTGGGGATTCTTTCAATGAAAAGTAAGGATCTTACACCACTGATAATGTGGTTCGTTTTGTTTACCGGCATCATTTTGATTGCTCTTATAAGGATCAATCGAATTTTCGCCGTTTGGAACGAATACCCGGTTAATTTCGATACCATTTTCATCAGTTTGTATATTTTGTGGATGATAATGGAATTACGAGTTTCCAAAAAGGATGCAAATACTGAGGGCAAAAAAACATCTGATTTTATGACATGCCAGCTATATGGGTCTGGACAGGCGCTTACGATTCTCACTGCGCTTTGGTTCCCATCCTTTTGGCAAGTGCCGAATATTGCTCATTTTGTTGGCATAAGTATCTTCCTTTTTGGTATTTGTTATCGGTTATGGGCGATTCGTACGTTGGGATTGTTTTATTCGCACAGGGTTCGAACTGTATCCCAACACCAAATTGTGGTTTCCGGACCGTATCGCTTTACAAGACATCCCGCCTATGCCGGAATGATCCTCGCTAATGCCGGAATATCCATTTATTTCTTCAACTGGGTGACCATTTGTGTTTTTCTTCTTATTCTGGTTCCAGCAATCCTTCTGAGGATCATAATAGAAGAAAAAACACTCTTCGGAATAGAGGGGTACTCTGAATTTGCTAAAAAACGTAAGCGGTTGTTTCCAGCAGTCTGGTAACAACCTATGATCATGATTAATACACCACACAACCTTGATATAGCTCTTGACCGGCAACATACCATTCCTGATGCAATTTCTGCTGATGGCCCCTTGCCCTCAGATAACCATGCCTATGAAAATACTATCAACCGATATTGGATTACAACCCTATTGGATTCAGCCCTCGATGTTGGAGCGTCGTTTTGAATTTTACTCAGACAATAGTTTATTGGGGGAACTGCGCTTTGAGCCAGGTGGAAAGGGCTTCTATAATGGGAATAAGGAATTGCTGTTTGAGCGGAAAACAGTTTTGCCTCGTGAGGCATCCAGAAAAGCAATGTTGCGTTTCTTTTTTTTCGTTATTGATATAAGGCTTTGTTTATGACATATTGTCCCCACACTGATGGTTTAACAAGTCATATGTCATCGTATATTGACTTTGCCGGTATTGAAAGCAAACATATCCATAGTTCGCCAGATCTTTTGAAACTATATTTAGATAAAGGAGACCTCCCATGATTAAAGCAAAAGACATTATGGAAAAAAATATCATTTCGGTTCAGCCGGATACGGATATCACAACAGCAGTTGGAATCCTTCTGAAAAACCATATCAACGGAGTCCCTGTGGTGGATGAAACCGGTGCTCTGAAAGGAATCCTATGCCAGAGCGATCTGATTTTTCAACAAAAAAATATCCCTGTTCCCCCTATTTTCATTCTTCTGGACGGCATCATCCCCTTATCCTCTTCAAAAAAATTCAATGCCGAACTTGAAAAAATGGCAGCGATAAAAGTTGAGCAGGCCATGGTCAAAAATCCGGTTTCAGTTGGGCCGGAGGCGCCAATTTCCGAAATTGCAAGCCTGATGGTTGAAAAGCATTTTCACACCATTCCAGTGGTTGAAGAGGGCAAACTGGTGGGGATTATCGGGAAAGAAGATATCTTAAAGGTATTAATCCCCTGAAGCAGGGGGATATTGTATTTTTCATGCTCTGTCCGCTCCATCCATTGTATCTGGAGCCGGACATCGGCAAAATTGAGGGGCAGGATATCGTCATGAAAGACGGATATTCTGCCCTGAAAATTTCTCAGAGCATCCAAGGGATCGGTTGAATTGATGAGAAGGCCGTCCAGAGGGGACAGAGATTTGAAATCAGAGTCTTCCGGCAGATTCGTTCGGTCCCAGAGAAACACCTGGCGTCTCATCTCCCCTTTAAAAAACAGGTCCTGTTTTTTTGTGATCACAGTGAACTGAACGGCCCGGTTGCCGGGTTCAGGGAAGAGGTATCTTAAATCCTGATCCAGAAAATGGGGCCTTTTAATTTCCATGGCAAAAAGCAGGTCTTCAGTATCCGGAATGCCCTCTGGTTCAATGAAAACCACTTCCATGGGAACAAAGGGATTTTTTTTGGAAATGCAGTTCAGCACAGCCTTTTGATAGGACTTATCGCTGACTCCCGGGCCAAAAAAAACCTGAAAAGGAGAAGTGATCTGTCGGGCCAGGGATTCGATCTCAAGAAGATCACGCGGGGCATCCAGAATCAGTTTTGCAAGGCAACGCCTTCCATCAAGGTCAACATAAAAATCGCCCCCTCTTTCACTTTTAAAGGATACTTCAAGATCCGGGAAGGTGCAGAAACTGGTATCAAATTTTTCTTCCGCCATGTCCAGGGCCTGGAGCATATCACCTGAAGAGAATTCAGGAGTGCTGATCAGGGTGTACGGCGGTTTTCGGTCATATATAAGGCCAAGTTCCCGGCTCTTTTTTCTGAAGGCTGTTCCGGGCAAAACAAGAAGCGGGAATACCTGAAGATGGTCATAGAGATGATGATCATAGACATAATCAAGGGTATGGCTAAACCCTTCCAGAGTATCTCCGGGAAGGCCGAAAATCAAATCTATGGTGGGGTCAATGCCTTCCTTCTGAAGCGCCTTCACACCGGAAAGAAAAGCCGCAAGATTTGTCGGGCGGTTCATTTTTTTGAGAGCTATGGGATTCGTGCTTTGAAGCCCCACTTCAAATCCTTTAAAGCCTGCTTTCCTGAAGCGTTCGGCCATTCTTTCGTCCACGGATTCGGCCCGGATCTCACTGACGAAAGAGACTTTCCCGGACCGGTTCAAATCTGTGATTTTTCCCAGCAGAGACAGCAGGTCGGGTCGTGAATTCAGGGACGGGTCCAGAAGATAGATTTCATCGACCCCCCTTTCAAGGGCATGGGCAATCCCGTCCAGTACAATCTTGTCATCGGCAATGCTGCGGGTTTTTCTTGATTTGTTGTAATAGCAGAACCTGCATCGGTAGGGGCAGCCTCTTTGAGTTTCAATCAGCATGGGATTCCCGGCTCCAGTTGAAAGATAGCCGTTTGCATAGGGACTGCCAAGAAAAAGAAAGGAATTATCTGATGGATCTCTACCCTGTCTTTTTTGCCACAGGGTTTCGGAAGTGAGAAGATCTATAAAAACGCCCTCCCCTTCCCCATAAACATAAAAATCAATTGCATGGGAACGGACAAGTTCATTATCAGGTGTTATTTCAGGGCCGCCGAAAATGATCCGGGTCTTTATTTTCTCCTTTATTTTCTCTGCCAGATAAAGGGAGCGTTCAAGATTCCAGGCAAAAACCGTAAACCCGAGAATGTCGGGTTCAAGTTCCGTGATGATACGGATCAAAGCCTCATCCCCGGCATGGGAGGCTGTATTTTCCGGGACAATATCAACCCGGCAGCCCTGGATTCCGTCTGCCGCCTGCTTCAGGCAGGCAGCCCCCAAAGGAATATTGCCGGTCCGAAGACCGAAATTGAGTTTGGGTACGGGAAGCTGGATCAGTAAAACGTGCGTCACGGTGTTTTAAATATCATTCCCTGGTTGTTCCACTTATGCAGCTTTAGGACAGGAAGGCTGTTTTTGTCAAGAAAAGGATTAAAAATTGCAAAATCGGATTAACTTGACAAAAAATCGTATTCCAATCATATAGAATATGTTTTGAAACTATTAACGGCTGAAGTAAAAGCCGATTCATCAGCGGATGGCAAATGCAAATGCGGATCATTCAAAGAAAATTTATCAGGGATTTACATTTGGTTTTCATTCTTATCTGCATCCTGCTGTCCGGGTTGTTTATCCCCGGAGAAATTCGAGCGGACCTCAATCAGGACCAGGCCAAACTCCAGGTATTGCAATCGTTAAACCTGATTGCCGTCTCTTTGACCCATATCCTGACGTACAATGACAAGGTGGTTCTTGACCAGGAATACAATACCATCATCAATAACCTGAATCTGAGCAATATTCCCGACGCCGACATCATTGCATTGCTTCAGGAACTCATGGACCTGCTCACCAATTCGAAAATTCAGGATCATGAAAGGGAGTACCTCCTGACCCGCTTTGATAAAAATGTCCAGACCGAGCTTAAAAACAGGATGCGGTCGCGCATTTTCGATACGGACCTGGTTCTCAACCCCTATGCGGGCATTTTAAAATCGGTGCTTTACACCGGGTCTTTTTATTTTAATTACCGGTCCCAGATGGATTCATACGCCAAAGAAAAAGAAGAAGGCAAATGGGAGATCGAAGCCAAAACCATGCAGGGGTTCAACAATTTTTACAAAAAGCTGTTGAAATACTCCTGGGATCTGATGCGGCGGTATGATCTGCCCGATGAATGGAGGTTAAATGAAAAACAGCTCAGAGATTATACCGATATTTTAAAGGAACCCGACCTTGAGCGGCGGTACCGCAAACTGGAGCGGATCGAAAACAGTTTCCGGAAATTCCCGCCCTATTGGTATTACCGCGGTCAAGCGGCCCAGGAAATCGGTAATCATAAGGAGGCGATGGATTGCTTCAAGCACTTTCAACAAATCAATCAGAAGATCTTGAGAAAAGATCCTTATGCAGCCTCCGTTGCCATGTGCAAAACCATGTTGAAAGTCGAACAGTCGGATCCCGGCATGCTTAAAAGCGATTTGGATCTGATTTTAGCCAATTCAGATGATGCCGATTGGGGGAACATCCTTTTTGCGGCCCTTCAGTATGGACGTATGAAAGACCCTGACACGGCGGGCAAGCTGATTCTGCGCAATCTGGATAACGGGCATACCGCATTTATCGACTCTCCCGATATGATTCGGGCCGTCGGTCCGGCTTTGCTGCTGAATGCCCGGCCCGATGTTTTCAATCGCATCATGGATATGGTGATGAAAAACGATAAGGTGAATAATTATGATCTGCTGTGGCTCTACGGGGAACTGCGAAACAGTGATATCTTAAAAAAAATACAACCTGAATTTGACCGCGTGTTGCTGCAGGTTGCGGATAAGTCTCTTCTCAACCCCCTCAATGTTTTTAAGGGCGACAATATCACCCTTTTCCTGCCTACACGCTGGATGGCTGAACATTCCCTGGTGACATTGCGTTTAAAGAACGAGGCCGGGGAGAAGGCTTTCTATCCAGCCGATGCGGACGTGATGACCGACTTTCGGGAGATGACTGTGCTAACCTTTAAAGATGTACTTCCGATCAAATCTTTTATAAAGAAAAAGAGTTCTGCACAGATCTCCATCTCTCTTATTCGCGAAAAACTTTCAGCGGACAAGACCGAAAAAAAAGGCTACGATATCGAAATGGTCTTCAGGTCCCAGATAATCCGCTCTGACGAGCAATTATCCAGAACGATAAAGTATACCCATAATCTTTACAAAATCGATGCACCAAGCATCGAAGCTGAAGCAAAGAAGCAGGATTCAGATGATTTGACAATCTGGTTCAACAAAGAAAAAATCATCCTGAACGGTGAGGCTTTCGGGTGGAGCGATGACGGTGTCACCAAGGCCAACACCGAAGGAAATCTGAAGTTTCTCATCATCCCTGCCCCTTCCGGCATTAAAGAATGATTTTCAAAGGCAAGGCGTCGGCTCAGAGTTGCTGCGTTTTGCTGTGAGACGGAGTTCTATTAAAGGCTTATTCGTCCAATTCTGAAATTTCTTTCGGGATCTGAACGAAAGGATGAAAAAATTTATCGGGAGCCCGCCGCACTGTCTCCAATATGCTTTAATGGAAACATGATTCATTTGATTCTGCCCTTTCCCATATATTTGAATTTCCCCACCAGTGCAAAAAACAACCCATACCATAGGTGGTGTTCGGAGAAGTTTATAAAAAAATGAGACTTACATTAAA